>Ga0163217_1084578_pt1 | contig 11370 bp, 13 predicted proteins | sample SynspAceP_FD_185933 | JGI IMG/M metagenome (GOLD analysis project Ga0163217, IMG submission 185933) | Saline lake microbial communities from Ace Lake in Antarctica - Synechococcus sp. Ace-P (PacBio error correction) | ecosystem: Environmental > Aquatic > Non-marine Saline and Alkaline > Saline ... | reverse complement strand
ATCGTCTGTCGTTTATCCAAATCCACTCACCAGAGACCATTCCGATAAGCCTCCCGATGTCGTGTTTCGCCAAAGAAGGCAAAAACCAAACGGAAGCTTGCGGCGGTTGCAGATACGGGGTGGAACTGCGCCTCTTACGTGGGCGCAGTTTTGCCATTTTGGGTCGGTCACTCTCGATCCCCCGATTTCCACAGTACGTCGCGATGGTTCATCCGCAAGGTGCCGCAATGTGAGCCAGCAGAAAAGGCGTCTTTATGCTTGAAGTGAAAATTTTACCATTTCCGAGGGACAGGCCGCTCTTGGGTGACCCGAGTAGCGTTGTGCCGGAAATTTCCAAAATCTGGCTGAGTGAGGCGATGCGTCGCAATCGATTCAATTGCTGGCGTCGGATTCTCGGGTAGCCGTGCGCGGAGCGGCTCTTGTTTAAGGCAGGGGCAGGCATTAGCTGGCTCCATTGAATGGTCATTCAAGCATTCTCTTGCTTTTTGCTCAGGTTCAAGTCAGGCTTTTGATCAAATTTGGTGGGATTCGAAAAAAGTTTTATGCATGACTACATCCCTCCCACCCAAAGCCAGGTCGTCATTCATTAGGTGGCGTTCTATCGCTGCAACATCGCCTCCATTTGACGGAACGGACTGACCGGACTTGGTGTGCTGGAGACGAGAACAAAACTGACTGCGGGCACCGACGTGGCATGCGGCGAGGGGAGATCGTGCAGCGGTATTAGGAAAGCGCGAATGGAATGTTGACCTTTACCTGCATGGCGCAATTTATCGCCGGGCGGCGACAGAACCGGGCAGGCAACGGCTGGCGCCGAGGTTGGCTGATAATCCACCAGCCGACACCCCTGAAGCGGTGGAGGAAATGCGCCGTGGCGCGGCCTTTCATGAGGCCTGAATGGATCGAAGTGGCACTGAGGATCTCGCCCAAAAGAGCCGCAGAGCGGTTTCCACGGAGGACTTTGCTAACACCGCTGCCGCCTTTTGCGTTATCCCAAAGGAAGGCCGCACTAATCCTGTTGATACACGTGGCATGTGGCGCGCGCGCGCGCGTAAATCGTGGCGCGAAGGTGTTTGAGGGATGTCGCGGTGCAGGGACATTCTAACCCGTGAAATGGGCGTGCTGTCGGTGTTGCGCACGGATCAGTGGTGACATTGCGCAACGACGCATGTCGTCATCGCGCGAGGCATGTGGTCGCGCCAGAATCGGCGCCGGCGGGCGAACCTGTCGCTCAGGCGCGGAGAATTATCTATCTCATCACAGAGCAGATTAGACGGCCTGTCGCGCGATCGTTGCGCTGCCGAAGACGCCGCACAACTGGTCCTACTACCGTCGAAGAGGTCGGCGGCCTTGCTGGTGGGTCTTTGTTCGAGCCAAATGCGGCCCCGTGGAATGGTGATTGCCATGTCCGAGGGTCCATTCGGCGGAGATCGAACCAGTTGGGAGCGGTGACCCCGCAGCTGGAAGCGGCATTCAAACGCGTTCCTTCGGTTGCAGAGGCGGTTGTGCGCAATTCTTTTTGCGGCCCGGAGAGCTGTACCCCCGAAGCCTCGCGTCCGCTGGTGGGCGAAAGCGCCGGGTTGGGCAGAATTGCTGGGTGGCGGCGGGGATGAACTCGCTGGGAATTCTTTTTATGGCCCCCGGTATCGGGCAAGACGCGTGCCCTGGATCGTCGATGGCCGCTGCCCGGTCGACACAACCGCGCTTCAACGTGACCGATTTGCGCGTGGCAGCACAACACGCCTGCCTTTCCGCCGGGCCCGGACGCCTGAACGCTGGCGAAAAAGCTTTGGCGCACATTCCCCCAAACGACAGCTTCAAAACAGGCGCGGGCGGAGAACGTTCGCCCTCTATGGACGCTCAAGGCCGGCCGGGGCGTAGTTTTAAGCGAGAGCCAGCTGGGACTTCCCGATTGGTCGCCCGCCGGACACCAGGAGAAGGCCGCACAGATCGACGCCTTACAGTTGGGGTCGCCAGAGATGGTGGTTTACTGGCATGCCGAAGAACACCGCGCCGCACGGAAGAGGCAATCCTGATGCGACATGAAGTTCCGATGTTCAAAGTTCCTCGTGCAAGGACGCGACGCCTTGCGCGTGCTAAACCGGATCAGTGGCCAACAACTCGACGTCAAACGGGGCCGCGTTGTCTATACGCCTGGCAACGAGCGGGGCGGTTCGAGGCCGATCTCACCGTCACCCGCATGGCGCAAGACCGCTTCATGGCGTAGTCGCGAAAACGAGTCACGGCCATAACCGAGACTTGGATGCAGCGCACATCGCCCAGATGAGTTTGTACGGTGACCGATGTTACCGACGGCATCACCCAGATCAATCTGCCGCCCGAAGGCCCGCAATATTTTGGCTACGGTTCAGCGGGCGGACCTGTCAAACGAGGGCCTTCCCCTCATGTCAAGCCGGCATATCGATTGTCGGTCTGTTGCCGCGTCTATGCGTTGCGGCACCTATATTGGCGATTGGCTGGAATTGCATGTGCCCAGCCTCAGGCGTTCAAATTTACGATCTTTGCTGGCGATGCGGGCCAAGAGCACGTCTACGCAACGCTGATGCAACCCTGTCCTCGCCTCCGCTGAGAAAGCCTATCGCGATTCGGTGTCGATGAGGGACGAATACGACAACCGATCGAGGCGGCTGGCTTGCGGTAAGCGGATAAGCCAAATGGGTTTATTGGGAGGAGACGCCCTTGCACAGATCAAAGGCGCAGGCACCCCAAAGCTCGCATGGCCCAGTTTCTGCTAAAGGATTCCTCACGCTGATGCGATGTAACGAAATTCATCAATTGGATGGCATTGCCGGTGGATATTCCAATCGGGAGCTTACGGCACACATTGGGGGGTGCGGTTGAATCGGCTTTTCAAGACGGGACGAAACCTTTGTCAGCGAGAGGTGTCAAGACTGGCAGATGGACATTGAAATCGCGGGGACAGCCAGATCTCTGCAGACGCCCGCCGCTGAAACCTCTGCTTGATCCCACTATGGAAGGCGTGTGAGAGGTAAGACCGTTTGACGATTGTCCCCAATTCGAGCGGCAGGAAAAAGCATGAATGCAACCTACCCTCGCGCCGAAAGCGGGCTCCTTAGCGGTATTTCCTATTTCATCTACTATTGCTTAGAAGAAGGGAAAGCTCCGGCCCTCGTCAGGTTACGATACAATGGGCGAATGGGATTACGATCTACGGGATCGACATGATGGTCGCACCAGTGATCTGACTTCTCGTGTTGGTGTTGGTCCGTGACTGGTGTGAAGGTTTGGCGCCAGGCAAGCGGCATTGGTCTCGTGCGGCAGTTCCCCGCCGCAAAGAGCGGAGCTCGAACCTGCGTTTCGCCCGGGGCGATAACTCGGCGATTACTGGAAGATTACTCGGCACGAAAAAAAACTACTCGACACCTAACTGGTAAATCTCTCCAGAGCGGCAGCCGACTAGCTGGATCGACATCGACTTGCGAGCGATGTCTAAGTCAACAAGTGATCACGCTGCCTTCGCGGCCTTGTATGCGCATAACAACCATTTTCCTTCGCCAGCGAACGGCTCAGACGAGCCAAGCCTGGCATATTATCAATCAGGACCCGGAAGGCCCTACCAAGCGTAATGCATCTTTGTCGACCGCGTTCTGAAACTGCCGCAGCCCATCCAAAGTTCAGTCATCGTTCGCAGGTCAACCGTCGCATTATAGATCGACATCCAAAAGCAGGAGTCGGACATGGCACAAAGTCTACCGCCCGTCTTTTCTCTACATAAGCCACCACCTCCGCTGGCGATTGAGCAACATCGGAATAACGAAACTCGATGACAGATTCGCTTTGGGGTAACGGATCGGTATTCAAATTGCGTCGCATATCCCCACATCAGCAATTCGACATCGCAGATTATCTAAAGATGGTTCGCGTCTTACCCACCTCTGCCCCCCACATGCCGATCGCCTCCACCACCGGCTGGAGCTCGCGTCCAGCGTCTGTCAGACGGTAGGCAAATTGTCTCGGGCGATGCTAAAATACGCTCCACGCGCCACTAGCCAGCCTCTTCCAGCTCACGCAGGCGCTTGTTGAGACAAGAGGGCCGGAGACATCCGCGGGCAGGCCCCGGCGCAGTTCGTTGAACCGGGTCGATCCGGCGATCAATCCCGACAGAGAGCACCATCGTCCAGCGCGTGCAGAGAACCTCTGACGCCATCGCAACGGCGGCAAAAACTGTTTGTAACTTGGCACTTCGTCATCGTGAGCCTCCTGCTTTCGCGTGCTTTCAAGCTTCAAACGGCTCAGCGCTCACCGACTGTTCAAATACTATACCACATAGCGTTCAGTTCCTGAACTGGATTTCGATTCGCGCGGCGGCAGGCTGATCTCACCCCGGATCAGCCGAATGGATTGAGCAGGCCGTGGATACAAGGAGATCAATTCATGCCACTCGTTCGATATCCAACTTATAGAGGGCGTTTTAGTCACACACGAAACAACGAATTATCAAAGGGTTACCGAAGCGATTGTCGCAGTAGAGGCGAGCCATGCGCGCGTGACCATGGGTGAGAGTGAAAGAGTTCGCCAGCGGCGAATGGGCGATCGGGGGAAACCTCTGACACTGGCCATGTGAAAGCAGTTCAGTCCGAAGCCGCGCTGAAAACCCGCCATTCGCGATTACACTATGAAATGGAGAGAAACATGTCTACCCTTTCAATCGCCCAAAGAACTCAATTACTGTCACCCTCCGAGAGGCTTGGCGGGCGTGCGGAGTTCGGCGGATCGTCGACGGAGCCATCGCAGCGCATATGTCAACCCGGTCAGTTCAGGAACGCTTTCTACCTATGAAGACGCGGCCCAATATGTCGATTGAGGTTAAGCGGACACCCACTGTGACTTCTTCGCCGCAGGAACGGGAGGTCCTGACAACTTACCGGGGTCGCAGTTATGCCGATGCCCACATCGGGAGATGAACCATTAACGGCCGGCTGGACTATGGAAGCAGCATCAGATTGATATCCTGAACACGGATTGAGTGCTCTGAACTACGACGGAAATCCTGCTCAATGTCCATGACATTCCTCCGCTCTCTGAAGAGACATCCACACAAAGTAATAGAAAGGAAGGGAATTACTATATGGATATTGCAATCGAAATTAGACGTTTTGAGCACATCCCGATGAGCCTTGGACATTGAAGGAGGCTGGCGGGATCAAATCGTAAATATGAGCCACGGAAACGACGGGCATGCACATTGCGGTGTTTCGAGCCGGATGGGACCTGGAAAAAGATTTGAAAAAACCGCTTCTTGGGTCCCCGGATACCTGCCCGATTGCACCACGTTGCTATTGCCTGTCTGGCAGAGCTGATGGTGCGCAGGTTCAGACAGAAAAAAAGTGACTGCCGACACGCCAGGTGACTTGCTTCGAAATCCCGCCAGGCCATGATGCCTGACGTTTGAGGGTTCGGAGAAGTCGAGCTGATCCTTTTCGGGCACCAATCGTGATGCACATTGGCTTCCTGAAGGCCAGCATTCATAGGCCCAGGGCTGCTAGGCAACATTAACTCTTTCAGTAATAGTCACTTATTCCAGTGGGCGCATGAGCGAACACTTTGCTCTTCGCATTCCAGACTGCAAGCGGGGTCGTTTCGACCGTGTAATGCATTATACCAATGAATTAGCGCGGAGATCGGCATTGGTGCTGGAACACGGCAAAGGTCGAAGGTCTTGGCCACATCGAGCTGCAAAGGTTGCGCCGGGCACAGAGCGATCAAATCGCTGTTCGCGCACAGGCGCACACCCCTAGAAGACCGGAACTGTCATCGCCACCGAACGCTTGCCTGCCAACTGCGCAAGCGCATGCATCGCCCAATGAGGGCAGATATTCCTTCCGGCGAAAACAAAACAGTGTTCGCAGGCGTGCAGAAGTATTCCAGGGGCATTTATCTGGCCATCTCAAGCCTTTGCGACGCCAGATTGTCGCGCCGTGCAATACGTAACCGGGCGAACGAAAGAAGCGGTTCCCGCTGAACCAATCGAGGTTCATGTCCGGCATTCAAGGCGGAAGGTCAGCGTGCGACGCTCGAGGCTTGCAACATAGTCCTGAGCAAAAGAGATCGACCCAACTGCGCGCGAATTCCGGGTGCCTCCTTGGCAAAGTCGGCAACGTGGGCATTGCAGTTCGGCAAAAAGTCACTTGCTGTTTGGATGGCGGAATGTCCCCTGGCGGCCTGGGGATCGAACGCGCGGGTGCGATTAGCATCACTTCGATCCGTTCAAGCTCCTGTCGGCACAGTCCGGTGAGCCCGGTGGCATAATCGTTCGCCACCAGCCGATTGCCGCTTTTTGCCGAACAAAGAGAGTTCTCCAGCGCCATGTCGCAAGCGCGATAAAGCGCGCTGAAACCGCGAACTGGAGAGCCTCAAGGCCGTTTTCGCCGCCCGACTGTAGCATCCTCGAGTCAAAGAGGGCATCATCCATGGCGCGCGCAGCCAAATTGAGAGTCCGAAGAAGTTGCGAAATTCATTCCAACGATAAACCTATATCAGGAAATTACCACTTGGCAGTTCCGTTCGCCTCCGGCTACACTCCTGTCAACGGAAAGCGCTTTCGTTTCAATCCCCAATCAGGAGTGAAAGCGATGAAAGACCTCTGGAACCGATACCGAGGCATCGAACTGGCTGGGTAGATACAAGACGATCCTCTCGTCGGGCCCAAACCCAATGCGCCATTCCTCGTGGATAGTTGGTCCCCCGCTGGCAGCGGATCCACCACGTCACATCCATGCCAATGAGGACGAAACCTTTGTATGCTGTCCGGGACCTGCACGGCTTGGATCGAAGGGAAAGAGACCAACCGTCGGACCGGCGAAGAGCATTTTCATTACGCGCGGCACCAACCATTACCCTTCAAGGTCATCGGCAATGAACCTTCGGCCGGGCATTTGGTCATTCTGACGCCGGCGGTTCGAAGGCTTCTTTGCAGATAGCAGCAAGGCCAGTTCGCATTCCCGAAAGGACTGCCTGCGGTCGAAAAAGTCCGCAAAGGCGTCACCCTTGACCTTCCACCGGTCCGCACTGGAGTGATCTGATGACCGCAAACATATCTTTATCACCATCCCCCGTCTGCCCCTTCTCGCAGCGTTTGAGATCCTTTTGCGCGGCGAGACAGGAAGACGCCGTGAGTTTCCGTGTGTTGATATAACAAAACGCGCGACCCTGCCTGCTGGCGAAAACGCAAGCACGACGCGTGGCCCGGTTTTGGAACACCGAATGGCGCAATCTTGAGAAGAGAGCTTGGTGATCCTTCTTATTCCGATGAAGTTCATCGAAGGCGCCGTGCGTCGAGATCCAAGCCGTTGGGGAACATGCCGTGGAAACCATGCTATCGCACCGTGGCAGGGGCCGTTTTACCATGGCAGGATATCTTTTGTCATGACAAGAGGCCTGACAACGCGACGCACATGCAGAAAAATGCTTCACCATCTAACCGCACCACGACAGTTTCTGTGCTACCCACAGCCGACAAGAACCCTTCTTGCTTCGATGATTTTGGCCTCGCCGAAGAGCGGTGTACCCGGATGTTCGAACGCTTTTGGTTTCCGATACTATGGAGGGCTTGAACTCCCTGGACCGCGGGACTACCGGCGGGTGCGGGCGTGGAAGACGCCCTGTTAGACGCACCCTGCGCCCAGCAGGTTTAGCAAGGGAAAGATCGTGAAAAACTCTATTACGTACGCGGCTTGGCGCAGGAAACGGCGCGTTGGGCGAAGGCCGCGACTGTCCGGTTTTGCCTTCCTACCGCACTGGCGGGACGGACCCTGGCCGCCGCAGGGGACAAGGTTTTCAGTCAGGTGCAGCGAGTTAAAGCGTTGGGGGCTGGTTTAAGGCCGATAAAGAGGTGCGTGCGAGCCAACCTATCTCTAAGCTCGCGTCTCGATCAGCTGACATTTGGTGCTAGCGTGCGGCGAAAGTGCATTCCGACTTCTATCCCGGAGGCTTCGCAAACGGCTGCGGAAACTGAAAGTCCCGCAAAGCCAACGCCAGGAAGTCCACCGAAGCCATTCCCGGAGGTTGGTAAAGGCCAAATTCGGGGGCAATGGAGGTTTCCGAAAAGCCGCCCGGTGAAGTCTTCTTGAAATGAGACGCCCAAGCTCAAGGCGGTTGCGTGGCCGATAAAGATGCTCGACAAAAACAAACCTGCAGACTCCCGTTTGAATGAGGGACCCGTCGGGGGGGGGGGGGGCCAGGGTCGATCGCTACCTGTAGTCGTGCTGCACTTTCTGCTCGGGTAATTCCGTAGACCCATCGATCTGGAAACTGCAGAGCTGCACCAAATAGGCCGAGAGTTCCACCGTTGGAATGCACGTTGGATCATGATGCGGAGTATGGATCGGGGCGAAACGCTCTCATAGCAATTGGTGCTGCAAAGCGCGACGACTGCTTCGCGACTGAGCGGCCAGAGGCTGAGGGACGTTTTCAGCTTCTCAATCATGGGAACGGCACATTTCTTGAGGAGGCATGCAGCGCCTCAGACGTGCGCTGCGCAAGGATATTCAGCCTCAGGTGATATAGCTGGATTTGAAATTTGCCAGATGAACAACCTCTGCCTTTCCAGTCAATAATCGCCAGTTTCTCGGCGGGGGTGGGAGCGCTAAACTCCCTTGGTCGCTGGCAAAGAGTGGTCGCGGTCGGGCGCATCGACGATCCAAACAGTCGCTACGAGTCCAACCCACTCTCAGATTTTTTCAAGCGATACCTTTCCTTGCGATGAAAACAAATCAAACACATCCCCCGAGTCGCATTGACAGCGCCCATTGAAGTAGGCCCGATGATTGGCGTCAAATATCAAACGATTCTGCTGAAAATCCGTGCCGGCCGTTTTGGTGCGCGCGAGTCGGCAAGGCAATATCGTATTCATTCGCGACAACATCGATGAGGTATCTGAAATGCCCAGGACCAAGGAAAAACCGACCCGTCTCGGAATGGACCCCCAAAACAGAGCGATTGGCGCATCTTCCGATCGAAATGGCAGCCGCCGTAGGCTCGGCTTCGAGGGGAAAGCTGCTCCGAAGCTGGCGGAGAAAGAGCTCGCCGACGAGGCTGCATCGTCGGAGCTGGCTTGGATCTTCGCGCCGCGCACAAACAGACAAGACGCCCCTCATGGATCTGGTCTATCGCTCATGCGAGCCAAAAGCAGACGAATTTGGCAAAAACCGCAAGCTACTCGCCGATGGATACGAGCTTTGTCGCCTTTTTGCGCAGCTAAAACGGCAAGCTGGATATCAATCGATCTTCTGTGCCGCAGAATACACCAAATGCGGGATGGACGGCGGGTTTGCGGAAGCACCATTGAAGACCGAAAACGCATCGATGTCAAAGAGAAAATCTCGCGATCGACGGCGCGGACGCGGACCTAACTACGCTCAGAGCAGCGGTAGCGTTTGTCAGGCGACGGAATTCTTCTCGGCACCATTGCAAGAAGTCGTCCCCCTGCCAAGATGAGACGCCCGCACGGCGACCGCCCTTACTCGGAGGTAAGCCGCCGAAATACTGCGTGAGCTGTTGGCGAGGCGCTCCACGAGGCTCGGGATGGGAGACCTTGCACCGTTCTCCTGGAAGACCCAGAGGCACGCTTGCACGTGATGTTTTTCGCTGCTCCTCTATTCTGGGTCGCGATTGCTACAGTCTCAAAAACTAATGAGAGAAGCGCGCTTGATGGCCCGTGGGTCGATATGCAAAAAGTGCAATCTGGTATCGGACGCCGGAGCGGAAGAGCAGATCACAAGAAGGAAGGCGTGATCCCGCCACAGATCCCCGGCAAGATCATGCTGGCGCTTGGAAAGAATGGGAGCGCCTCTTTCCAGATCGAAGAGTATGGGGTGGAATACCCCGAAGAACCCTGGGATGCCGTTGGCGACATTGGTCAAGCGATCGATGGCGCCTGCGAGCGCTTAGGTATCGAGCGGATTACAACTTCCGCCTGAACACCACAAGCAATCACGCTTTACATTCAGTGGCGTATCCGAGCTCGCGCCGGAATTACTTTCAGCACGACAACGAAACATCAAAAAAACTATCTTCATCTGCATCCTGACTATCAGGAGATGCGATGCCCGCGTAGCCTTCAGCTTGGGAAGCGCCCGGAACGAAATGGAACGAACGACGGCAAAAAAAACAGCTGAAATGGGACAAAAATTCGTTGCAATTTAACAAATTAAACTATTGAAATATTTCGAAAAATCCTGTAGCCTGCACCTCCTAAGGGGGGTATGGTTCGAATCCAATCGGGGTCACCCATTGCAGCCTACAGCCCGGTCAGGCGGGTGCGGGTTTTCACGGAATTTAGGAAGTTGCTGGCGGCGGGCTTTGATGCGTCTGCTATGACGAGCCGGATTTCGCGATCGCGGCGTGCAGACGGAGAGTCGGAGTTAGCCCGCCGCGTGTCCGGCAGGCTGGTTCTTTGTCTTACAGGCTCGCGTCGGCGCTGCGAGGATGGCGTTGCCCATTTCGAGCGAGATAGGGAGCCGCCTTCGGGCCCATCAGGTTCTGCGGTGCGCGCAACCATCGGCAATAACCGTGTTCAACGGCTTTTTCCCAGACGCGCGGCTCATCGCCTTGTCGAAAAGGAATAGCGCGAGCGCCATGGCAAAAAGTGAGGATTACAGGCATGGGGTTCGCTTTCCCTGTCCCGCGATATCGGGCGCGGAGCCGTGGACGGGTTCGTAAAGCGCCTGGGCGGTTCCATCGCATTCGGGGCAACCCAGCGACGGCAGAGGCAAGCATCCCCAGTTGAACCGGTTTCAAACATCGCGGCGCAGTTCGGGACCAGGATATCGCCGAACAGGTTGTCCGGTGACGATGCACGTCGAACTGCTTGGGGCGCGGGGACAGCTGCATCGCGCGTTGTCGGCGTTACATGTGGGACAGTTCCGGAACTCCGGGTATCTTCTCGTTTCCAATTTTTGGCCACGGAACTTCGCGGCACAAGATGGCCGCTTTCCGATGACGTTGGCTTTTATTTCCATCGAGGCAGGACTTTGGTTTGCCCCGGACGACGTGGCCAGGTTCCAAAGGCCGACCGTGGCCGACGCGGTCAATCTCGGAATTCGTTGTTTTTAGCCGCTGGCCTATTCGATGCCGGACGGCGCTCGTGTGACCTTCTTCGAAATTATGTTCCCGCGCGGTTCGCCCAAATTGTTAGGGGACACCCGATTGTCAGGTCCGGCGGCCAACGAATTCCATGATGTTCGGAAGGGGCCCGGGGCGGGACCCGAAAAGGGGCTTCTTGCTTCAAAGGGCGGGGAGGAAAGGGCAAAAGTTCTTGGCCCCCCAAAAAGCCGCGGTTTCAAAGCATTGTGCCCGGGACCCGCAGGTTCGAATCTTCTCTCTTTTTTT
>Ga0163217_1071847_pt1 | contig 11370 bp, 17 predicted proteins | sample SynspAceP_FD_185933 | JGI IMG/M metagenome (GOLD analysis project Ga0163217, IMG submission 185933) | Saline lake microbial communities from Ace Lake in Antarctica - Synechococcus sp. Ace-P (PacBio error correction) | ecosystem: Environmental > Aquatic > Non-marine Saline and Alkaline > Saline ... | reverse complement strand
AATCCAGCACGGCCGCGTTATATGACCGAAGCCGCCGGATCATATACGGCAAGGTTGGCATCTTGACCGTAGCGAGGACCGCGCGCCACATCACATCCATAACCTGCACTCCTTCATGGTTGACACCTATGCACATGAAGCTCTTTCATCTTGTCTAGAATTGTCCTTCCTCATGCCATTGAAAGCAGAGTCATTTCCTGCCTTAATTGGGCTCCGTGACGGACCACCCGGTCTCGCTATTGTCACCAGGCGAATGGGCCCGTGAATCCCAGGTCGTCGCCGCAATGGGCACCAGCGCCGGGTAGGTTAACGGCTGCGTATTGGCCGCCTCACGCAATGACGCGACGAGCCGATCCCAGATCACGATCGCAGCTCCATACATACACACATACTCTCGCCCCATGGTCTGCTAGCATCGTCGTCACACCGCCTGCAGGCATACCTGTGGCCAAACAAACACGACAGTAAGGTCCTTAGCCGGTTGCGCACATTGTCGAGACTGTGTTCCTTCCGTCTGCTCGACGTACGGCCACCAGGACCAGTTGGCCCAATAACATGAGAATTCCGCCAGGCCTTGGCCAATTCTTCCCTCAAGCAACCGTGCTGTCCGGACCCAGCGCCTCCAACTGAGCCTTTCGCCGATAGGCCAGCCGCAATGCACAGTGTGGACCACGGATGCCCAAGCCATAGGGGCTTCTCTGTGCCGAAGCGATCGAACCACTGTCTAACACCGAAAAGCGTTCACGCCAATCCCGGCTTGGCCGGGACCGTAATTCAGTATTTCTGTTCTGGCTCGCTCTGCCCCCCGCATCATTCACCACACAAAAAGCCCACACGCGACCCGTGGCCGCCTTGCCGATCGTCGGCTTCGTATATGTCACACCGCGCAGCATCGGCAGGTTGCACCGTAGATTTTGTTCGACCCAGAGGATCGGTAGCCTTTCAGAAGCCGTTCTTTGGGGGTCCTCATCGCCGATACTCAAGCTCATCACCCCGCACAAACGTCGCGCCTCGACTCAGAAGAGTGCGCAGGCGAGGTCTTCCAGATCTTTGCCCGGCGGCCACTTCTGCTCGCCCTTTTCAGAACGATGCCGTCCTTTCCGGGCTGGCCACTCCCGAGCGCTTGCCGGAGATACTGTCTAACAGCTCTGTTGACACCTAAAATCATAGCTAAAACCACTCCGCACTCTAGTCGCCAGTTACACAACTACCTCAGATCCGAACGCACACAGTACTCGAACTAACATGCGACCAATATCTACACTACGACTATGCTCTCAGCCTACTCCTTCACATGAACCGCTCTTCACAAGCCTAACTGAGACTCACAGATCCAAGCATACTCCCTAACTATATCCCTCAATCTGCGCTGATATCCACTCACCTCTCTTCGTCGTCGAAATGTCTCGTCGTCACTAGTCTCCTGCGCATCCATCTATAGACATCTGTTCTGCATCAATCACCTAATCCATATATTAATCTAATCCTCTCCTATGACAGGCTCTCGCAACAGACTAACACAGCTGTAGTTCACTGAATATAATCTCCTCACACCACTCGCGATTAATCTCATCTACCTCGCATATCACTTCGATACGACACTGCCGATCCCACGTACACGCACGCAGTATAGTCATCGACTAAGTCACCTTAACTCCCGGGCCCCAGCCAGATCATCATCAAGCTGATGCGGACTGAATGCGTATTCGTGGCCCGTTGCCCAAGTGCTTATTTTTGCAGGGTGCTTGAGGGGACAGTATCAAAGAGCCCGAGCGTTTCCAACTCCTCTGCTGATCCCGACGCGATCAGATGCTTTGACCCCTTGATCTCAGCTCGTCACATCCTTTTCTTCGTCTGTCAGGAACCATAGGTCTCCATTTGCGCTCTGGATCAACGTTATTGCGCTCAGCACGGAAAGGCGCCTCGTTCAATCTTGCGCCTTTGCTTACGTTTGATCCGCCGCCAAAATCTGAAAAGCAGCAAAAATCGAAATGTACGCACCGTGGGCTTGGAAAGCCTCTTGACATATTTTACCAAAAAAAGAACATAGGGCAGCTTCAGAACTCCGCCACGGAAACGGCATCATCAAGATTGCGTCACAATCTGATTGATTGTTGGACGGAGATTTGAACCCGTGCGAATGCCCGTCCGAAACATCAGAATCAATAGGTGGCCAAACCCACCGACCTTTCATGATCTGCCAGTTTTCTTACGCACCCATCCTGAACACCAAGCATGGAACGTTCCCCAACAGAGCTGTGCTTGCCCTCAAAGGCGTTGTGCTGGGACAGCGATGGATAGCCATCTGGAAACAGATCGAATTGATATGCAGGAATACGGATAAGCTTGCGATAAACATGGTCACGACAGGTCGCGAATAGTTTTTCAGCTTTTGTGGACCATCAGGTAAATCAAAACAATGTCTTGCAGGTTGTTTCTTCCGGCACCGTCGGTCACTTGCAAGACGTGCCACGCCGGCTACTGCGCATCTTGCGTCTTATGTCAAAAGCCGGCTTGTTGCGGAGACTCTCAGCAACATCCGCAGCGTCAGCGGCATGCATGAAAACCGCGCCTGGATTTAGAGAAGTCGTTTCCTGCTGAGGTGGTCATGTCACCCACAACTTCGCTCAATGCTGTTCTGCGCCGTGAACAATAACCCAAGCCTGACCATTGCACTTGGTATTCGAGCTTATCCGCCACAGTCGCGGTTGTCATCAGCATTGACCGTTATCAGCCAAACGTACTGCCCACCTCATCGACGACGAAGTTTCAGTCGAAAGTTTAGCACCCTGATATGTCAATCCAAGCTCTGATCGTATTGCAAATCTTTCGATCGAGATATTGGTATCTGTAACGTATCTGTCCAGTATACCTTTCACATCTGGCAGATGTCGCCCCGTGACACCCGGCATAGGCTTCGGCACTCTTGCACACCGCGTAGCTTTGATCTCACGCCCGGCTTCACCATGGCTCCCCTTGCACATCTGAGCGTAGCGTGCTATGAACGTGTCGAATGGCCGATTGAATCAAGTGCCAAATTGCGCGATGTGTGGATCTGCCTTAATAGCCGCACATCTCGTCTAAAGACTTTTTGCGACGAAAGACGCACAGAACGCAATCCTATCCGTCTTGAAATCACCACACGTCGCTCCCTGGCCATCAGATACTTGAACAGCGATTAGATTTTTGACGGAATCGCCACAGCCCGCTCGCAACGCGCGCGCCACCATCGCAGCCCATTGGGTCCTCTTTATAGCTTCTCGTCACAAACTCTCAGCAAAGCCGTGGATCCATCGACCACCTCGCGATTTCACAAAGGAAGGGCCGCTAAGCATTTTCTACGAAGGTGCGGATTTCCCACCTCGATCGCGAAAAGCCCGAGATCCAATACCGCGTCGCGGCGTGTCGAACTGTTTAAGCAGTCAAGGAACTTGACCAGACGCTGGTCCGATCTTCTCCCGTGATCACGGTATTCATCGCGTCGCATGGCAGGCCTGCCTCATCATCCCGGCCTTGATCACCAGCCATTCAATCAGCCCGGTCAACCGCTTTTCGAAGATTTCCCAGGCAGTGCTACTAAACTAGATCCAGACCCCTCGTAAGTTACAGGATGTTTGAAAGCGCACGGCATAATTCATTTGTCGTCATGCTAGCCGCGCCAAAACAGATCGAGCGAGCGCCCGCCGCCCGCGCCCATATGGGATATAGCTGCCAGCGAAAACACAGGCACTGTGCACCGATCCTTCGCGCGGCTCTTGGAGTGTTGTGAGCACATTGTGAGAAGCGATGAAGGGATAGACCTCACCGACACCAACAGAAGACACGTCGTGCTCCGTCTGCTGCGATGGCTTCGCCAAATTATGCTGATTAGTGAAGCCTGGAGTTCCAGAAACCACCACTCGCAGCAATCCTTGAGCTCCCCCTTGTCCATATCCGCTTCGCTATGCGAGGACCTCGTCATAGAATGCCCGCGCTGCTGCCAAAAATCCAGCAAGCAATATCATAAATGTTGAGACTCCAACACCTTCACCCCGGCATGCTGCAATAGCGTTCACAGAGCTTTGAGTCAACTCAACCATCGAGAGACACCTTCGAGTGCGCGAATAGCGGGCAGATAAAAAGGTACCTCATCTTCCACCGAGGGCCTTGCCCTGTCAAAAATCGCTGACTGGTAACGCACCAAACAGATGTTCAGATCAGCGCTTTCAGGGGTCATACTCATCACTCATCACCAAAGCCTTCACCACCACGGCTCTCACGGCGAAACAAACTTCCAAATCGGCTCGGCGCGCGTTTGTGAATCAGGGCTCTGACACGCGCTGTCAAGGTACCCGTCTGAATTGTTCCCGCGCCGATAAAGATTGCAGCTTCCGCCGCATCATGCGAAACAACACCTGCCGCAGCTCAAACGGGTCCGATCCGGCCTCATCCGCCTGCCAAACTTCAGGATGCCATTCAGCCTTTTCCTCTCTTCCAGAACATAGTCCACAAACACCATCCAAGGCGAAATCCAGACCCGTAGGACACGATGTCAGCCGTCCCGCACAAACCAAGTGCACGCGGCAAACTCGCCAATCTCAAACCTGTTAGGGGCCTACCGCAGGACCAGCACAACCACAAAAAGGCCTGCGCTCGGTGTGCGATCATACGTCTCGACCAGGCACCAGCCAACTCCTCAATCTGTAACGTCGAGATCGGTGGACGATTTCGCGCAATGTCCGTTGTTGCAACGCCGTCTTTGGCCAAATGAGACAACCCCTTCCAGAAAGGGCCCTCACAATTAGCAATTGCGTCCCACAGGCTGCCCTGTCTTGTGAGCATGCGGCAGTAGCGCTGCGACATCGACAACTACCTCAACCAAGAACAGGCCACCCAGTTCAGCAGAAGACATTTATAGGGGGCGGGATCTCTGATCGTGACCTCAAAGGTACAGGCTACTCCCGACGGCACCAAGACACATCAACCCAGCATTTCGTCTCTTAGCACAATGTGCTGCTTCTATTCGCGCCGTATCGTTGCTTGCGTATCAAGCCCCAGCCGCTAAGTGCATAGAAAAGCAGCGCGCGGCCACGGAAATCTCTGCTTTGCCGACCCTCCATTGCCGTAAGTCCATCTTCAAAATGCACGCACGCTGGCTATCTGAAAGCTCCGGATGCGGCCGTATCTCAAGCACGACCTCCCGGTAGCCAAGCTTCATCTTGCGCCTGGGCTTGCGGTTGCCAGGTCCCTGTTCACAACCTCCGACAATCCCGCCGATAGCAGACAAGTCCTTAAACACACTGTCGTTCTGACAAAAAGCACGAGCATTGCCCAACGGAACCCCATCAAAAGCCAGCGCATTGCGGTTCAATCCAGCGAGCTGTCGGCTCAGGCCGGGACATGGACTGACTTAGTCGACTTGCAGAGCGGGCCGGTTCACGGGATCGCCGCCAGGACATCGCCGGAGCGTTTCAGGCCGCGACCACGTTGCAGGGTTGGCGTGGCCCCAACCCCGGAATAGACATCTGCTCAGCTTGATCTTCGTCTCACCCAGCACCCTGATCGACAGCTCCACGCTGGGCAAATGTTCTTCGAGCATCCGGTGTCCAATACCGCGCTGAAAATCGCTTACCCCGCATATAGGGCGTTTCTTCAGTTCATAAGAAAAACCGCAGCGCTGGCTTGCTGGACTAGTAGTCATTGACTATCCAGAGAGGCCTTTGCTGTGTAGACACCCGAATGTGTCGATCACATCCCCTCCGATCTTTATCCGCTTCCCCTGCCACATATGACACAGCGAAAGAACTCGATTAAACTCGTAGCGCGCGCTGCAACGCCCCAAGGCAGCTGTTTGCTCTTGTACGACCACAGGTCGCCCCGCTTCTAAACTAGTCTTCTCCATGCGTGGTACCGCTCACAAATCTCCAAACTCAAGAAAGCCATTCTCTTGCGCCAGCAGAACGCCACTAACTGATTCCAAATAAGACACTTCAGTTAATTAGACACACCTAGACCTACGATTACCAACTAGGAGATCGTGACGAACCAAGCTTCCACCACCAATCCGGGCCGAACGCGCAATCAGCAGACCGCCACCAGCGATTGCATCAGGCAAATCGTCATGCGCTCGAGTTTCCATTAAAGTCGAAGCTATGACGCATGAGCACGTCATCTCAGCGCACCCCCGATGTGCCGCAGCAGACATCATATTGCACGCCATCGCTTGGGAGCGACGTCCATCCGGTGGGTTACTGGGCGATCCGCGCAGATAGCTTGTCTTAGTAGGGACTTGAAAAATGCGCCCTCTCCTCAGCCGTCAACAAGTTCCGGGCTGTAAATGCCACAAACGTCGGGCCAAAAGCTGTCGCAAACGGGATCCGAATATTAGGGCTGGCCACGATTTTTCCTGTCGACGCGGCCAGGACGCATCGCTGGAATCGCCTGCAGCAGTTCCTTGTCACGTCTCGAATAAAGCCGCCATAGATTTGACGTCAACACTTTGGGCGAGTGCGTCGGATCCTCGACAACTTGCCGCCATAGCATCACCCACCCTGCGCCAAACTTCCGGGGCCTGTTGCAATGGTGTGGCACGGCGCAGTGATTTCTTCGCTAGGGTTCACGCACCTTCAAGAAAGCGCCGCGTGCTTGTTGGTCGCCACTGCCCGGATCAACTTTGGTGTGCCTCTAGAAGCCTGCAAGGGCCGCGTCCGGACGGCATCAAGCAGTCAGCTGGAATCCGCAGCGTCAAATCAAAAAAAGCGCACCTGCGCGCTGTTGCCATGCACTAATAACCGCAAAAGCAAGGCCTACATAGGCGCGGCGGACTCACCACCTCCGAGCCGGGCAATAGACTGCGAAGACCGGAAACTTTCTAGCTTTCGCCTGGACACCGCTTATGCAGCCCCCCATATTGTCGAGCAGCTCAGCCCAAGAGTTTCGCGTCTTTCTGCCAATCAGTTTTGGCGATGTGGAATTTGTGCCTCTACTCACCGAGCGCGTCATGCCGCGTTATGGCGCCACGAAAACCATTTATGCCAAGTGCCCAAGCGATCCAGTTTGAAGGCTGCGGCGGCCAGCGCAGTGCGTCGCGCGTAACACGTCATGAAATCTGAATGCGGACATTAAATGGCTTGCATTAAATCGCACGGAAGGATGTCGAACTGCGTGTTGCCGCTTGAAAACTGCGTCGCAAACACTTCGCAGCAGTTTGTAAAAACACGACGCAGCACTCCTCATCAACTGATATTCGTGTTGTTGCCAACCAAAATACCGGTGCCCAACGCTCGGTCAGCTCCGCCACTGCTGCGCAAATTTCAACGCAGTGATAGCAGGCTTGCACTCAGTCAGTCTCTGGTGTAACACCCTTACTCACCCAGCGCCTGCGGCGATGGCCAAAATATGTGAGCCAGCTGGCATGCGGATCTGGTGACTCCGCTCCTTTTTTCCACCAAAATTCTCATCTCCGTGCATCGCCCTGCTCAAATTGCAGCCGGCTGGATCGAAACGCGTGTGAACAAAGACCACGTGGCTCTCGACGATCGTTAAAAAAATAAAATCCGTATGGTAGGAGACGTACACTCAATTGAGCAACAAATCCTTCTCCGACTTTCCTGCCTCTAACCCACAGTTGCAGGCGATTCTCAATAGAACGTAGTAGCTGCACCACTCGAAGCATGACAGCAAAAGTATCTTGCCTTCTGCCTCAATGCTCCTTTGATAGAGACATAGAACGAGCAATCCAAGGACATGCTTTGATGGCAGTATCAGGCAGCTTTCCGTTGCAATCAGCTATGGCCGTGCATTAAGGCTCCGTCAAAGAGACTTCGGCAAACAGTTAAGAGGGATCATGCCGCTATCAAAACAAATCGATCTTGCAGGGCTGCCGTGCCCTACCTGACGGCCGTTTCCGCACAAAACACTCGACCTATAAACGGGTTCTTGGCCGCTAAGATGCCGCGGCTTCCCTTGCACGTTACGATGCAAAATATCGGCCATGGTGAAACGCGAGCTTTCCTAGCCCCTCTTCGCCGCTCAGGACGCTGTTGCCCTCCTCGCGTAGGAAAGCACGATCTCAACGGTCGAGGATCTCTATCGCTTAAGAGCGGGAGGATTCTGGTTAGCGCTGACCTCTATCAGAGGACGCACAGATACGACGATGTTGAAACATACCTCTACTCCGCCGCCCTACGGAGCCGCGCAGGAGGCACTTGCTGACGGGATGCGCTAGGCGATGCATCTGCGTCGTTACTGCGCATCAACAGGCTTCATCCGTCGGTCGCGGGAGCGACCAAGCGCCTGGCAGCTACAAGATACGAGCAAAAATTACATCGGTGATGGCGCCGCGGGAAAGATCTCCTAACGTCCCGATCGCTCCTGAACATCTTGGAAACCTATGCGATGGCGGCCGTTGATGCAAGTTTCATAAATGCGGATTCGACCCCGCCCTCTCATTTACGAACAGCCGCTCACCCATGCTGAATTCGAGCGCGCATCGATTCGAGGATGGGCAATGTCGGGATTGGACGTCATGCGTGATACGCAGATGCCTCTGGCGACTCTCGTGTGCTCAAGCCATCCAATTTTTTCCGTTCTGGCCTAACTTCCCGAAACCCCACAAGGACGATACCATCGAACGGTATGCGCGCGTCTCCGCAGACGGCGGACGGACCAGCTTGGGTGATCGTCTTTCTTCAGGCCTTACCAGAGCAGGCCCTGCTCGTGAATCATCCAGATGCTCATCATCTCGCGCGACGCACTCTGCAGATGAGAGCGAGTCTCCATACGTGCACGAGCACATTAACCCCTCTCTCGCCATCGTCCTCCCCCATCTCCGAGCGTCCAGTCATACAAGACTACACGCCCACATGTGTGCGACGCCAACATGGCACATCGGCTCTTCGTCGAGAGATCGGGCATTCCGGCGACATCGGCCGGCCTTGCATGTCGCCCGATCTTGTGGGCATGCGGGGACTTGTGCGAATCACTGAAAGCCCGCTGGCCGGTTCCCCGCACGGGCGCCCTCCTATGCCCTTCGATCCTCTGCCTGCAGATCATTTTAAGGTTTGATCATGACGCGCTGTACTGCCTGAGATATAATGATTTTAGTCTCTCTTTACTATCGCTTCTGCACACGCCCGCCACAGCCAAATGAGCTTTGAATGACGTGGCCCGAGCGCATGATCACGTTGGACACGTTGAAATCCGAAGGCACGCGAATACGCACTGGCATGGAATCGCATGCTCCTGAAGCCGCCAGCTCTGCACGCGCCCTCTGACTTCGCCCGCAACTTTCCTGGCGTTCGTTTCGTAAGGCAGGCGGCGTACTGGCCGACCTTGAACGTGGCGACATGATGTTGACCGCGTTTCACTCGAATCGCCAACTGCCCTAACTCAAGTATATTGTTTTGCTGGACATGGGACAGCCGGTCCTAGCCCCACCCATGGCCAGATCAGGCAAGGTCCCGCCATGGAACGGCCATTTCGACGCAACCCTGTTATCAAACCGAATTTCCTGTCAACCAGTTCGGCATGCTGGGAAACGATTGTGCCCTGCTGCATGGCCAACTCCACGCGCTGACGGCTGTGCGGCGCCGTCCTCGACTCGGTCATCCCAGCTACGCTAGCGCGCGACCTTGCGCGAGGCGATTCTTTCCGGGAGCCGACGCCGGCACTAATGCGACTCCTTGCGATCTAACCGCGCGGCTGGAAGAGAGGGGCTATATTCTTATGCCATCCGAGCTGCCCACGAACACGTGCTCAGAAAAACAATCGCGCCACCGGCTGACGCGACCGGCACGGCGGCCGTCGTCTGCACCAACGTTCAACGCTTTTACCGAGAGACTTTCGAACTCGTCCTTACAGGCCGGCGTCCGTGGACAAGTCCGCGCCGCTCATTAGCGAAGAAATCGAATGCACCCGAGCGAGGCTGTCCCCAAAGTCGCTTCATCGTCACCAACCTGCCGATGCCGATTGGCGTTACGTGCGGTTCTATAACCAGCTCGGCACCGCAGAGCAGACCACATCAAGGGTACGCAAGGTATCGCCTCTTCGCTGGACTCCGAGGCGTCTGCCGAAGTTCCGCGACAACGACCGCGCTGAATAGCGCGATAGACTCTTACCTTTCACCTGCATCTCTCTCTACAATACTGACAGCTGACGTGATGCCTAGACATTGACCAGGCCTCCAGCCTCAAGTGAATACAAGATCGGGGCCCGCGTCGTTGCGCACGTCCCGCGCCATACCTACTCCAGCTTTTTGCCAGACGGCTGAAAAAAAACGGTCACAGCCCCATCATCAACGGGCCATCCTCGCCGCCCCGATCCATCTCGCCTTCGAGCGCCTACCGCCTATGCTGACAGTACCGCATCCCAGGCTCCAACTGCCGAAATCCGCTCAACATCTATATCTCAAGCGCTGAAAAAACCGCTTCGCGCCAGCGCAGGGAAGCATGCGGAGCTCGCGCCCGATCGCGGCCAACAAAGCTTTGCCGCGACCACGGCACACCCTCAGAGAAAATAACGCTGTTCACAAGGAGACCAAAATCAGGCGATCTTGAGCTCTACCGCAGGCCACTTGGGAATGTCGGATAGAGCATAGAAATCTCTTGCATTCGACCTGCCCGCTGTTACGCTTCTCAAGGCCGCAACAGGAGAGCCACACATGTCCAGCACATCCTCGATAAACCGCAGGCGGAGCCTGCCCCGAGGCATCGCATAAGCGCCCGCGGCCTCGCGCCTTAGCAGACTCTACCCCTGCAATCTTGACACGGAAGAAATCACTGCGCCGGCGTCTAAGCGGCAGGGGCTTCCTGCCCGACCCGAGCACACCAAGCTGGCAGGCCGCCGCTGAACGTCTCGCCCTTGACGTGTGGACGCCGGGCCAATTGGAATGCGCGAGATCGCTACGGCTTCGACGCGCCGGCGGGTGGAGATGCGGGCACGACGGCTTGCGCGGGTCACAGGCTGTCGGACGCCATTTCGGTGCCGAATTTCACCACGCTGATGCCGCAGATCGTAAAAGTGGGGCAAAGCACGACCGGCCGCAGCGCGCTAAGGCGTCCTCGTTCGGCTACCGGCGCCGCCGCGCCTTGCATAGGGATCGCACGACTGGCGATGAAACATAGGCTACACGAACACAGGGACCGCGGAGCAGGGACCGCCGTCCGCGCCTGGCGCTCTGATCGAGGCAGGCGCTTCTCACATCCTGACCCACCATGTCCCCGAAGGCGATCGCGTCAAGAATGTGCACCGAGGGCCGAACTGGTCTACGGACGCGCTGCTTCAGGCCTACCGCTCGAGCGTTCCCTCGGTACGGCGTCGGTAGGCGATACCGCTACCAGAGCGTCCAGGGCACGCTCGCCTCGCCCGATGTGGCTGAGGCTGCTGCGGCCT
>Ga0163217_1099633_pt1 | contig 11371 bp, 6 predicted proteins | sample SynspAceP_FD_185933 | JGI IMG/M metagenome (GOLD analysis project Ga0163217, IMG submission 185933) | Saline lake microbial communities from Ace Lake in Antarctica - Synechococcus sp. Ace-P (PacBio error correction) | ecosystem: Environmental > Aquatic > Non-marine Saline and Alkaline > Saline ... | reverse complement strand
TCGAGAAATGTGATCTCTCCAGACCCTGAAGAGGATTGGTGCAATGGATAAAATGATTCGGATGAGCATGCGACAACTCAAATTTGGCTCTCGAAATCGATATCGGCCCTGTATACATGTGCGACCTCGTTGCTCAAGTGACTTTTTTCAAACTCATTTTACCGAGTGCAGCTTGACGCTTATTCTTGGAGTTGCTCTCAGATAGGCAACTCGGCATTCGGGATGATCGAAAGTGCACAGATGGAGTATTGTAGATAAATTACTTGGTACTAAAACAGGAACACTTCAAAATGATTATTACCCACAGCCCGACAGCACTAGATTGATTCTTGAATAGAAGTTTTAGTCAGTTCTGTTACTTATCGCGTATTTCCCCTAAGGTGATCGGAGATTGTAGATTAGAGATTGAGAGAATAGAGAGTGATAATTTGAGATTAGCGAGCGACGGAATGATGCAAGTGCAGATTGGCGAGAATAAGAGATTGGCCGCGAATAAGAGATTTGGAGAATTGAAATAAGGCAGATGGGATGCGCATGTCCCGATAGTCATCGGACAGATTGTGTCACCAAGAGAAATCTGAATCTTTTAAAATCAATGTGATTCAATTTTTTATAGCTTTCAAATTAGTTCAACTATTCATGCCTCCAACTCGCGTCCCTAGGCGTAAAAGGTAGAAATAGCTCTCAAATTCCTTATCCAGTCATCAAAAAGCATGTGGCGACCTCCGCAGCAGGCGACACAGTTGGAGTTGCTGTCTCTACCGAGTGCGCTCAGGATTTCACTCTCTAAGAAAGCATCACTCTCGCAGGTTTCAATTGGTTCAGGAATATTTATCTCCTTCCCTTTCCCGTCAGAATTCGATAGTCAGAAATGTGGCCTGCTAGCACTTTTCATCATCGAGTTAGTGTATTTAGTTCTTTAAAAAAGTACACTGGCTGCAATCATCATAATTCCACGCTTCTTTTGAGCTTGACAGATCTCTCTGGGCCCCACGTTGACATTATTACTACCGCAGCAATGCTACGATCACCCCACAATATTATTTGCATGAACACTGGATTTTCGCCCAGATTCTTGAATGAGGTGCAACTCACATACGCGCCGAAACCGAGAACCGATGCTCCAGAAAGGCAACTCCTTTTTGCTCTGCCAGATCTCTAGATGGAAAGCTACACCGCAATCTGTGAAGCGTGTTCTGACTCTTATCTAACGTAGCCAAAGCCCGTGATGGATCGACTATCACAAAGAGTCCTTTCGCGAGAAAGTTGCACGTAGCGCGCTGTTTTCCGTGACTCTTGCGGCGGCCGCAGTTTCGTTAACAGCATGCATTTCAATGTGCGCAAACTGTATTTGGTCCAGTAGTCAAACGATCTCCAGAATTGCTTCAATCGGATGGTCTCCTGTCGTATCTTCCCCATTATCACAACACTTGATTAGGGATAATGTATCACATGTGAATTCGTACTCCTACACCACTTGCTCACCAACTGGGTCGCACCATCTCCAATCACCAGTTATGCAGAGACAAGTGCTTATGCTCCCATTTTTCTTCCAACTGCTGGCTTCGCACTGCTCGCTTGGGGTTATTAAGACACAATGCGCATACGACGCATCGATACTCAACGGCGCGTCCTTCCCGAGATCATAAGCTTCATGGTGAGTGAGCATCTGCTTTTCGCAAGGCTCATCGGCGCACTGCACGAATTCGATTTCATCATCTTCTTCGCCGAAACCGGCCGTAAATAACGTGTAGTCGTTACATAGTCCATCTTGAGTATCCGGTGTGATCAATGCAGTAAACGTTGGCGACGCCACGCTTTACGGTCAAACCCTTGAATGAACTGACCACTCCAATAGATCTCCGCTTTTCACCGTCTTCTAAGTCTTTTCATACTAGTTTACCAACCGCAATTAAGATTCGGGTGGTCCCACTCTTAGCGCATGTAAATGTTCTAATTGCGATTCTCTCTCACAATCAGTCGCTAGTGTTTGAGGCTAGATTATGAGGACTTGTTGACATCCCCTTTTTTCTTCGAGCCGACGTTTACCGGCCTGAACCTTGGCATGCTATTGTCTCTCGATAGCATCAGCGAGTACGTTCCATTGAGAATTATGGCCAGAAGCTAAAGAATCACCTCCACTCAATGAAAGTTCTTTTTTCGCAGACGAGTGGCCGCCTCCAAGTGTTATGCGCCACAATTCCCATATCTCCATTATTACAAGTGAATTGTGTTTTAAAACTCCTGCGCGAAAGCGCAGACACCTCAGTACTCTATTAAGCACCTTTGGTTTGAGAACCGTGGGAGAATTCCTCTTTCATGGGACTGCGACTTAGAGCGTTCGGTACGCGCGATATCCGAATTAGAGAGTTATGTAGCTGTTCCATTGACTTTCTCGAATATCTCTTCGTACTATCTTTTCCCCACTAAATTGAAAATTGCTTGGATCTTTAAGCTGATTCCGCTGAAAAAAAATTCAGGAATGCTTTCGGACATTTCTAGGAAAAAACTATTTCGCCATATTCGATTATAGCTTTCCGCTTTCTCATGAATATACAGAGGTACTTTTTGAAGTAGAAAGCTCTGAAAATGGGGCGACATTCCATTTTTTTAGCAACCTGAGTACGTGAGAAACATTTACCTCGCCTGAGCTCCTGCCATGACGCAGGGTGAGGTCGAACGATATAAACTATTTGTGATTGTACGACATACCCACGTAAAACTCACTCTCGGATATCAGAGACAGCCGTGTGAAACCGCCGTATATTTCGTTTCGTGTGGCGAAGTGGATGCATCAGTGCTCACTTTATTTCCCCAATCGCATGCGACTCCATTTCTTCTGCAAATCAAGTAACGGGCAAAGAAGTCGATTGATACCTGCCCCATTTCGAACCTGCATTGAACAGACTATACGCTCTCGGCATTCTCTGCTTGTTCCACGTCTCGTCTTACCCGCGAGAGCCGCAACGGAATGCTTCTCTAAAAATTGCCTCTTAAATTTGTTCAGGACTAGCCCGCCGTGCATAGCAGAGAACGAGTGAGATTAATCCTCTCGTAATAACGCCCGAACAAAGGGCCGACACATCCAAGAGAGACTTCAAGACAAATTCTTCGACTAAATTGAATTTGATTCTTCATGATTCTTTTAGTCTTGTGAGACTTGATTGATTGAAGCACGCGAATTCTCAATCGCTTTTTACCCTGCAAGGCCGCTCGTCGCAGGCTTGTTAGTGCACATCTCTGGCATAAGATTCCATTATATTCGATTTATGACGCTCGCTTCTACTGGATGATTTCTTCCCAAAGAATGCTGCGCCTTGCTCTTGTCCAGCGACTTGGCAAATAGGCACATTGAGGTGCTTTGCTGCTTTCAATCAAGCCTTTTATAAGGATGGTTGCCATTTCAACAGAGCTTCGAGGTTTCTGTTATCTTTTAGACCTCTCTCGAATAGTCCTCACGTGTAGACACACAAGCTTCGCATTGGCGGCAATTGTCACACATGGATTGAACAGCCCCCCGCGCTGAGTTCCGCAGCCATATTTGGTGCCCGTAAGTCCCCAAACGAAATTTTTTTTTTGCTCGCGAATCACCCACAAGAGAAGAGGATTCCTTTGTCGGACGCTACGTTCCGTAAGTAAAGTTCATTATTTTGAAGCGTATAGTTTGCCATTCTAAGGCATATTTTATTTACTAATTTACTAAGTAATAGTAGTATGAAAAAACCTTTGAAGGATTTATACAAAAAAAATCTCTCGTAAGGAAGCAAATTTCATCATATTGTACTGCTACTAGTGTGAAAAACCGGACCCATTTTATCCGTAAAGGTCTTATACTGTGTTCTGCCAGGACAAGTTGATATGAGGTATCCTTCAAGATCTAAATATATAGCTCCGCGAAAGATCGACTCAAGCAGGCAGAGATTGCAGATTGAGTATGAAATACAAGAACGATTTTCTGGCTCTTCCCTTCTTCGGTCAAAAGTGTCACAATATGTCAATTGTTCCTCACCCTCGTTACTTGCTTTAAATCTCAACTTAGCACTTTTATCAGCTGTTCACCGCATTAAACCAGTCTAAAGTCCTCCTACGGCAGGTCAAACTGTAATCTCACACGAGCGGTAAGATACGCTTCATCTTTTGATCAAGCTGATTACAGCTTCGCTAAAAAGTAAGAGCAGTGGAGCGGGCTTTCCCGGCAACGACAAAGACGATCGTTGTAACATAAACTTTAGGCAATGTCAGCTAGTGATTTCAATGCACCACCTTTTTAGCCTGCCGTCGGACTAAATATCAATGAAGCACGAAAGCTCGCAATAATGTCTTTGACTCTCCTGGAAGCACCGACCGAAATACGGAGCTCATTTTGTACCTGGCGCTACTCAACTCATGGACTAAGCTGATTCTAAGAGGATTCAGCAGTCTTTCGGGCACGACAGGATAATTGATTGAAAGTTGGAGAAACCCCGTTCAATCACAAGCGAGATTGTTGAGATAACTCCCTAATTAAGCTCAATGCTTCGCGCGAATGGCTTCGATGTCAATCTCCATGAGGCCAACCCAGAAACACATACGTTGGTTGATCCGAAATTGCTAAATCGCTCGATGATTTCCGAGGGCAGTCCTTTACACCCGTAGGGATGTGGCACTTCTGAAGCAGACTGTCCCAACTCATCCTTCCCACCGATCGCTGGCGAGAATTCAGACTCTCCTGAACCTTTGGCGAAGAAACAGACTGGCACTATCGTCTTGACCTATCAATCTACTGGGAAACTTCTGAGATACCAAAGGAAGGTGAAAATTTCAGGAGGGTCAACCTGACTTCACAGGTTTGAATCAGTCTATTATCAGCTTTCACCGAATAGCCTGGTTCTTGATTTCTCAGCTCAAGAGTTTACCAACGTTCCCATACTTGTGAGAATGTTATTAGGAACGTTTCGCTCCTCTGGGAGCGAGTCGAGGAAAATTTTGTTGTCAGACCCAGCATAATCAATGGATAGCTGACCACTTTGCAGTTCATACTAGGGCAATTTGTAGGGGCTAATGGAGAGGCGCAGTCTAAGATGGAGCGTCAATTCTTTCAAGAGCGTCAGTTTTGAGTGGTGGATTGGTCACGAGCGAGTACTTATAAATAGTCTTGAATCTCTCAACTCTGGTAAGGATTTCTTACTGCCTTCACCTCAACTTCTCACTCCATTCCAACATTCTTATTCAGACTGATCCACAGCCTCGAGCACCTCTGGAAGGTATACCCTTCTGTTGAAGCCAAGGTACAGGGAGATATTATTTAATCTTGTGGCAAACTCTAGGGTCTTAGGAGATCTCTCCAGGTTTCCTTTTCCGGTCTTTTTTGGTACTGTGATTAATGTCAATTCCCACCTTCCCCAAATAACGAAATTAGACGCTGGGGCAACGTGGTTACAGACATTCCAAGCTATTCCTTTCCGATGAATAAACTACTTTCTTTCTATTCTCTTTCTTTGTTCGCCACATTATAGCGGCACAACGGTAAAACATGACTTTAAGCTCTTAAATAGATGAGAATGCACCAATATATGTTAAGCTCAGCAGACTATAAACTGAAGAAAAAAACCTAAGCGAATTATTACTTGGACGGGCCTTCAGGCTTACAAGTCTCAGGCGACAAACCTTCGCAGTCTTTCTGCTCGGCAGGCCGGAATCCTTCCAAGGTCAGACAATGGATCAGTAAAAGTCTCTTTGATTGCAAAATGAATCCTCAGGAGAGTAGAATCGCTCAGGGCACTACTTACAAAACGACGCTATGTAACCCCCTTGGTTTGTGCGGAATCATTAGATAAATGGATTAGGTGTGATTTATCGCACATAGGGCTATAAATCGAGCTTAGCCTCTGACTGTGGAGAGGAACCTTGAGTATGAGAATCGATTAGGGCACAGATAGGATTCGAGTTTTGGTGAACTTGAGATATTGTCTAAGCTCTGCATTTGTGGCAAGCTCTGACAAACGATATTTTTATACTGCCCTTCTGTCTGGTTCTATTAAAAAATCATCGCTCTGAATTCGTAGTTTTCAATTAGTATGACATTTTCAATGAAAAACGATTCGATTATTTTTACTATCGATCTCCACTTCCATGTCGATCAGTGACTTCTCTCTCGGGCGCCGTATCGCAATCACGTCATAGCAAAATCATCTTCTGGATAATGTTTCGCTGGGTTTTGACGTATGTTTGGCTCCCTTTTGGTAGTGGACATCGTCAGTTAATTACTCGCAGTCAAATATAATTCAACCTTGTCCAATTAGTGAATCGCTCGCAGAAACTAGGTCGCCACCTCTCTTTTTAGCCCTGAAGGGACTTCTATTCAATAGCTGTTGTTGAACCTCTACACTGATCAAAGCCCGAATTCAGGGGGCGGTTCAGATCTTCTCCTTGGATAAACTAGTGTCTGCATATTCGCGCGTATATTTGAACCAACAACACAGCCATTTCATTGGCAGAGGAAATGTGCTGTTGCTCGTACCTAAGTAACTTAGAAGAATTCTCCTTTGAATTTCCCTGCTTAACACTTCTTACCCCTTGATGGTATTGTTCATTCGTTACTCACTTGTTCGCATCTTTCTTGTATGTACAATCCACAAAGAGAAGTTGTCATAGATATCCAATTTCACACCTACTCTTTTATTCCTGAAGGATACCCAGTTTCACCGGCCAATGGCATCCAAACGATATCATTTGGCGAATTCTGCTCTCTCTTACCAAGATTTAGGAAAGGGACCGAGTTCCATATTTGAACTTCGCGCTTCCACGCTCAGGTCTTGCGCTCCTAGAGTCTCGTGGGCTTGCCCGCCATCCCTCCTGACTAGCCAGGGAATTCCTCGTCTCGCGATGCTCTTTTACCAGCGACGTCTCGCAGGTTCACCTCGAGAACGATGAATCGGCTCATTGCGATCAGATATCTGTGGTTCTCACCATCGCTCTCACGGGCTCTCTACACGCCATCTCTGCTATCACGTCCACCTTCTCTTCCTTGCGAACTCTCGTCTGCTCATCAATGCTGAAGTTTTGTTCGCTAAAGCTCTTTTCTAACACGTTCACCTATCTCACTTAATCTTGTTTAGGCCTATTGAGTATCTTCGCGCTAGCGTGCGATTCCCTCAGCAAGAGCATCGTTTTCGCCCGAGTGAGCTTGCTCAAAGATGTGCTTGTCTCGGCTGCTTACGACCATTGCCAGCAAAAACACATCTAGTCTTTACAAGTAGTGTCTTTTTTTCAGACTCAATTAAGTCTGCCACCGATGAAGGAGACATCTTATTTATAGTTGCTTTTAAGTTATTCTCGAGATCATGTTCACTTTCATCGCTACTGTCCTCCAGATACAAGATGTTGATCGACGAGTCTCTGAAGTTTGCCAGCACGTTCAAGTATTTCTGCACCGCTGTCGGTGTACATGCATCAAGTACTTCCTCCCGTCCTTAATAGGGTAGATCGAAGGAATACGCTTCTACATAGTGTCTACCTCTATATCCTCTTGCTCTCAGTTGCAATGTAATATACCGTGGCGTGACACACTGTGCGTTGCTCTTGAATTTTTTCCCACTCCTTCTGATCTCGTTGAGCTTAGAGAAGATCACCGTGAAGTGCTTCAGCAAGGACTCCCTTTAAACCCAAAGTCGTCAGTCACTTCATCTGCTCCATGCGCCTGTATCTCGCAGAGAGCACATTACATTCGTACTTATTAACATCCTCAAACGCTGCCAATTTCAAGTCCATTTCAGGTGTTCAGTCACCTCATAATAGACTTGTGATTACAGAATCAACAGTCAACTCTATTCTTAGAGAACACATACGCCTAGATAATTAGGATTGGCTGTTGGCTCACTTTCTGTCAGAGTCCCACCATAACTGGGTCTTCGCCATGGTAGCAGAGTGAAAAAGACAGTTTGTCTTCTGCTGGATTCTCTGTAGATTGCTCTCGATTGTCATCTCTGCGATAAGCCCAGTGATGCTAGCATCTTCATCTGCGCTCATCTGAAACGATGATTGCCGAGGCATCGTCTCAATTTAACGGGTGCCTTGGTCCGCATATGACTTGTGATCTATGTACACTCCCAGGGGCAGCAGTACCCAACAATCATATGGCACGTGACCCACCATAGCTACGAAGCACTCTCTCTTGAGGTTCACCACTGGTCGATAGATTGCTCTACCATAATTCGCAACAGATTGCATTCTTCCGATGAACCAGTCAGACAACTGTCTGATCTCACACTGTCCTACCACTGACGGCAAAGTTCACGAGTAGGCAAAGAATGATTAGCTTGTGCGGCTGACTCTCCCGGAATGCAGCGTTAGATCGATAATAGTGGATTGGCAAATGCAGTTCAGTTTACGCTTTCCAGATTTGAGCCTGTCCGATGACCATCTCTTCCCTGTAGACGCAAGCGCATATATGCTGAGAATTAATTTTCACGATTGGGTATCAGGACCCATCTTCCTTCCAGAGACTTGAAAATCTTCTCTAATATACACGAAGTCGCGAACTTGAGTGTATGGGTGAATCCAATCACGCTTTCGCTTATTAGCTGTGTCCTTCCATTCGTCCTAATAAATATCCCGACAAGCCCACAGTAAGTGAACTTACGTCATGAATAAATGTTCTACGCTCCGTATGTACGCCTCTGCAAACCTAGTAATGATTTATTTTGTGCTTCATACGAAGCTATGAGATCGAGAATCTATTTCTAGAAGTATGTCTTCATTTTATATGGCGCGTCGTGAGCAAAACAATATTTGGTGTATTAGACCTTCAGTAACGCGGTGGACAAAGCCATAAATTACTTCTAAAGAATTCAACAAACAGTTTTCAAATTTCAGTAGGAGTATGAAGTTAAATATACGTATTTAGTCCTGCACGTTGCTTCTCATGGCATCTCCTCTCTCTCAAGACGTTATCTCTTGCGCAGGTAGGCGATCGTATGCATTCCATGCGCGCTACATATAGATAGTGGTGTCGAGCTATGCTCGCGGAGCACTCAAATTAGATGCGAGACTGTAATAAATGTCGTCCTGACTGCATAAAACCTTGGCTTAAGGGCTCCACATATCAAAAATATACAAACGTGCGAGTCCCTTACACTATTCAAATAGCGTGCTATCAAACAGTTGCGGAAACAACTAGTCGCATCTGTGAGCTGCTGAGCCTAGATTTTCTCTCGTTATCGTGAGGGGTTGGTCGAAAGTGCGCTCTGAAAGACGAGCACATCTATGAGTTGTAGCAACTACAATAGGTGACACTACAGTCATGAGCACGAAGTAGATCTGATCCTACGCTTGCCTAAAGTATAGGTAGCTTGAATGCATAGTCTACATATTAAAACTTCCTCGTCATTTTCGGCGTACAACTTTGTAGTGCTCGTGACGGACCGCCAGGATCACATGGGTGTCATCCCGTGTACATCACAGGCGCTGACATTATCGAGAAAAAAGCAAATAAGGCACCAATCGCCAGCCATGTATAAATACAACTGTTATCTTTCACGAACGCCCCTTCTGTGCGCAAGACAATATTACACGCGTCATATAATAATATCATGGTGTCAATGGAGATCAACCTAACTGCCTCGAAATCACATGCGCCAGCACAGTCAAGTTAAAATCCAGGCAGATTACTATAGTGTCAAGGGAAATTCAATGCCTATGGCCACAACTCTCGATCGAGGGCACTTACCCGCCAAGCTCCTTTTTCTAGCAAAGAAAAGATCTGTGACGTACCCCCGATATAATCTCAAGCCCAGGACGCTTGATCAAAAGAAACTGATACTTACTGGTGCCCATGGTTGTGCAGAGGTTGCATACTTCAGGCGCGAGAGTTTTCCGTGCTGATATGACTTAAGTCGACGACAGTACGGTTGGCCTTCTTATCTTATTTTCGCTAGTCAGTAAATTCGGAGCTGTAGCTCAGAGTAGATAGCTCCCTCTCCAATTTTGGGCGTCAGCCTCGATCGCACAAAATGTTCCTATAAAAGTCTTGTGTTCTGCGCCACAAGTGCGCATTTTCTACCGCTTGACTTGCTGATGACTATGGAATGTTAATCCAAGGCGCGGCTCACGACGCTGCTGCTCTCATAAAGAGTGTGATCTGGGTAGTAGGGTAAATCCTTGCGTGCGCTCCGAGATATTAATTTATAAGACTGTATTCGAAATGCATGCCTATCAGAACAATGTATGATGAGTTCGCCAACAGGGAGAGGATGAGGTATAGGTGTATTCTTGTTCTAGCCTGTTGAAATATCCTCTCCTTCCCTGACAATAAATAAATAAATCCCGTCAGCACGAAGAGGATTCAAAACGGTGTAATTGCTTTCCACGGATGGCGTGACATACGTCCTTTTTCTCTATCTTTATCCTCACTAGGACTTCTAAGTCCAAATTTTCTCGGATCAAGAAACCCTGTGGTCTGGGATTCTATGCTTTTAATGTAAAACTATAAACTTGATAAATCGCTCGTCTAGTAAGAGATTCATTTATCGTTCTTTGTGTCAGATAAATTGAGTTTGACGTACGCCTCTTCGTGTCACTCCAGCGCAAGATGTGTGATAGAATTATTTCGGTCGAGCCTAGAACTCTTGCGGCAATATCCAGGGATTTAACGAGAGTTTTCTTGGAAGATGATACTATAGATTGAGCAACCCCTCAATCCAGCGGCTAAATGATCCCCTATTGAAGATGGCCTGTTATGATAAATGTGAATCGGGCTCTCGAGCGCTATAAATTTACAACTCTCAAAATGTTTCTGAGCATTGAAATACAGCGGCTATTCTCTCGCACAATCGGACACATACAAAGATGTGCGACATCCTTAAGGACTCCCCCGTCCCTGTGCGAGTGCGAGAATGTGATTGCATCCCACTCGAACTGGTGAGATAGATCACAAGGTCAATTCCTACCGTCATTGTGACCTTACAAATTGGCTAATCACCTTATCCTTCTCCTCTGTGTTTTCTCTTTCATCCTGCCTCGATTATCAATGCATGAAATACCTTGCTCTCCTTGAGTACGCAAGTTGGCAACGAGGTTCTTTATGGTTTTCCGAGCATGAGAAGTTGTTCAAAAACCTATCAGCACGGTTAGTCTTTTGAACACTTGAGATGCAAAGAATCCCTCTCCCTCATTCCAAATTCACTCTCCCCGACTCAATAGCCACGTTAAGCCTGAAGAATGTACATGAGTTATTATACTCTGACTTCGCATGATTCAATCGACATTAGTATAGTCACTCTTCGGCTTATATGAGTTAAGAGCTCTAGATTGAGGGACAGGGCGAGATAATGAATCCCAAATTTTTCTCCATTGTGAGTGGCAGATCCGCCGCGCGGGGTCAAGTGAAGATTAC
>Ga0163217_1099426_pt1 | contig 11371 bp, 18 predicted proteins | sample SynspAceP_FD_185933 | JGI IMG/M metagenome (GOLD analysis project Ga0163217, IMG submission 185933) | Saline lake microbial communities from Ace Lake in Antarctica - Synechococcus sp. Ace-P (PacBio error correction) | ecosystem: Environmental > Aquatic > Non-marine Saline and Alkaline > Saline ... | reverse complement strand
GACCCTTAACGCTACCTTCAAAGGCGTGTCGCCACCGCTCCCATGCCAGCGCTTGAAACACGTCGCGGACGGGCGTTTTGTGCGACGTGGTTCACGTAGTTGGACATAGGTTTTCTGGCGTACAACATCCAAGGAGACACATCCAGCACAGCACGGTGATCAGCCGCGTCAAGAACGCTTTGATCTGAATCGTCAGAGACGTTTGCCACGCTGGCCGGAACATCCTGAACGGTGACATGTACGCGTGCCTTCCCAGCTCGGTGTCGGCAGCCGCGTTTCCGCTTGCGCCAGAGCATCCTGGACCAAATTCCGTCCGATACCTTCATCCACGTCCTGCACGCAAATACCGGTGTGCGGGCCACACCATAGTGGCATTCGTTTTCAAACGTTGATTCGCCTGCCATACAACCGTCAGCTCTTCTGCGTCGGAAATCCGTTTCGGTGAACAATTTGTTGCAGCACCTGATAGGCCTATAGGCCTGCGGGCTTCGGCCAGAACTTGTGGCAGACCGGGCAAACGGCCAACAGGCTTTCTGCCGACTGCTCAAGCAACCGCGACCTCGCCCCGGCCCTCTATCAAGATCGTGGGACGGGAAGCCAAGCTTCTAATTTCGCAGGTTACATTTCCAGGGTTTATTGAGCGATCACTTCAAGTTATATAATTGAGCAATCATTCAAGAAATAGGTGACACCATGCCCCGCAAGCCCAACTATGAACGGCGTTGACGATCTTATCGACGCGCTCGCGATCTGTCTGCAGAAAGCCCAAAAAACGCGGTTGGGCTGGCACCTCGCTTAAGGATCTGAGCGAAAGCTGCAGATGAAGCCGGGCAGTTTTTTACGCCGCCTTCGGTCTAAGGACGCGTTGTTCGAGCTTGCACTGGATAGATACGCCGCCCGATGGGACAGAGCGAGGTGAAGACGCTTGCCCGCAACGAAGGGGCCCCTCCACCGCGCTGCAAAAATTCCCATTGTATGTCATTTCAAACGACACCGCCCCCGCCAAGCGCCGCATGTTGTCCCGAAGACTCTGCTGGAAACTCTCCAGGTCCCCACCGTTCATCCGCTTGGCGCCAGAAGGCAAACACGCACTGCTAAAGATGGAGCAGATGTTCGCGGAGCTGTTGCCCAAGCCCAAGCCGCGGGCGATATCAGCGCCGGTCACAACCCGCGCAGTCTGGCGCGGCGCTATCAGTCATGACGGTTGGTGCGGTTTTCTGAACGGAAACGTTGAGGCGTGGATGCGGCAAGCCCATCGCGGGCGAAACGCGACGGACTGGCCGCGGCTCTGACAATTTGGCCAGGGGTGTGTTTTGCGTTTTCGCTGCCAGTTGCCCCGCGGGGGATGTGTGCTTTCTGCCGGTGCAAAGCTCTTTGCCAGATTGAAGGAAAGCGCTCATGGACCCAAATTATTCAGTAACCTTTCGAAATCTCTGACCGCTATGACGCGTTATTCGTCGAACCTTTGGGCTGTGTTCCATGACGGCGTCAAGGCGCTGCCAGACGCAGGTGACCGCACTGCAAGCCTACCGCAACGGCGGGGGCAAGGGTGGTGCTCGTCACAAACTCCCCCCGCCCCCGCGACGGCGTGATTCAAACAAACTGGCAATTTTGGCGTACCGACGACGCATGGGACGGACATTGCCACCTCGGGGGAACTCTGCGCGCACGCGATGTATAGCGGCATGGTGGGTACACAGGTCTGGCACCTTGCCCGCCCAGCGACAAACATTTCTTTGATCCTAGCGATGTGCTCGGACCGCCCCCGCCGAAACATCCAGCGTGTCGCGCTGGAGGACGGCCGAAGGGCATTCGTGTGCACCGGTCCCTTCGACCCGTCCGAAATCCCCTCTGTGGCTGCGCCCGCAACTGCTTTATGCCAAAAGGCAAAAGGGCTCAAGCTGCTGTGCCGCGAACCCTGATATCGTGGTGGACCGTGCCGATGTGCGCGAATGGTGCGCGGGCTGTGGTCGGCGCTTATACCGAAATGGGCCGGTGAAAAGCCCTGTATTTCGGAAAGCCGCAACCCACCGATCTATGATCTGGCCCGCCGCAAAGCTTATGCGTTGTACAAAGGACATACTCTGCACAGTGGCATTCTGGCAATCGGTTGACGGTATTCATACGAACAATCAAAGGAGCCATGGCGAAGATATCGATCGCCTTTCATCTCCGGCGGGCTTGCGCGCGGGAAACGGAAACCGAACCCCAAACCCGATCCGATGACGCTGACCGCTATCTGGAAAAGGAAACATCGCCCCGACTGACACGATTGGGCACCTTACGCTGACCCACTTTCCCTTGCGTTTCTTGCGCTGCAAAGTAATTAAGTTTCACACCACTATAAATAGCGCACTTTATTACTGAAAAGGGCTGGCATGTTGGATAAGCTGCCCCGCGGAACGAATTCTGTATCGAAGATATGAAATTCGGCATGACGCGCTATCTGCGTAAGGTCCGCTCACCGACGAAGACATCGAGATGTTCGCCCAGGTGTCCACCGACGTTAATTCGGTGCACCGGACGGACGCCTATGCGCATGGGGACACCATATTTGAAAGGCGGATTGCCCATGGGATGCTGACCCGCCGGCCTGATTTCTGCTGTAATCGGAGATCAACTGCCCGGGCATTGGTACCGTTTATATGGCACAGTCTCAAGTTTCTGGCCCCCGTGCGCCCCGGCGATCTGGTCTATGCAGAGTGAAGTCACCAATTGATCGAATTTCGACAAACGCCGTGTGAAAACTGGATTGTCACTGTGCGAATTGACGGCAAAAAAGGTCCTGATTGGCGAGGGCAACTGTTCTGGCCCCGTCACGCAAGTTCGACTGACCCCGCATCTGGATACCTGCGCTACCGGCGACGCTGTGGTTTTTTACAGCATTTCCTGTGCCGCCCCCGCTGTTGTAAGCGGGGGCCAGACGGCTACCAACCTAAGCGCATGGAAATCATTCGCGACTATCAATTTGTAACGGCTTCCGATCAGGGGGCAACTGCCCGCTATTGGCAACTTTGACGGCGTGCATCTGGCATCGTCGGTCATTCGAAACATGGCCCGTGCTGCCCTGCCCGAAGCACCTTTAGGTGTGGTCAAACATTCGAGCCGCACCCCGCGCGAATATTTCGCCCCAGACGCCCCCCCTTCCGCTGATGGGTGGCAGAGGCCGCCCGCACACCAGCTGCAAAAGATTTCGGCGTCGACAGGCTGTATGAGCTGGGTTGCGATTGCCACCTTGTGTCCAGCCTGAAGCCCCCGCGCCTTTGCACAAGAGGTGATCGTCGACGGGTTGGGCCTGCGCCATGTGTCGTGGGCGCTGGACTTCGCTTTGGCAAGGGCGGGGCGCGGCTGCCACGCGCTGAACACCCTGCAAAAGCCTTCGGTGCCGAAGGATGGCGGTTCGGCGTGACGATTGCCCCGCTGATGGCGAAGGGCACCGAACGGTATCCTCGAACCGCGAATTCCGCAACGCGTTTGACCCAAGCCCGTCCCCGCGACCCGCTTGCCTGCGATGGCTGGGCCACCTGGCACCGGTTTTCGAAGGCCCTATGCTGCACGCGAAAGCGCGGCCGTGAACTCGGGTATCCACCACTTGCGAAATATGTCAATCACGGCTGCACCCGCCGGCTTGGCGTCACGCTTGCTGGTTGATTGTGCTTGAGGGGCCCGCAAGCCGGTCGGTACCACGGGGGGTCGCCAGTCTTGGCGTTGCGGCCGATGTTCGGCGAGAACAAAGCCAACTCGAGACGTGTTCATTTTCGACTTCAAGGGCGATCTATACGGCAAGCATGTCTCAAGGTTCGCGCTTGTCGATCACTGGACGCCGGCGATGAGAGATTTGACAAGCCTCGAAGCGCTATCACCCAGATGGATGCTGACAGCGCGCAAAGCCGCAGCATATTGGCAACGCTATGACTGATTCCGTATTGGCAACCAAAGGCCTCGCCAAACGGTTTTGGAAAAGAAAAAACCGTGACCAAGATGTCAAAAAGAGAAATGGGAAAGCCTTGTGTGACGGGGCTGCGGGTAATGCTGCTTGAACAAGCTCGAAGACGAGGGACCACCAGAGGCAGTCGCCCTGACCGTGGCGTGCCGTGCTGGATGACGTGACCGCCCGCTGCAGCCACGATTATGAAAACGGCACCAGTTCGATGCCGGACTAGCATCGTGCTCAATGCCCGAAAATCTTTGATACCCACGCCTTAAATGGATGCCCTTGACCTGCGTCCTACCGGCTCAATGTGCAGGCGTAAAACCACTGTAGCATTGGCGACACCCGTTGACATCAGCGTGATCCCGACAGTTGTGCATCGCGCCGGTATTTCGTGTACAAAACAAGGACTGGTCTCGGAATTCGACACCCCGGTTCGAAGAATGGGAAGACCACATCATCGAGGGAGCCCAAACCTGATTTTTTTTTGCCTCTGACAACGCGGGCCCTGTCCATCCCCAAATCATGAACCGTTTTCTGGGCGCAGGCGAACAAGCGCGCCACGCGATGCCCTATGGCAATTGATGCGATCATGGACGAGGGTCGCGACGCGATCCGCACGGCATTCGAGGCCCCCGAAGCTGCCGGTCTATCTGGTCGCCACCGGCACTTGCTTGCACCGCCTTGGCTCTACCTGCTATACCCAGCCCGGTGGCAAGACAATCTTTTGCTCTGTTGACCTCGGGCATATCCACGGAAGACGAATGTAACGCGCCCGAATTCTAGGCCGGCACTGCAAAAACTGACCGTGTGAAAACAGAAGATAAGATGACCCCCGAGGCGCTGACACGGGCTATCGAAAAGCACCAGACGGCAATGTGGCATGGCGCGCAGCGCGGCCCCCCGGTGGTCGATCACCAAAGGACAGAACGCGTTTCCGTTCATTCGCTAGAGGAGTTGAACACGTTGACCGCCGTTGCCAAACGCCAATTATGACCTGCCGGTGCATCTGGACGGGGCGCGGTTTGCCAATGCACTGGTTGCCTTGGGGCTGCACCCGGCAGAGATGACGTGGATAAAGCGGCGTCGATGTCGTCAGCTTGAGCGGCACCAAGAAACGCTGATGGGTGTCGATGGCAGTGATCTTCTTTGGACCCCCGCCAAAGCGTGGGAATTCGAGCTGCGGCGCATACGCGTGTGCGCATCTGTTTTCCAAGCACCGTTTCCTGTCAGCCCACCAGATGGCGGGGCTATCTGCAGACGATCTGGGAGGGCGACCGCCACGCAGCCAAATGACAATGCGCGCTATTCTGGCGGACGGACTGCGCCTTGCTGGGCGCGACAATGTTGCATGAAGCCCCGACGCCCAACATGATCTTGCCAAATGGCCTCGCCGCAACTCCACCAAAAGTTGCAAAGCTGCGGGAGCCAAATACTATGTTCATGGAGGCCCGCTGGACAGTGGTGATTCCAGACGCGCCTTTGTCTGCCCGCGGTTGGTCTGTGACTGGTCGATCGGCACAAAGGCCATCGACCAGTTTCTATCGCATTTCTAAGCCCTAAACAGTCGCCAAAAAGCGACGGATTTCAGATGAAACAGCCTGACCGGGTGGGTGATCGGGGCCATGTGCCCTGGCCCCCGACAATCGCCTTGCGTTGTCACATCGGCAGACGTCGTGCAATGGATTCTTGATTCGCGTTCAACCATACGCCCGACGGCCAACCGGCCGTCGATCAACAGCAACCGGCATCGTGGCACGCGTGCGAACCTTGCCAGGCTGAAAGCGCCCGGCATTGTTCATCACGCAATAACGGCTGGCGCGGCACATAGTGGAATACGGTACCGCCATATACTGACGCAGCTTTTCGGGCGTTTTTTCCCATTCCGCTGCGTCAACCCCAGCCGGTTATTAAAGATGCGCAGCCGCTCCATCCGGTCGCCCCGCGTCAAACGCTGCGTCGAACCCGCCGGGAGTTACGATCCCCCGCGGCCAACCGCGCCGGATCATCGGCAAAGTGCTGCGGCGAAATTAAAAAAACCGGGTTCGATCATTCGTCAGGCTGCGCGGCACCAGTTCAGGGTTTTCGATCGCAATCCGCAGACGATCGTCGCACGAAGGAATGGCCCAATGATTGTTCAGTAGTGCTTCGGTCAGCCAAATTTCCCGCACCATATCGGTCGAGCGTTTGATGGTTATGTCGCCCTGCCCGTCCATCATCGGATTTACCGTGTGACGGTTAATCGCAGCATAAAAGTGCCAGCATCGTCTGCCAGCGCTTCGCCCACGCCGCGCCACGCGCCGGAATGGCCAATGTTGCAATGGAATCGCCAGCGGCCTGACGTGGGCCATTATCCGAAACCGGCGGGTAAACAAGGGGCTGAAAACTCACAGTTTGGCCGCATCACCGATGGTCAAGCGTCGTGCCAACGTCCTGCCCCCAGAACCTTGTGGGTGTCATTCAAGGATATAGAAAGGCGCACCAAGACGCCCTTTTTCGACGCTTCTCCAGATTTCGGGCAAGTATCGGCACCCTGTAGCAGCCCTTTGTCGGCCAGCGCGGGATCAAAGCCCGCCTTTTCAAGGCCAATCGCGGACGACTTTCGTCTTCGGCAAATATTCCACGTTCTCGGCCCAAACGGCGGTCATGAAAGAGCTGGCACAGCTTACCACATCGCCGCCTTCGTTCTGTGAACTGCAGCGATGATCCGCATAGGATTGAAGGCGCGCCGTTGGTTTGGCCAATGCGCGGGCTTGAGGTTGAACGGCAACCCAGTTTTTCTTGGCCTGACGCGGCAGTTCAATTCGCGCGCGTATTCCTTGCCGCGACGGTGCCGGTCCTTGGGCGGTTCCCCACCCAGTCCGCCCAAAAAGCGTAATCAAAATCGAAAAGTTTATAGGTAATCGTCCGGCCCGGTGATTTGGCGGCAATCTTTCTTCCAGCCGGTTCCTGCCAAAATAGGCATATGGTGAAAGTGTCCGCAAAAAAATAGTCGATATGGGCCATTTGAGTCTCCGATCAAGGCTGTTGCAGCTTTGGCCAGACCGTAAGGCCATGCTAAGCGGTGTCAACGTTCACGATTCTGTCACATTGTTCTGCATCCAGGGACCTTGCACATGCGCTCAAACCACACCCAAACTTGCATCTCAGGTAAAACGCGAACATGCCGTTGGCCAAAGCCCATCGCACGGCGGATGTTCGCTGCATCGGGGGGGTCAACGTAGGCTGGTCGACGCACGTGATCGAACGGTTCAATTGACGGCGAAATCTTGTCGAAGTTTTACGAAAACGTCCGCCGGCGGCAGGATATGTTCATCATCCAGCGACGTCGAACCCCCGCCAAACGACAAACCTGATGGAAACTGACTGATCATGGCCGACGCGCTGCGCCGGTCATCCGCCGCGCGTGTCACAGGCGTTCTAACCCTATTTCGGCTACGCTCGTCAGGACCGTCCGCACCAAAGCGCGCACACGATTCACGGCAAGAGTGTGGTGCGCGGAATTATGATGGTAGCAGTGGCATGGAAACGCGATCCTGACAATGGATCTGCACGCCGCCACAGATTACAGGATTTTTCGATATTCGTCGAACAAACCTTTATGGGGCCCGCCCGGGTTTTTTTTTTCCCTTTCCCCCCGCCCGTGGTTTGCGCTGGACATCCAGAACGAATTCAAGTGGTCGCGATGGATGACCTGGGATGGTCATTTCCCCACGATGTGGGGCGGCGTTGGCCGCGCCGCGTTGAATTGGCCAAACGCATTCAACTCCCCTCTCGCTATCGTGGACAAGCGCCGCGAGAAGGCAAAGCGAGCATTGCGGGAAATGACCGTGATCGGCGATGTGACCGACAAGGTTTGCCTGATTTGACGAATATTGCGACACCGGCCGCACGCCTGTGCAAAGCGGCCGAAAGTATTGCTCGAGAATGGCGCGAAGGAAGTGCACTCTTACATCAGCCACGGGCGTTGATGCATCCGCCCTTGCGTTGAACGCAATCAGGCAATTTCGTGATGAAGTCGCTGGTCATCCACCTGACAGCATTGCGCCCCCACACGCGGTAAAGCAGGGCCGCATAACATTCGGATCGTGCCCACGGCCCACCGGATCTGTTGCGCAAGCGATCCTGAAATATCTGGAACGGCACGTCTGTCTCGTCGCTGTTCGACCTCCGACACGCTTCGAACCGATCTATTGGACGGCATGTACCAAGCCGGGCTAAGCGCCCCGTGAAACAGCGGCTGGGGGCTGTGGCTAATTAACAGCTCCCAGGTCGTCTTGCTCGGTGACAAATGGCCCATGGCCATCCAAGGACGCCCAACCGCGCGCGATACGCGAATCGCCCCAAGGTGCGGAACCACCCAGTTCAAATCCCCTCGTTGTTCAAATTTCTCGCTCGTATCTGCGCGCATTTAACTGTCGCGTTTAATCCCACGTCCCAACAACGCGAGGGACGTGTGGTACAGTTGGGATATCGCGTACGGTTGGTAGAAAAGCTGATCGAGTTGGCTGCGCGGCTTCGCGTGGCCCTTCCCTGTCCCATTTCGCCGCCATCTTGAAAGTCGGAAAACAAAAACAGCCCTCTCCGCTGTCGACACCTACCACTACTTGCATTCATTCGTTTCATCGATGATGATCTGCCCTACCCCTGTCCTACCCAAACAATCCGAACAACCTTATGTTAAGGTTCACAAATAGAAAAGCCCCGCGAATTGCAAGGGCCTTCTCATCAAAAACGGCAAGGAAACGTCAGAGGCTGGGGTTGCTTGCTCGACAAACCGATTTTCGTCCCCATGCAACCATATCAGACAAGGCAGCATGCTGCGTTTCATCTACGGGGCAGGTTCATTCACGAAAACCTTTCTTTTGGCCGTTGTGGTACATTGCTTTGGCTTCGGCGATTCATTTCGTCCAGATGCTCTGGGTCCATTGTCACCCTTACCGCCACGCGCGTTCGGCCAAGAACCGACACCCCATCAAACGAAATTTCAGCGAAAGCCGCCGGTTACCACATTACTCCTAAGCCAAGTGCACTTCCTCGGGCCTTCAACACTTCCAACACACGGGCGGGCAGCCGCGGTAGGTGATGGTGGGGGCATGATCAGGCATTGCTTGTCATATCGTCCGTCCGCACCCACGGAATATCTGAACGGCCGCACCTTGCATTCGAGGCCAGCCGCCGTCGGGCGAAAAACGAGTCGGGAATTGCATTGTGAATCTGCCATTTTCAGCGCTCCTTAAGCGGCGGTCAGCCGCCATTTTTTCAGCTTTCGCTTTAACGGTCTTCGTAATTCTGCCCACCAACCATATAGCACAATGGCACCTCGGCAAGTGATCATACTTCACCAGCGTACCAACCGCGTTGAACGATTGAAGCGGTTTCTTCCAATGGAACCTGCTTTACCCGTCCAGCCCGGTGAACACCTTGGCCACGTCGAAAGCTGGCTAAGGAAACGTTCGATTTTACGCGCATCGGGTCACCGGTCATTTGTCGTCTTCGACAAGTTCGTCCATTACCCAAGATCGCGACTGAGCTATCCTGAAGCGACTTTATACCCTGAAGGATACCTCTGAACGTCACGTGCAACTGTTATCCAGTGCGTCTTCCACCAAACGATGGACGTGATCCATCAAACGCGATGTGAACCGAGCGGCTATCCTCAACGGCAGGGCTAAATACCCTTTTCACGAGATCGCCACATCCAGCCCACGGGTATGTCGTCATCGAGGTGCGCAAACGATGTTGCAGCGCAGGATCGGTAAGGTCATTCCGCAGGAATCCGTAAACAGCCTGAACCGACGTAATAGAACGCCCTTTTGTCGAAGCAAACGCTCTTTGCATGCGCACCCATGTGGTTGCGAGGCGTTTGGGCTGGGTAGCAACAAGCAGAAAGGGATACGTGCCCAAGCAAAGCGAAAACCTCGGAGCCCGCTTGCGAAAGCGGAAAAGATGTTATCGACAAAGAACAAAACGTCGCTGCCGATTTCATCCGCGGAATTTGTTCGGCCAGTGTCAGGCCGGAACAAAGCAAACACCGCATACGCGCACCGGGAGGGTCGTTCATCTGGCCGTAGGATCCAGCGTGCAATTTTTGGATTTTTTCCAGATCGTCCGGAACAAGATTAACGGCCGGATTCGATCATCTCTGGATAAAGATCGTTACCCTCACGCGTACGTTCGCCCACGCCCGCGAAAAAACGACAGACCAGAGTGCAACTTTGGCGATGTGTTGATCAGTTCCATTGATTCAGAACCGTTTTGCCAACACCAGGGGCAACCGCCGAACAGGGCGATCTTGCCGCCCTTAGGTGTATGGTGCCATCAGGTCGATTAACCTGATGCCTGTCAACAAGAATTTCCGTCGCGGTTTTATTTGCTCGGAAAAAAGCCTAGGCGCTTGGCCGTGGATCGCACGGTTTCTGACGTTGGCAACGGGGGCCCTTTTTCGTCAACGGCATCGCCGGCGTAACATTCATAATACCGACAAGTGTTGGCCGTGCCAAACGGAACACGGATTTGTCGCCCGTGTACCGTTACTTTTTTGGACCGCGAACAAGACCTTTCGGTCGCATCCATCGCGATTGGTACGCCACGGTGTTCTCGCCAAGGGTGCTGAGCCACTTCGAGGATCAGTTTCTTGCCGTGGTTTCAAGTTACAACACACGTTGAGGATCCTCTGCAGGTGTCCTCGAAACTGCACAACGACGACGGCCGCCGATTGACTTGTTGTGGATTTTGCCGACTGCAATTTTGCCATTGTCGGTTTCTCGATTTGTTCTACAGCGCTTCCGCGCCGGAATGATTCGATCAGCTGTTGGTGGATGAACGGCCTGACGCAAACGGTTATACTGCGATGTCAGATTCATGCGATCATCTCACCCGCGTCCGTATGTTCGCGTTGTCCATTGCCGACATCCGGCGGCCCCCTTGTCAGAGGCCGCGTTTTCCAGAGAGCCGAGAGATCAGCCGTTTGCGAACGCCGCGCGGCACAGCAGGGTCAGCCAAAATGGCTTCTTCGCCTGGGCTCGTAGTCGAACAGTGTCGCCGCCTCGCGTCGCGCCTTTCGGTCCTTTCTTCGAGGGCCGCCGCGGAATGATCTGCTGTGCCTCGGGACTGGCTGACAACGTTCAACGAACTTCAATAGAAGATCGTTGGCGATGTCATTCATTCACCCGCGTCCAAAAAACGGCCAAGTACGTCCTTGGCGATTCCCCTGCCGCAATCGGCATAGCCAAGGCGCTGACGTCCGTAGGTCAACGTGACCGACCACAATAGGCCTGCAAAAGTCACGACGGCCGATGGCTGTCGCGGCCCTCTTGCCAACGGTCAAGAGTTTTTTGACCTCCTTACCCTTTGGCGATCAGTGGCACGTGGCATGTGGCTTTTGGCAAAGCTTGGCGATGTTGGCGTTAAAAGCCACCGTGCACAGGCCACGCTCAG
>Ga0163217_1032217_pt1 | contig 11372 bp, 14 predicted proteins | sample SynspAceP_FD_185933 | JGI IMG/M metagenome (GOLD analysis project Ga0163217, IMG submission 185933) | Saline lake microbial communities from Ace Lake in Antarctica - Synechococcus sp. Ace-P (PacBio error correction) | ecosystem: Environmental > Aquatic > Non-marine Saline and Alkaline > Saline ... | reverse complement strand
ACAGCGTTGACCACATCGGTAAAAAAGCTCATCTTCGCAGGGCTCCGGAAAAGAAGCCTGCGGAAGAAGTATTCGTTTTCTTTTTCTATACCTGGACTTAGCTTCATATCCTACCCCACAAAATACCGCTTTTTAGATGTCACGTGGGGTGCGGCATCGCCACCATTTCCAATGCTGTCGCGAAAAACCATCCAGCCCAATCGGTCGCTCTCGAACATCGCCATTGATTCTGTTTGCTTGCGCAGCCGCTTCGTCGCCGTCTCAGTTTACGCTCAATGTTTTCAGCAATGGTCAGTTTTTCCGCCTCCCTTTCGGCAAGATCGCGCGAACTCAAGGCAAGTTGTTGATTGAACCGTTTCTCCGGAAAGCCTGAGAGCCGATCAAAGAACCCGAGTTTAAGGCCGCCTCCATCCTAAGTGCGCGCTGCTCCGTGCCTTCAACGATGTGCGCACCTGAAAACGATCAAACTGCCAGTACCAATGCAGCACGTGGCGTGTTGGGAATTAGTCGGGCCCTCGGTTTCGGAATCCGCCGTCAAAACCGGACTAGACGTTAAAAACTCCTCAACCGCGGGGCTACCGAGCTTGCCACTCCAGAATGCACCCTGACGGACACCCCATTCTGTCGATCCACTGGATTCCAACACGTTGGGATCGCTCCGTGCAGCAGCACGCAACCTTCCCCTATCGGCAGCCTTTCCCTCAAGTTGCATAGCGGTACTGACCGCCCCGGGAATAGAAACTCTCCGACCGGGCGATTCAGAAAAACCACGAAAAGGATTGGATTGCCCGTCCCAAAGGTATGGATAGCGGCCGAAGAACGTTTCGTTCATGTCTATGGCCTGGCCTGATTTGCCTCGTTTATTGGACTTCGATACGATCTTGTGAGTTCGATTGCGGTTGCCCACGCCCAACTGCCTCTACCGGACACTAATAGCGGTCATCACTCCATCGCCTTTTCGCGCATACCGAAGCTGCCATCCCACCTCATCATATCTTCTGGTTATCGGTAAGTTAAGGTAATAATTGCGTTTCGTCAACTTCTTATCCGCGCGTTCCTCTGGAAAGCGCGACACTTCTCCATGGACGCGCCAGCCGATCCTCACTAGGTCAAACCCCAGAAACCATTGGCGACAGGCATACTCGAACGTATCGCTATAAAGGCGCGGGAGCGCATACTTCAGCGGGCAGCTGAACCCCGTCTCCTTCTTGGTAATCAACAGGCCACTATCGATCGCATCTCTGTTAAAATTCCCGAAGAGCAAGAATTCTCCACTCGTCCGAGTGCGCCTGGCGCATGGGGCTTAACTGGGCGCGCGACATCCATTTCCTTCCGAAGAAAACGATCCACCAACCAAACTTGCGCCTGCCACTGCTTCGGCGACTACCTCTTCTTCTCTGTCGGCATCGCCGGACACCCAAGAAAAACGGCGGGGCTCTACCCTAGGCCCTTTTGAGCGGCTTTGTACTTCTTTTCGACCAATTTCTCCGAGGAACCCACATATCCCTGACCCTTTTCGTGGGTGCTTTCACCACGAAATAGTTACCAATTTCTGGCGTGGTGCGATCCTGTCCGTTAACCGATCAATACGGCGCGTTGCTCCGCTGTTGAGTAACCGCCACGCAGTGCACCATGGGAGGTCGAAATGGATCAGCCGATGAGATGGAAGCTGCAAATTCAAGCCTTCGCGAAGCCATGTCTGACGCCAATTAGGATACGAATAGCGGTTGCGTTTTCCATGCCCGAAACATCCATCCAAGCAAATTCTGTGGTCTTTCGTCGGCTGCCCAGACTATCCACCATCAAGGCGGATCCGACCGATGACACCCTCAAGCCAGCCCAAGTCTGTGCTGAGGCCTCTTCTAGAAAGGAGACACTTGCGATCCGCGTTCCGGAACGTGTCAACGACTTTTGAAGGCAGTGGCTTTTGGACTTTAAGCTTGGTTTGTTCCCTCCGTTTGCTTTGGTGGATTTATCCAGGACAGGCAGTTTCGGGATGTGCAGGGCGGCCTGGGGTGCTTGGACGAAGCGCTCGGGCGTGACTGTATGAACGCCCAGTATCGAGGGCTTTTCCTTGGCGTTGCGGCATAGATAGGCCTCGGCCTGTTCCGAAGTGGACCTGATCGGCGGTCATCAACCCCGATACCTTGCTTTGATGATGTTCTTCGTTGTACCATGCAAACGAACCTGCGGCAGAAGTCGGCGGGGGCCTGCTCGATAGTTTCCAAACTTCTTTGCGTGAAATTCAGGCTGAATATTTCAGGCGTCTTGAAGTGGGCTTCTGAGGAACGGGTTATCGTTTGATGTAGTGGGCGACGAGTTTGTGGATTTGAGCACTACCAAAGTCGACCAGCATCAAGGCCGTGTCTTTGCCTTCAATAGGTCCACCACGGTCAGCATGCAATGTCAGTTACTGATTTCGCGTGGCCAACAGCATGACTTTTCCAATAGCCATCGATTATAAATAATTCCTGAACTGGGCTGGCGCTTTTCGGGATGTGCTCAATTGCTGCCAGCAAAACAACACGGCGGCTAAGATGGTCAGGATGACATTAGAGATTAGAAGTAGCGGACCACTTCACCGGGTCCCAATAATCTGAGCTTGGCTGAGAGTCCCATAAGACCCAGACCTGATTGGGCGCCTTCGGCCCAGCAACTTCGGGTTTCTGATTAGACCGCGTTGATGGCGATTGTTCGACGTTTTTGGCGACGGCGCTCGGTCAAAACCTTCCCCCTGAAGCGCGCCAGGATGCGATTACATCGTTCCGGATCGAGCAAGGTAGGTGCCTTCGTCGAGCAATGTAGCAAAGACTTCTGAGGTCTGATCAGGCGAAACGCGGGGTTCGCAAGTTGAGGCAAAGCACCTGATCACGTTTCGTTTTTCCGGGCAAAGGCACTGCGCTGGAAGGCAGGGCGCGTTGACCCGCGCGTGGCGGGGCGTGTCCAGTGTGGAGCAGGTGGCGAAGAACCGCCTTGCCCCGGGACAAGAGAGCGCAGCAGCAAACGGCTGAGGTCAGGCCTGCTGCCTGAGGGCAGCAGCAACTCGCGGAAGCCATCATGTTTTGCCGCTGCGCTCTGGGCGTCTTGCTCCAATCTCGTCCAGCAATTTGGCCCGCCACTTTTTTTTGGATTGCACAATGAGGCTTCCGCCTGTCCAGGACGCCGCCGTAGCGCTGAAACTTCACGGTTAGCCTTGGGCCAGTTCAGCCTGTAACGGGTTGGCTGGTGCTTTTTGCGGGCCACGTTGCCGCGGCTGCAATGCTCCCAATGAGGCCCGCAGCGCGGCGCCCGACGCCCAATCCGTTAGCGCAGGAAGAATAGAGCCCTTCGCGCCGTTAAAAAATGGCTGTAACACCACCCCTTCTCGTGTCTGCTGCTTGGTCCGCCCATCAAGAATGCGCAGTTTGTATTTGGCTTGTTGAAATTCCTCCGCTTGGGGATAAGCTGTCAGCTCGGCATGTGGGTTGAACTGGCGCTGTCACCATGCGGGTTGGCGGTAGCGTGAGTGCTGATATCGTCAGACACAATATCGTCAGAAAGCGTGTCTTTCGAAGGCATAACCATGGCGTTACGTTTCTCCTACACCCTTCAAGATGTAAACTCAGCCACTCAATTGTCTCACTCTTATTGAGCACGGAGGGCTCCGAGAAGTAACCAGCCGTCACGCTTTGTTCTTTCCATTCATTTTGAGATCCGTGGATCAGCCGGCAGCAGGTCTTTGGTACTACTGAAACTCGTGAGTTGCCTATCCGCCGCAGGTCGCCGCGTCGCTTAGCTCTTCTTAGTTTGATAAAACATCACCCGCAGTGCCACGTGAATGACACTGCGATCCGCCCGAAGGCGCCCTCAACAGTTCTCCAAACAAGCTATTGGGCTGGAAAGAATTGCTTTGGCGCAGTGGTGGCCGGAAGGAGATCATTGCCCTTGCCTTTCCGGGATGCTTCTCTGTCCAACTCCAGATCTAGATCGGCACATCAGCGGGTGCGCAATCTTCTTTCCGGGCGCTGACAACGGGAAGCGGCGACCCTCTGACCCACCCGCGCTTCCTTCACCTTTTCTTGATGCATCAATCACCTTCGGGCGAACAGAACGAAAGCGGCCGTATTGACCAGGTCGTCGAATCGCTCGCGCTGGAGTTTTTCGGGATCAGGACCCGGGTCGCGCGATCAAGCATTCGATGAAGGCCTAGCGAAAGAACCTTGTGGACCCATCAGTGGGGTTTTGTCGCTGTCAACAATAAATAAAGTATCCGTGCGCGATGAGAGGAGCGACGCCAGTTTCGCGCGCAGGGCTTTCCGAACCTGCCGCGACTTCCGATCCGACGCGCGCTAGAGATATATGCGCCCTCATCTCTAACTGAATATATCCGATTCCCAACGAGACTCCTCTTGGATTCAAAACATCAAGTTTGCAAACGCGTTGATTTGAAGGGCCACGATTTTCTAATACAAACGGCCGAGGGCTACACATGTAGAGACTTCCGCGCGGGGAGTTCTCCAGTCCCATGTGTTCTTTTCTCCGGGGGCGGTTGTTCATCAGCGGCTCTTGCCGATGTCGTTGAGCCAGCGTCTGCTGACATTTCGCGGGGTTCAGTTCACTTTGGCGCATGAAAACTGTCGCGAGCAAGCCGTTTGGTGGTTTTCGTTTGCAGCCGCCGCGCCAGGCGCGTGCGGGATCCGGCAGAACCAGATGTCGATCTTCAGCCGCCGCGGCGCGAGCGTCGGGCCTGCAGGCCATTTCCGAGCCGCCGTCGTAAGTCATGGCTTTGCGCAATTGCTGCAGGTAGGCGTTTCAATCTGGGCGGGTGGAAGCTGTCGAGGAACCGCCTTTCTTGCGCCGTTGCCGTTCATTTTGCATAGTAACAACGAAGCGGCGTTTTAGCGCTCGACCAGCGTTTGGCCACCGACGATCGGGTTGAAGGCCACCTGCATCCCCAAGGTCTCCCTCCAGTGGCCATGGGCACCAGGCGCGCCTCGCGATGTCCTCGGGGCGGTTGATAAGCGTTAACGATTTCCGGGACCATGGACGTACCAGGCCAGCGTCGTGCCGCGGCAGGCCGCGGCGCGGGCTTTGCCTGCCGGCAGGGGCCTTTCAACATCGCCGTTTTCAATTCTCCGCCGCGTGGCCTGCGGCGTAGATCCGTGGCCATAAGATGGTCCTCATGGCTTCACCGCGGGCCGAAGCGGTCATTGTGGTTTATAAGCCTCAGTCTCTGCGCAATTGCTCCGGAGACCAGCGCGGTGATCAGGCTTGCCCTGGCACCAAAGTCATTGAAAAGCCAACCGCCACAGACCAGCGCCGACGTCGTCCGCCGACCGCTTGCGGCGCGTCCGATATCGCTCCCCGCCACGTTGCGCGCAATACGGCTGGGGCAGGTTCTCCCTCCGGCGGCACGCAACAGTTCCCGCCCGATCGTCGAGGTCGCTACGCCCCAGCAACAAGCCAATCCGCCCCAAGGCTCGCCCCGCGGCAGATGCTCCGCCAAAATCACGCCGCGCTTCCTCACCGTTAAGGTTGCTTGTATCGTTTATCCATCGCAAACATCCTATTGCCCCACGGCGCTGGGTGTTGCACCTTGAAAACTTGAGTCTTAAGCTCCCCCAACGCTTCGCGGATTTGCTTGTTTCTTTCTTGAGAGTATTCAATGACACAAATAGACCGGTCAAAAAACTGGTTCAAATACATTTGTAATTGGGGCAGGCGAATCTCGTTTTGCATTTGCCGCTTAATCGCAGCACATCAAGCCGGAGAAGTGGAATGGAAAAAACCTAGTCCAGAATTCCTTCTGGAAAAACTGCGTTCAGCATTAGATCCGCGTCGTCACCACCAGGAATTCGGTCAGCGCGACCGCGCAGAAAGCAGTTCGGAGGTGGATCCAGCCCCCGCCTCAAGTGTCTGCCTAGCCCCACATCATCCCGCGCATTAACAGGCCTAAACTCGGTCTTGGGGCCAGCGCCCTATTTTAACCGGCAGAGATGTTGAAAGCTTAGGTCGTCGATCGCGGCCTGCCCAGTGTCAGTGGACTGGAACCGATGGCGGGGCAGACCTAAAGGCCGCCTCCAAGAAAGCTTTGTGTCCGTTAAACCGTCTTGATTCATCAGGATATGAAGTCAAACAGAAAAATAGGATCGAGAACTTGGAAAGGTTACTGTTCGAGTTCGAGTACGAATTGAGCGGGTCTTTACCCTTCGTTATGCTGGATACGCCGCGACTAATAGACTGTTTGCCACTGGGATTCTGCGGCGTTCTTTGACAACACCTTCGCGAGCCGCTGTGCGAATTCTCAATTTATGGGATTCCGGGGTTTGCCTTATGAAATGCTTTCATACCGGAAAATTGCCGATCTAAAAAATTCCTGCCTGGAAGACAATTGGATATGATTAATTCCAGTGTTTGTCTGTTGGAGACATCTTTCTTTAATTTTCGCATTACGTAAATTCCATGATCCAATCCTGGCGGCACCAGCTGGCTTAGGCCTCAATTCAAGTGCAACAACCTGAAAGGCCCGCAGGGCATAGGATGTTGCGATGGCAGAAAAAGTAAGCACCCTCAACAGCGAGGGAGACGTGCGTGATTTCGGCGAGCATCAACGTGGCAACAGTCAGCAGGGCATTCGGTAGGCTTCTTGGCCGGCCCGCCATCGCACCTCGGCCGGGAACTTGCGCCGTTGGTCGGCAGGACGATGGGCGGGTTACTGCCCCGCAGGCCGGCGCGGCGTGTCATATGCTGAGCGCGTGGACCTGTCGGCGCAAACGCAAGCTGCGTCGAGGGTGGCGACCTCTACGCCCTTCGCATGTTCACGGCAAAAACTTGTACATCTTGCGCTTTGGTCCACCCTGAGCAGATCGCGAAACAGACTGGCGGCGCCATGAAACCCGATGACCCTGGCTGGCCCACATCCAAGCACGGAAGAACCATCTATGCCGCGATTTTACGCGTAGCCGCGTGGGCGGGCCTGAATGGCGGCGATGAATCGCATGCGCTGCGGCAAGCAAAGCCTGCCCGTGGCCGTCGGCTGCACGACCCTGGCCGGAAGCTCCATGTGCCGGAATCGTTGCGTATTATTCACCGTCCGAGGAAATCGAGGCGGCGTCTGGTGCCCGGTCAGGGAAGGTTGATTTGATCAACGGCGCATTTCAACCGCTCCTCAGTGGGCCACGCTGGTCGAGCGCAAAAACCCGTTTGTTGTTCTCTGCAAATGGACGGCAACGGCGCGCAGGCGGTTCTGACAGGCTTCTCCCGGCATAATGAAACGCCTGCCTGCAGCCCTGCGCAAGAGCATGACTACGACCGCGGCTCCGAGATGGCCTGCCACCCGGAAACTGCCCGGCCGGCTTGAAAATCGACATCTGGTTTTGCGATCCGCATGCGGCCCTTGGGCAGCGCGGGATCGAACGAGAATACCAACGGCCTTGCTGCGCCAGTTTCATGGCCAGGCACAGACCTCGGACGAGGCCAGCCAGGACTTGGACTAAACGATGTTGCAGCGCTGCTGAACAACCGCCGAGGGAAAACCCTCGGTTGGAGAACACCCGCCGAAGCCTCATGGTCGACGAAATCGCGGCCCTTTCAAATTCAACCGCTTTGCACGTTGATGTTTGAATACTTAAAGCTGTCCGCCTTTGCAACCTTTGCGATTCCTGGTCAATACTCTTTTCGCAGTGACGTAAGCTGGAGCGCCGGCCGTGGCATATTTAAATCGAAAAAGCAGAGAGTAAGCGAGGGAAATTAGCCGAGCGCCCTCGCGCAGCGATGTCGCGAACCGAGTCTCGCGCTTTTTGACAGGCGGTCTGCCGGCGAGGTTGTGCGCGTATCGCGCGCGTCGTCTGAACCTGGGCGTTGACCGTGTTGCCCCCAGCAGCTTGCCGGATGCATGGGCAGTCCTTGACCTGAGGCTACGGCCGTAGACGCAAAAGGTGTGACTTCAGGTCGTGCGGATTCCGGGACATCCTTGACCCCGGCGCGGGCGCGTCTCTCGTTGCCAGGAAAGGCTGAAGGTCGCTGAGCGGCTTGCCCGTCAGGGGGCCGGTTAATAACCAAGGGTTGCTTATCAATTGCGCTGGGGCTTCCCGCAGGGATTCGACGGCGGCGCGCCGATATGGACGATCTTCTTTGCCGGTTTTTGAATCCGGCAGGGCGTCAGGCACGCTCGGGTCGGAAGTCGATTATAATCCCATTTCGAGCGTCAATGATTTCTGCCTAGACGTGTGCAGCCCGGTCAGGATCCAGCAGCCGGGGGGCTGCCATGGAACGGCGGGATGAGAACTCTACTCGCTCGCTTTCCATCTCCCGCAAGCACTTCGCCGATCCGGCGCAACTCGGCAGCGCTAAGGAACCGCTCGCGCTTTTCTTCCGGTATTTCCGGGGATGTGCTTGCGGGGGGTTCGATCCATCGGGCCGCAGGCCCCACATTTTCGGCCCAAGACAAAACATCTTCGCAATACTACCTCAAGGCAGCGGTTTGCCGCATAGGGGATGTGCCGCAAGATCAGTGGCTGGAACTTTCGCCACGTCGGGCCGCGGGGTTGATTTCCGCACGGCCAATCTTGCGAGTGCAGGCAGGATGAAACGTCGAGGTTGCCCCGATATTCCTTCGCAGTGCTGGCTTTCAGGCGCACCGCGATTGTGTTCCTTGTCAAAGCGCTCCGCCAGATGCTTGGACCGGTGGCGGCGTTGCGGCTTGGCGGCACGATCAGCTGCAGGTCTTTCGCCATTCTTCACGGCGGCGATGATTCGTGCGTGATCGGCCCGTTGTGCGCGCCTGATCGCAGGTCAACCACAGTGCTGGCCCGAGGCCTTCATTGCGTCGCGGGCGTCGCCCAGCACGTTACTTGCACCACGCAAGCTTTTACGCCCGCTCGCATCACGCGCACCCCGAGCGGGAATGCTCTCGTCCCAGATGAAAGAACTCCGTCGGCTGCCGGCTCAATAGCATCGACAATGCGTTTGGTCATTTGGCATAAGTGGTCCTGCCAATGTGGTGCCTGCCCCTACAATGGGGAATCATCCGCGCACCAGTCAACCGAAACACTTTGAAATTGCGAATAAAAGGAAAAGGCTGCGTAGCCGTTCTAGCGCCCCAAAACAGTATTTCTGTCGCGAATTTCAAAAAACTGGTGTTTTCACTCCGAATTCAGCGTTGGCGTTTCGTTCGTTCCCATACCGCTGTTAGTGTAGTTATAAATTGATACAGGTTTCCAATGGCATTCGTAAGACTACCCTGAACGCAAAGAACCTCGAAAGACGCTGGGGCGCTTGCGCGTTTGGGGCTGAACTTGTTGATCGGAAATCCAGTACCGGCTCTGCCGTGGCCAATGAAGACGGTTTGGCGCCTAGAGCTGGCGGGAAGCGCAAAGCCGAAAAGAGGCGGGGCGCGAGGTGACAAGCGCCTGATCAGCATTGCGCGTGCACGCAGCTTTGTGAAACTGGAAGAACCGCAAGCCCCTGGTTACCGATCTTTGAGAGCCAGCTCGGGCCATTCAAGGCAGCAGATCGCCCCTGCCGCATTCCGGGCCGAGGGGTTGGCGCTGGCTGTGGCGATTCAAATGCAGGTCGTGCGACACCGCTGTTCCGAGCGCTGCGATGACAGCAGTGGCATCGTAATCGGCGTGTTTTCACGATGCGTGCGCATTGCTCTGGCGAGATCGCACTTGCCGCTTGGTGGCGCGCCTCCTGAGGCTTCTGGCTGATGCGGTGGTCGAAGCCCTGCGTGACAATGGCTATGGCAGTATGACGGGTTTGATCCAATCCTCACGGCCCGCGCTGGGAGCCGAAGGGCTAGACTTCTCAAAAAGCGGATAAGAGACGATGGCAGCGATGCCGGGTTTCCCGTGCACCGAAAAGATGAAGTGGAGGGCCAGTGGATAGGGCATGTGGCCGGGACCACCTACGCGCATCAGATGGAAGAAGCGCTCCGCGGCGCAAGCATGGTCGGGATGGCTCTGAAGGACATCGCTGATCGAATGGGCGGACGTGGATGCCTTCATCGCCCAATTTACGATCCAAAACACGAAGTGCGCAGATTCGCTGCCGAAATAGCGGCGCGCCTGCTGGCCGCTGCGCAGAAGCAGGGATGCGCCTTGGCTTTCATCGAACGCGCCGAGGTGGACAGCGACCGCTTGGGTGCCCCGCGAATGGCAGGATACCCGCCCTCGAGGGTTGGAATCGCCTTGATCGCAAGAAGAAGGCGCAGCTTTTCCGTTGGAGCTGTTTTGAGAGCACTCTAAATCTGAGTATCTACGCGATTTTCTAAAGCGGCTTCCATGATTTCGAGGTATCGACGCCGAGGAACGCGCTATGACCATGCAGCGGCGCGTCGCGCGTGGAACGCCGGCCTTGGGTTGTGCTTTCTGGACTTGGCCATTCGCCAGACCGCGCGGCCCGGCTTCTGATTGACCGTCCATGCGGAAAATCAACGGCGACCACTTACGAGTTTTCTTCGTGCCGCCGGCTGAGGTCCTCTCGGAGCGGCACCCATTGCTGCCCACGCTAGCTTAGAGAGCCATGATCGACTTACACTGTCGAAGGCCAGATCGGAAGCGCTACGGCTATGCAGCAGGGCCCAACATGGGCCGAATGTGCGGCGCTGCTGTTAGGATAGAGGATTACGGACGGTTTGAGTCTCACGCCACCTATGTGCCCGGTTGAAGTAGAGCACGGCCGGACAGTCGGGGTTCTGGGGGTTATTTCGGGTAAGTAGGTTGCCGATGCCAGTCTTTTTTAACGCTGCGATCAGTCCAACGGTTAAATGTGAAGAATAGCATGATGAAAAAGCAGAAAGAACAAATCGGTGTCATTCACCATTTCGTCGTGAAAGTGCTGCTTGAGCAGTATGCTTGCCACAATTTCCTATCACCAGGTTAGAGCCCGCGTTTCATGGAAACATTGCGACGCCGGTTATGACGGTATCACCAGTGCAGGATGTATACAGCGCATCTGGGGATTAACGAGCTGCGACATTTTTGAAAGGCAATTCGTGATGCAAAGAATTCTTCGGTGTTCTGATGCAAGGTCTGTGGAAACCGGTTTGAGTGCCCACCAAAAGCGTACAGGACCCTTTAAGCTTGCCCGGATCGCGAACAGCCCCCGGCAAGCCTGAGTTTCTTATTCAAATTTGCCAGCGGTTCGTCGTCAGGAGATCGAAGGCTTCAATATGTCGATGGATTTGTTTGCTGGGCAGCGGACGAAATTGACCTTGCAGAAAGTGCCACAAGGCTTTGTCGGCATTCTTTGGGGAGATGCGCGCCATCTTTGAGGCTACTGGAGCAACTCGCTGCCCAGCCTGCGAAGCGTTTTGAGAGGCATTACCGAGACCATCCGACATTTCCAACCAGATTGGGGACCCGTACGCAGAGACGGAAATTAATGTTGTC
>Ga0163217_1098006_pt1 | contig 11373 bp, 11 predicted proteins | sample SynspAceP_FD_185933 | JGI IMG/M metagenome (GOLD analysis project Ga0163217, IMG submission 185933) | Saline lake microbial communities from Ace Lake in Antarctica - Synechococcus sp. Ace-P (PacBio error correction) | ecosystem: Environmental > Aquatic > Non-marine Saline and Alkaline > Saline ... | reverse complement strand
AACGGCCCTCGCACCCAAAGAAGCCATCAACGGGGCGCATCAAACCAATACTAGAGCGGGCAATTTCGAAGGGGAGTCCGCGACTCATGCTCCAAGGTTCACCGACCACCGCCAGATCGATTTTTACCGAAACGACGGCGGCAGGACGGGATGGAACCGAACGGGCGACCCTGGACGATGATCTCCCGGCCCGTCATCCGGTTGGTTCAACCGATAGATCGCCGTAAGACCGTCCAGCTTCCGTGCGCTGCGCGTGCGTCGAGGAACCGATGTTCGATCGTTATACGAATTTGACGGCGTTTGCTCGAGCGAAGCAGGCCCCCGACGGATGCTTCGCGCCATCATCGCCCGCATCAAATCCTCTCCAAAAATCTCTCCGAAAACGGCGACCCGCGCGATCAAAAATTACCGTCGGGACAAAACAATCGACCTGCGGGTCGAGCAATGCACCCACCAACTCACGGCCAATACATACAGATGATGCGGCTGCTCACAAAGACAACATTCAAGGTTGCACGCGCATAACTCGACTCTTCCGCAACCGACTTCCGCTCAATTTCAATCCTATCAAACGAACCACGGGACTCAATATCGTCAAACACGGCCGGTCCGGCAAAACCACCAGCCCTTCTACCCTCAATCTCCAACGCACTGGAACCGGCCGACCGGAAAATCATCACCCGCCCGAAGACCCTGGTGGAGTCACTACCCTGCGGATCTACACAAGTCGAATTGCGAAATCATTTTTTATTTGTTCGGGACTCGATGCTCACGTATCATTGCGCCAATTCCAGGGCACTCTCTCGAATGCGAGATCATGAACCGCATCGATGTGTGAATCAGGCCTCGGTTAACTGGACACCTTGGTTTTTAATAGCAAGCTGCATACGAACCGATGCGCCCATGCTCATCTCTCAGGATGGTAGACATCGGTGTACCCTCCTATATGTGGCAAAGCTCCGTTGACTTGCTGTCTCGCCCCAGCGTTTGGTGCGGACGATTTGGCCCGCGCTGCAAGGTGCCTGTACCAGTCCACCCGAAGCGTTGATCAAGAGCATTCGATGATCCCGCGGAGAATGTGCAGGCGAGTTCTCAAAGCAAGGCGCTGCTGCCTACTGCGGGACGACGGGCACCGTGCCGGATCTGATCTATAGCTGCTGCTCGTAATAATAACTACGGCGGGAACTAATTGTTCCAAGGCACACGACCAATCGGGTTCGTGAGGAGGCGATTAACAACGAATGTCCCACGTTTACGCGAAGTAAATGCTCAAGTGATCAGAGCATCACGAACGATTCGAAGAGGTCTACCGTTCCTGCGTGTCGCTGAAACAGGACCGCAGCAAGAAGCACCCAAGCCTCCTTCCGGCCAATCCGCCAAGGAATTGTCGTCGTTGTAGGGGCTCGACGTACCCCGCCCACAACGGCCGGGGAGGGTCGTGGAAAACGAGCGTCAGCGAGTTTTTCGGAGAGGCACAATACGACATTCCACCAAAGCCGACCTCTCCCCTGAAACGCTGGGAAGCACCTCCAGCGTTCCAGGATTCGCAACGATAGCCGATCGGCGTTAAGCCCCGGTTGCCGGCGTGGAATCTCGCTGAAACCTCGCTTCCCGGCGGCTGTGCAGCTTTTCACGCCCGACTTCAAAGATCAGGCTGATACGACCATCCTCCCGCTCGCGGAGAGGTGAATCGCAGCCTCTGCCTCCCTCCGAATGGATTAAGGTGCCGTTCACTACAACAACCAACCACCGGCACAGTGGTCGCCCGGCCCCGAGTTCACCTTCTCGCGGGAAGAATCGTTGCCTTTTGGCACCATCTACTCATTCTGGATATCTCTCACTGGCACGCCAATCCCGATCATTCGCAGTGTCTGACTACCCACCTCTTTTTCTCCGCTCATCAGCTCACTCTCGAGCCTCCCCGCTGTAATCCTCGCCTAGAGACCTCTTGTTATCGAATTTATAATAGGATGAGACGCCGGATTGACCGTCTCTTTCTTTCACGGTAGGTACTCTGACCGAATCTCCCCTCCGCTCTCATTTCCCTTCATTACTTTTACCTACTTCACACATCATCACATTTTCTCATGAGCCTCAAGTCCTTATCGACATTGTGCAAGCTCGCTATTAAGCAGGCGGAGCGACATTCACATCGTCGGAACAGCCTTCCTGCTTTCGATTCGCCGGCCGGATGGGGAAACTCGGAATCGAATACTCGAAGACCGGACGACGCCGTGGGAACTAATGAAAAGCATCACGCCCACCTGTCAAGCGAGTTTACAGGAACGGCTCTGTGATTCGGGTTCGCGTTCGGCGATCTGCGCGTCCGAGGTCTCCGTGTTCAAACCCAACGTCGGTTCATCTCGATGCTACGGCAATCCCCACACGAACAAACTCACGCACCGAACAACTCGGGTGCCCGAAAAGCGGATCAAGATGATTTCACCCCCCGCGGTCTGCTTCTCGGTCACCGATTCCGACGCTGGTTTCCGGGAATCGAGACGCTCGCCAGTCTCTAATAATTGATCACGAGACGTTATCGACCACACCATCATATCACGCATTCGAGAAGACTCCCTCGATCGTAATTTTTAAACGAGCCACAAAGAATTCGACGATCAGAAACCAACGCGAGTCGGCTGTTCGACGTCCCGAGTTCTCCGAAGGCGATCAGGTGAGGCGTTGCGTCAAGACCCGGACGTTATCCTCGTCCGGTTGAGCCTCGGCGATTTGGAAACATTCGAAGCGGCATCAGTTGCGGCCGAGACGGCCACGTTTCCGTGTTCGGCACGCTGCATACAGCTCCAAGTCACGGTCAACGTATCATCGACGCGTCACAGGACCTCCAAGAACCAAATTCTGTACCCAACTCGCCTCCACACTGATCGGCGTGGTCGCCCAATCGCTTGTTACGAAAAAATCCGGTGGCGGGCGTCGCCGCCTACGAAGTCTCGTGGTCACCGCGGAGATCTCGACTTGATCCGCGTAAAACAACGTTCCCGCATCAAACTCATCCATGCAAACCGGTGGTACCAACATCGGCATGTTTTGCTCATGGACGACGCTCTTGTTCGTTCACTTAGGAAAGAAGGGGCGGGTTCACACGTCGAAGACGTACTCGCATAATTCACACAACCGACGCAACTCGCCCGGCCGCATCGGTCAAGCAAGAAAAGGCATCGCGACTCCCCCGGAGAGTGAAATGGCTATTGGCATTGGCTATGGCTTTGGCTATGGCTATTGGCTATTGGCTTTGAGGCTCAGCCCAGCCCAGCCAACCCCAACAAGCCACCAGCCACCGCCAACCGCCAACGCCACCAACGCCACCGAAGCCACCGCACCGCACCAAGCCACCGCCAACCGCCAACCCGCACGCTCCAACCGCCATCAGCCACCCCACAAGCCAACCGCCAACCGCCAACCCACCAGCACATCCACCAGCCACCGCCAAACCGCAACAGCCACCAGCCAAACAGCCAACAGCCAAACCATGCCAACCGCCCCCGCCACCCCACCAGCCAACCTCCACCAGCAACAGCACACAGCCAACCGCCACCCAGCACCAGCCACCAGCCCCAGCCACAGCCACCAGCCACCAAGCCACCCAAGCCACCAGCACAGCCACCAAAGCCACAGCCACCAGCCACCAGCCAAACCGCCAAACGGCCAACCGCCCACCAGCCACAGCCACCAGCCAACCGCACCAGCCACACACAGCCACCAGCCAAAGCAACAGCAACCGCAACGCCAACCCCAACCCGCCACATGCCAACCGCCACCAGCAACCGCCAACCGGCCAAACCGCCACAGCCAACCCCAACGCCACAGCCACAAGTACACACAAGCACAGCCACCAGCCACCACCACCCGCCACGACCAACCGCAAACGCCAACGCCAACAAGCCACCAGCCAACCGCAACGCCTAAAGCCAACCACCGCCCCAGCACCAGCACCAGCCACCACCACCAAGCAACGCCACGCCAACCGCAACAGCCAACAGCCAACGCCAACCGCAACAGCCAACAGCACCGCAACAGCCAACCTGCCACCAGCACAGCCACCAGCTTCACAGCCACCATAGTCCTCTGATCTACTTATCTATAGCACATGGACTCATCATACACTCCAACACCTCCACTACTGATGTAACGCTCAGGCATCGCTCTGTCGCTGCGCTGAACTCCTCGGTTCCCAACGTCGCATCGGACACCGATCCCTTCCGTCTTGATCCTTCTATCTCGCTCCGACTCAAATTCCGTCCTACATCGTGCTGAAGAAGGCAGAGCACACCTGACTCTGAGTGCAGTTATATACTGGCGGAAAGTCGCGTGAGGACCATGCCGCTGCCTTCAGCGACGACAACTCATCCACACTTAGCAGATGGGAGATGCAAACGGTCTCCTCGAGTGGCCAAAATCGAACCGCTCGACAGATCAGCGAACCGGACTGCCCAGCTCTACCGTTGGTCCGGGTCCAGTTCGAGAGTGGCACCAAACTTGTTGATCGATTCGCTATTCGTCTCACTGCAATTCCGCAGAATTGAGCATCAAGATCGAACTGCGGGACCTTTCATTGTTATTCAATCCGCATCGTTCGTCGTTCGACGAGGTTGACGTGTCGACGGACGATCACAAAATTCTACGACAGCGAAGCAGAAGTGTCAAACAATCTCGTCGCCGAACTGGCCTCGATGAGGACTCAAGCGGCCTATTAGCGTTCTCCTCAAAAGAAATTTCGACATACCAAGCGCGCCTTGGCCATTCGGCGCCCGTTCTTCGTAAAACTGACTCAAATGGTGCTGCTGTCGCGTCAAGGATCACGCACAGCGACATTCACTCGAACCGTTCGAAGACGAGTTTCCCGCTTCCGGATCAAATTCCGAAGGGCGTTTGTATGGAAATGTCCCGCCGCGCGGCACCTCGCCTTCCGCCGAACTCACCTGACGCAATCTCAAAGTCCTGGCTGACCTTCGACATTGCAGGCAGCTTCGCCTGCCTCAAAGACGGACGATCGAGTTATGGTTCGGGTTCACCCGTCGACCTTCGCGTCAGCGTTCTGCTACGATCTTCGGTGAGTCCACCGTCATGCGGGTGCTCGATCGATCCGTGGTCGACGTATCAAACGTCGCCATGATGGAACACCATCACGATCGCGAATCTTTTCGCAAGCGATCGATCGCCCCAACGGCATCGTACTGGTCACCGGCACCGACCGGTCCGGCAAAAAAACCAACAGACCTCTACAGTTTGCCCTGAGCGACTGAACTGACCAAAGAAAAAATCATCACAAACCGAAACCCGGTCGAGTACGACATCGTACGGATCATACAAATCTCCGATCGATTCGCCGGCGGGTGACGTTCGCCTCCTGCCTCGCGCTATCCTCGGCTAAGACCCGACATCATTCCCTACAGTACCGCGAGTATTCAGCGATTTGGGAGACCGGCCGAGTGATCGCCATCCAAGCGCGTTGACCGGTTCACTTGGTTTCAGATTCGCACACGAACGATTCCCCAGACGGTGAACTCGGTTGACCGACATGGGATCCCAAACCTGTTCATATTTGCGCGACCGTCCGAAAGCATTTAGCGCAGCGGCTCGTCGCACGGGATTTTGCACGACAAAGTTGCCGTGAGGAAGCCGCCAGTCTCAGGCACCGACCTTGTTATGATGGAACTCGGGAGACCGCGACGACGTCGAGAAGTCCGATTATTTCAAAGGGAACGCTGCGAAACTGCAAACAACACCGGGCGACATAAGCCGCATCGCGTTGTTCGAATGTGGTCAGAACGGACCCATCGCGAATATCCCATGCGGAGACATACGGTTATGATTAAAGAAACAAAGCCCAGAAGCCGATGGAATGATCCACACCCGAGATTACGGAATGAGCTCGCCAGAGAAGGAGTGACCGTGGACGAAATTGTCAGAGAAGAACGTGTCGACGAGTTAGCGGCGTGCCGCTAGCGTGTTGGCTCTTACTTTGGCTTTTAGCTTTTAGCTTTTAGCTTTTGGCTAGCTTTCCAGCTCCACCAGCCAACAGCCCAAAGCCACCACCAACAGCCAACAGCAAACAGCTCACCAGCACCAGCCAACAGCCAACCTCCAACACCCAACAAGCGAGAAAACCATGCAAACGATTTCAAGATCTGCTGTGTGGGATGGCTGCTCATACTTTTGTGTTAGCTCTTTACAGAGACGAGTCGTTTTCGAATAACACGAACTCTACGTCTGACGTCGCAGAGTTACGACGTGCTGCTGTCTCGGTGCCTCGAACATAGCCGAAGGTGTGTCCACAACGGCGATGTTCGAATTGGCAGGTTTGTGACATGCGATGATCGCCGACGGAGCGGGCGGATATCAACTGTCCTTGCCGACCGGGTTACCCTCTCCTCGGAACACGTCGATGTCTCGTCAGCACGAAAAAACTCGTCTCCCGTACGCCGAGATGCTCAACTCATTATCCAAACCCTACGCGAAAAAAAATAAGCCCCCAAAAAATTCCATCCCACCACCAAGAAAACAACAGCACGACAACATAACACTCACCACCAACAACAGCCACACCAGGCAGTGCTGTCGACTTAATCAGTTGTTTGACCCATGTAAAAGATTTAGCCGGCAACTTGGTCTGCTCCTTCCACTACGGCGTGCCGTGTTTATTAGATTCCCAGCGTGGGCTTAAGATCCCAGCGGAGTAGATCTGTGAAAATCAAGGCCGTCTAGCAAACCGCGCACCAGCCACCAGCACCCTAGCCACCAAGCACCAGCACAGCCACCACATCCAACCGACACAAACCGCCACCAGCCACCAGCCACCAAAGGCAACCGCCAACCGCCAACCGCCAACCGCCATCCAAGCACCAGCCCCATGCACCAGCCTCTCTAGCTCGAATCTGTCTCAGCCGCCTAGAGTCGAGAGCGATGTGCCGCGAGCGCGTCCAGTGCGCTCGAGCGCAGTCTCTGATAGTCTGTGCAAACGTCCAACTCAGCTACACTCACGCCGTGATATATAAGACCCCGACTATGCTCACATTTAACAATCTGCAGCATCTCCCTAACGTGATACACCACCATTGTCATAGCCGGCCTAATCTCAGTCTCGCAGCAGTACATCCTCCTTCCTATCTACCTCCACTCCTCTTAGCCACTATTCTCATCATCGACCTCACTACAAAATATCCGACTGTCGGGATCCGTCTTCGGGTAAGTAGGCGCCAATCGAGAAACGCTCCGTTCCCATTGGCCCGGTGCCTAAGACCAAACATAAATCTGTGCGCGTATACACCCGCCAGTCGTCTCAATCCTACCAACGGATCGCCGAGGTTTGCACACTCGCAGCCAATTACCCGGATTTTGAAAACAGAACCAGAAACTGTGGCCAACTTCAAGAACTCCCCTGATGGACGCTTGCGACGCGGGCGGAACGTTGCTCCGAAGCGAGTGGCTAAATCCCCGAAGGTCTTAACGGTTGTACGTCAACATGATCAAAGCCGGCGTCAGCCGGCGTGCGTTAGAAACCATCCTCAAAACCGCTCCCGATCCTGAAAGTTCCGAAGCGCGTCAAAAGGCAAAGTCTAAGGGCCCCCGGCTTGATCTATCCCGTCAATTCGTCGTTGCTGCGTACGCCAGTATCGACGATCCTAAACGTTTCATTCATGATCGCCATCTCGTTGCCACGTTCGAAACGATGGTCGAGTATGTCGGCCGACCCTCCCACCCGCCGACCCAGTTGTCATCGCGTCGATCTCTCTGTGCGTGTCGACTCAGATATATTTCCAGTGCTACATATTTGACGATACTGCTATTGTGCATCTAAATCTCGTATGTGTCTCAGTTGAATCTGCTCAATCCTCAATATCCAGGTTATCTCCGTACTCATCCTTATCATTCGTGTATAGTGCAGTGTCTTAGTCACATATACTGTGCTCAAACAGTCATCTAATATCAACGCTTAATCGAGTTCCGTCAAAGCTAATCGGGCTCATGTCATGTCCTATCAAGTACAGTGTATCGTTACAACATGTCTCGTTGCATCAAATAGGGCCTTATGAACTTTTCGAGAACTGCTGAGTCACCACTAATCTTTCATACAGACGCATCCACAATCCCTCCAATCTACAGATCAGTCTGATTAGTAACAGCGACATTCAGTGCGCTAACATCCTACACCTCTAGAGATTCACAGCTCTCTCATGCCTGTGCTCGCACTCTAACACGTATTTACATCTCCGACCTCACTCCGTTATCTTAGAGCGCGTTCTAGCAGAGCTCTCTGACCACAGACAGTATCTCTTGAAAATGCATCGTGTTCTGCATATGTCAACTATGCGAGCTATCTAAAGCAGATCAGATTGTTGAATGCTCTATTCATGGATCGTCGGCTTAAACCCGTCTTGTACAAATACTACGTGTGTATTGTCAATACTAATGATGGTGATCGTGCTCCCTGTATTCTATGTTCACGAAAATCAAGCCGGTCGTCGGACGACCTCGATCGTCAACCCCATGGGACGTCGCGCGAAGAGATCCGGCGAAACTCGACACCGATGCTTTAGCAAAAGTCGCCTGATCAATCTATTAACCGACGAGTGAAGTCGGATCATCGACCCGACCCGTTCTATTGAATTCTGGAGACCCCATCTCATGATCGTGTTCCTCGGCTCGCCGTCGGCTCAGCCGCCGTCTATTTCGTCGTAGGTATCTATCCCATCATGCGTCGACTCATACCTTCCATGATTCATCCGGCTGACCAAGCCTGTGGCCTGCGCTAGTCTCTCTGGGCGCATTAGCTATTGGCTTTCGCTCGCCGATCGCGAGTCCCGCCAAAAAGTCGAAGCCAAACAGATCCAACACTCCAAACCGCACCAAACACGCCAAAATATCCTACAGCAGACACCCAACAGCCAACAGCCAACAGCCAAACCGCCAACTGCACAACGCATAAACGCCAAAACGCCAACATGCAGCAGAACGCACAACGCCAACAGCCAATTACGTCCAAACAGCCAACCACATGCAATCTCATCCAACATCTCTCACTCTACCGCAGCCGCGAAGAGACTTTGGCGTTCATACAAAAATTCCCGTCAAGCTATTCCTCTCTCAACTCATAATAGATCTCCTGGCCCGATCCCACGTTGAATGCTTTGCGAATGCAGCCGGATCGAAAAACCAATGCGTTTGAAACATCCTCATGTCACCACCCGCCAGCGAGTTCTCATTGCAACGCCAGTCTCCGCATCGCGGGACCTTGCTCGAAAGGAACTGTTGCGAGGGGTTACCGGAGAGGCTTTGGGGAGTTGCCACATCTCCAAACGACGACGGAGTCAAAGCTTGCGACGCGCTTGGTTTCGGCGCGATAATTCGCCGAGTCTCGTCAGCAAGCGTACGAAAAGCCCAGAGATTGCGTCGAAGTCGTCAGGCCCATTCCAATATTGAAAAACGCACACTGAACAAAAACGCTCCTCGAGCCGGCGCGCACACCTCCGCCTGCGATGCGACCAGCAAGCCGAATGACTGTTACTACCGAGAATGCCCCCGACGTCCCCAAACCCCGTTCTCGAGTTTTGCCTCCGAATTTCCGTGGAAATGTAGCGCAAATTACGGTTGCTTCCAACAACAACCAACAACTCAACAAACCAACAACCAAACAATCCCAAAACAACCAAAACAACAACTCCATGCAACTCACCCTCTGCATCGCAATCCCACAGCTGGCGTTTCACCGCCAGCCGGTGGAGGAATGAATTGCCGATTCGTTACTTGACGCAGTTTCTCCGGGTCGAAACGAAACGGCTTTGGACAGAGTCATTCACCTCCCGGACGTTTTTTCGATGTCACTATCAAAACACGAATACGCCTCGATGCTGGCGCCCCAGCACTAGGAGGATCAGACCGTGTGGAAACGGACAGTCATCACCAGTGACGCGGTCAAGATTATCGACTGGCTTGGAGTCCTGACGTGCTTCAAATCATTTAGAAGACCCCTCGTATTGGAACACGCACCCTGAATCTGCCGTCGCAAGTCCCTGAGTTCCCTCGAACAGACCCAAGAGATCGAACAAATCCGTTTGACTTCGACGCCGGCGCCCATCGAATTGCTGCAATGCGGTCTCAGGCCAAATTGACCTCTCCCACTTACCACACCACGAATCCCACACACAGCAGCCCCAAACCACTCCATCTCCTCTTTCCTGAATCCTGCGCAGTATGAAGCGATAATCCATTTGGTCGACGATCCTCGAATCGGGTACTCGGCCGTGCCCGCTTCTGGCGAGCCTCAACCAACAAACCAGTCATCATCCCGCCAACCGCCGCTATCCAATTCATGTCAATCACCCTCACTCTTCCGACTCGGAACGACGCTGGCGTTTCATCCGCCGGCGTTGGGGAGTTTAGCGGATCCCGGAAATGGCAGTTTTCCCGAGGCAGATGAACCAACGTCATTCGGCACAAGTTACGATGAAGTCCTCTCCTTGAATTGCCGAGTCTCACAGGTGAAAAAATTTTTTTCCGGGCCCAAAAGGGGGGTAAAAAAAGGGGGGGGGCCGGTAATAAGATTTGTCTTGTTTTCTTTTTACCAACTTCGTCGTTGCTCGCGTCGTGCCAAACCGGAATGCCCGGTCGGCACCTCGACGCGTTCAAAAGCGATCGATGTCGCTGGTACTCGGCTTCGAGAACCCACAAGCAGGTTCAAGGCCCAAAATTGCTTGCGACATCGCCCCCGAAATTTGCCGTCGAAGTGAATTTCAGCCCCAGATAACACGGCGCGAGATGGAAATTCAAAAACCGAAGCGTTTTACTTCGAAGCCAGGCCCATCGAATGCTGGCAATGCGGGCCTCCAAGGGCGAAATGACCTACTACCGCCCCACGATCCCAATACCCCCAACATTCCACTCCACTCTCTGCCCCAAACTTCCCGCGAAGATTAGCGATTAGTCAATTCAACCGATTCGCTCGCGATCGCGAGAGTCCCAAAGAGCCGATTGCCGCTTCGGGGCGAGGCGTCCCAGCCTAAACAACAAGCCAAACCCCAATTGCAATCTCACTAATCACCTTACCGGATCCGCGAATCGTCGCTTGCGTTTCATCCCAAAAAAACGCTGCGCGGAGAAGTCCGTGGTCGGTTGATCGGTTTGGTTAGGCGGAAATTACCCAAGGAAGATTTGGAACGGAATGCTCAGGTCAAAAAATCATCATGTTCACCTTCCAAGGGCAAGCTTTCGTTCAACAAGTTCGGCCCGGGTGACCAATTCGCGAATTTTTTGCCGTTTGTTAGAAAAAGAGGCCAAGGGGTAAAAATTGTCTAAATCTTTTTCCCCTCTTGTTTTTTTTTTTTCCTTTTTGGTGGGCGTGAACCCCATCCTCAT
>Ga0163217_1084202_pt1 | contig 11373 bp, 5 predicted proteins | sample SynspAceP_FD_185933 | JGI IMG/M metagenome (GOLD analysis project Ga0163217, IMG submission 185933) | Saline lake microbial communities from Ace Lake in Antarctica - Synechococcus sp. Ace-P (PacBio error correction) | ecosystem: Environmental > Aquatic > Non-marine Saline and Alkaline > Saline ... | reverse complement strand
ACTTCTTGCCGCGTTCCACATAGAGCAACCGTGATCACGGGCAAAATTCTCGTAAACGTACCAATGCTTGCGCTCGCCAATGCCGCGTGGCGGTTACATTGACGACACGCTCCATGGCGCCGTCGTTCGTAGCATCAAGCGCTAAACGAGCGTACGCCAAAGCGGTTTTTAATTTCGAGACGGTCGTTAAATCTGGTGTCACCATAAATACGAAAGGCAATCTGTTCCCTAACTAAGGGCATCCTCGATGACCACGAGATTGCGACATTGGAACGTAGAGGATTCCATGCCAGGTCAACGACAAACCCTTGTCGCGCCATTGCTTAATAATACCAACAATAAAGCGCGGCTTCGTCCTGTTCATTGAACCCGGCATAAAGCGAGAAGGATCGCCTTCACGCTTTCGGGATCAAAGCCTTTTTCCAAGCGATCGTCCGGTATTGCTTAATCAGGGGACCATTGGCCGCCGTTCAATATAATGGCCGGTTAGAGCGGTAGTTTTGCTCTAGCCGAATCGTACCCCAAACGTCTTTAAATCTTTCGTGAAGCTTGAATATTACTCGATTTTCGCGCACGCCAGCCGTAAATAGACTGATCATCGTCACCACTGCGGTAATCGTGCCGTGGTTCACCGCCATAATGCGTAGCCAAGCATACTGAATGTGTTGGTGTCTTTGAAACTCGCCCACCAGCACATGACGGAACGGTCTTGGTAATGACGAAGTAACGCCGCGTGCTGAGCAATCAACTCATGGGCACGCGAACAGTAACTCACCAAAAATCGAAGAAACCGGCTACGTTCACAAGCTTCTTCATAGTGGTAATTACAGTTCTACGCATACCTTTGGTTAAAGGGGTCATGGCTGTCTGGCACATGCGCGCACGAAGGCCTTCGTCTTTTTGTCCATGATTAAACCAAGGGACAACTTGTTTCGGGTGGCCAGCGAGTATCGTCAAACGGAGTTCGCGCTATGCGTTTGATGAGACGTAATTGGTCATCACTGCCATGATCTGAAAGTTTTCTTTCAGTCCTGCGCACGCCATGGCGCGTGAATAAACGGTGAGCCAAACCATGAAAAGTAACCACCACATGCCTGAGAAGGGAAACGCAACAAGTTGTTCGATGACGTCCTTGCAATTTCACGCGCGGCTTTATTGGTAACGTTACCGCATCAAACTTAAGGGAGATAACTTCATAAGCGTGCATCAACCACGCAATACGGGGCATGCACCAAGACACGGTTTTACCTGACCCAGGCCCCCCGCCAAACAAGGCTATTTTGCAACGGCGCGGCGACGGTGTGTCACGCGTGTTTGTCACTTCAGTGAGTCGAGGATAAAAAAGAAACGTCCCATTTTACAGTGTGTGCAATGGTTAATTATATTTTTGTTCAATATCAAGCGTGGTTTAAATAAGGTTGATTTTAATCTGATTCCGTTTTTTATTAGCTTGAAAATGAGTTGTCTGTCTATTTTTGACTTTTTTATCTGTCGATGACAGTGTCTATGCACTTCATGTCGTCGAACTGTCCAAAAGGGTATAACGATGACTATCTTTACTGAAACCACAACTGAAGTAAAAAACCGACATAATGCACGCTTCCATTAAGCTTAGAAAATGAAAACAAAAGAGCTGCTAAAAAGGAAGAGGCACTACGGCTTGTTTAAAAAGGCCAGACGTGCCAGATTTGAGCAGCATTTAGAGCAAACAGCGTTTTGTTACCATATATATCGAATGGTTGGTATTAAAACGTTATTCTAACCAAAACGACAAACAGTCAGCGGAAATCAACTCGCTAGCTTTATGGCTAGGTCTAGAGATCGTTTCACTTAAAAAACAACTGCCTTCCCCATGACATAGATTCGTAATCTGTCTATTTGTGGGTGGAAAAACTTTTTTATGTTTTATTACCGCATGTTTTACACCTAATTACCTCCCCGTTTTTTCTCAAACTTATGGCGGTCTATTAAATCTTGGAGTACCATACGCACTGATGTTTATTAAATCTTCTAATCCATAATAAAAAAGAAATAACCTCTTGGGGAGTATACATATGTTTGAAACAATCCAAGCCGCACAGCAGACCCCAATTCTTGGTCTGAATGACGCTTAAAAAAGATTCAAATCCCAATAAAATCAACTTGGCCGTTGGTGTCTTTAAAGATGAACAAGGCAACCACACAATTTTAAAAAGCCGTAAAAACAAGCAGAGAAGAGCGTTTGTTGGCTGGAAGAAAAAACCAAAAGTTATCTCAGTATCGAAGGCGCACCAAGCTTATCGAATCCGCCGTGCAAAAACGCTTTATTGTAACGATCACCCCATCATTACCAAAGCAAGCTTGCTCAAACAGCTCACACCTCTGGCGCACAGCGCACTACGCGCGCAGCAGAATTCATTTAAAAAACCATTTGCCTGAGCCACCATCTGGCGTCAGAACCCAAACCTGGGCCAAATCATCAGTCTGTTTTTCCAATCTGTTGTTTTTAGAAGTAGGTAAGCTACGCCTATTACGACGTCATTGCTAAATCTTAGATTCGAAGCCATGTTGGGCTAGCTTGTCGGAAATCCCTGAGGCGACGTTGGGGTTGTTTCATGGTTTTGCTGCCACAACCCAAAACAGGGCATAGACCCAAACGCCAGAGCAATGGTATCAATTGGCGAAAGCTATGCCAGGCAAACAAGGTTTCTACCATTGTATGATTGTGCTTATCAAGTTTTGGTCAAAGACTAACAGACAGATTCAAAGGGTTACGACTCCTTTCCTAGAGCACGTCCAGATGTTGCATAGTTCGAGCTGCGTTTTCAAAGAACTTTGGTCTTTTATAACGGAACGTGTTTGGCGCGCATCACTAATTTGGTGTGGAAACAAAAAGAACAAGCGGAAAAACCGCTTTCACGCAAATCCAAGCGTTTGTTATTGCGTACAAAACTACTCAAATTCCACCTTCTCATGGCCGCAGCGAGTCGTTGCTAAATACTCAATGATAAAGAGCTGTATGCCTATGGTAAAAGTGACTGAAAGGCATGCGTCTGCGTATTCATGAATGCCGTAGCTTGTTTGTGAATAACGCTGACGAGCAAAGGGTGTTAAGCTAAGGACTTCTCACTTTATCTCAAAGCAGCAGGCAATGTTCTCTTTTTCTGGTCTTAGCCGCCAGACCGAGTTGCTCAGCTGCGTAGAGAAATATGGTATTTATATTGTTGGTTCTGGGCGCATTAGTGTGGCAGGTGAATGACTCATGACAATATGCGGCCCACTGCTCTCGAAGCCATTGCCGCCATCTTGAATAGATCAATATATTGGTAGTGCCTTTAAGGTGTGCGAATAAACAACGGTTTTTCAGCTCGCCGAGCATTGCACCGCCGTTTTTTTACGACTTATTTCTTCGTTGATTATCACCAAAGAGGCTGTTACCTTTATGGGCCTCGCTTTTTTAAACTCAATCAATATGGAAGCCATCGATGAACCGCCACACTGAATTATTTGCTTATGACCCAATGTGTAGCTGGTGCTGGGGATTCCGTCATCCCAACGTGACAACAAAGCTGCAAAAGCGTTGCTTGAGCTTGATTGATTCAGACCAGTTAACCATTCAAACCAATGCTGGTGGCCTCGCGATTGCTTCCAATGCAACCCTATGGCCAGAAGGAAATGAAAGATAAACTAGAGGGTACTTGGAAAAAAACATTCAGTCGTCTTGGAACGGATTCAATTTTGATTTTTGGCAAACTGCGTCACCACGTCGCTCCACTTACCCGCCTGCGAGCGTGTTATTGTAGCAAGAGACATGGGATTGGAGAAGAGAGGTACCACGCTATTCAAGAGCCTATACTGGTGAAAGCGAAAAAACCGCGTCGGATCTCGATACATTAACAGACGTGCGGCAGAACACATAGGGCTAAACCCGAGCGGCTTTCAGAAATATGCAGCACGTTAAAAGTGACGATTATTGGAAGAGAAAAAGAACAAGCCAGAATCTTGGACTTGAATTCATTTCCTTCTCTCGCATTACTCATCGGCGATAAACTCACTCGATTTCCATTAGATTAATAAGATCACTCAAGCAGTGTTGAATGCCTTAAAAGGCGCTGGTCTTAGCGCTTTTTCTATTTTTTCTATAATAAAGAAAGTCATTATTTAACCAAAATATAATCTCTCACCGCTTGAACTAAGCCGCTCCAGCAGCGGCGTAAAGCAATGCAGCTGATCAACAGGTCTGCTGTGCGAATATGCGCCGCAACAGAACTGAGTCTTCGACAGACTCACCAAGTTGCATGACGTCGAGCGGATGAGATGCTATATTATGGTTCAGGCAGCACATAGACACAAAGAAGCCTCTCCAAATAATGCTCGAAAAAGAAGTGAATACTTGTAGGCGACACCCAACACCCAATACGAATTCCATAACTGAACCGACAAACCAATACATCCACTTGCGCCAATGGACACGACTCAAAGACTCGGCTTAGGACCAACTAGACAAGCCAGTGTTAATAAGGGGACCACTTTAAAGAACACATTTTTGTATAAGCAAAAGCCACACTTGCTAAAAGAAATGCGTTTAAACATGTCCAGACGGGAAGCTACGCGCATTTATAGCTTACCCAGAAAGGTTAAAGGTCTCAGGATCCAACACGCCGCGGACGCGGCATGGCAAATAGTCTTTCAGTTAAATTTCACTACGATTACGCCAAGGCAAAACTGGTAAATAAAACCGCCCAATGAAAACGATGTGTCGGCAAAGAAAATTAATTAATACCAAGACTAATAAAAACACCCCATCTCGGAAAACTGTCATATTTTCTAAGAGAAACAACAGGGATATAAACGCTAAGGACTGTTATCTCCATAAAGGCAAACTCGATAGCCGCCGACCACTTCACCATCATCGGCCATACTGCAATAAGTTACCGCCACCAAGAGTTAAATTTGAATACTTAAAGTTGAGGAACACCATCTCGGTTGTTCTAGCTTGATCTAATATGATTTATTTAATTAGTCGACATTTCTGATTCAATGGCACGCATAAAATGCTCTTCTCTTCAGGTAATATAGATATTCATAAGTGGATTTTTGAATTACTGCACATTGTATGCACAGTGAGTGAAAAAATAGTGAAAACGATATTATTTTCGATATATGGAAAAAGGAAAGAGCGATCTTTAATATTTTTTCATTGTGTATTTTGTAAGATAAGCAGTGGATGCCAAAAAAGTAGACTGATGGGATTAAGCTAGATATCTGTAATAGACACATAATAATGAGTGAAATAACATCTAAAGAGACCTCGCGATGCTGATGTCACCCCCGTAATGATGAAGAGAATACCCGCTTCTTTTTTCGTTCTTCTAGATAACAGCAAGGTCCAATAGGAAACCGAATTTTCAAAAATGAAAAGTAACTTCACATTTTCGCTATTGTCGGCGAATTTTATGTTACTTTTTTTCAAAAAAATTTCAAAAATCAAAACGAGAACATTTACCTTTGTTCTCTTAATGACGATCCTAAAATTGACATTGTAATCACTGGCCATTTGGTCTTTTGCTAACAAGAATCTGCGATATTGACACTAAATAGCATTTTGGCCAAAACATTACTGACCGTGTCGCCGTTCATTTACCTTGTAACCGCGCTGTTCTTTATCGTGTGTTTATCCTTTTTCAAGGGCGCTAGGGTAAGGCGTTTGCAGTTATTCTTGCCATAGGCAATTCATTTGGCGACGTATTTCGTGGTGACCTATAACGTCATCTTAGATAGACGATGCTGGGGATTATTTCAATACCCAATATTGGAGGTCCGGAGCAGGTTTTTAAGCCTAAAGCTGATTGCCTATTTTATTGTCATTAGGCCTGATACAGCTTTGGATTAATTATTCGTACGTCGATTTCAAAAACATCGGGTGCCGCTTGTTTGCATCTAACAATCACCGTCATAGTAGCGTCGTACTTGGTTTGGGCAGTCACCAAGTCACTGCTTTTGGATTGACCGATCATGCCAAGCAGTTGGGTGGGAGGATCATGCCATGTTTCTTATGTGGGACAATGCGGCGCGCCTAATCAAAAGGATCGAGCAAAACAGAACATAGTACAACGTTGTTACCGACGCGACCTTCCGCTCAAATAAAAAGACCGTTGTCGTGTTGGTTATCGGTGATGAGTCCGCACGCGCTGGAAAATTTCTCGCTTTATGGATACGATAGACTGACGAATCCGATTAACTGACAGGCGTCCGATGGTTATTACCTAAAAAAGGCCCACATCTTGCGCCACTTACACACTGCATACAGTAAAAGCATTCTCTCTCATGTGAATAACAAGTGGTGTGTTTCCGAAAACTTATGAGACCTGCCTAGTTACTTACAAAAAGACACCCAAGGTATTGATGTTACTGGCGTACCAAAACTGGGAGAAGCCCCAATAATAGTTGTCGAGCTAAACCTTAACGTCAGGGGATTGAAAAAAACACTGTGAAGGTTTAGAGGCGATTATGATGGCGTGTTGATTAACCAAATCTTACTTGAACAGATTAGAGGCCTCAGAACAAACAAAAAGTGTTTGTGGTTTTCGATCAAAACAGGGGCAGCACGGCCCATCTTATTACAGTAAATACCCAAAATTTGAAGTATTTAAACCCGTCTTTCGTTCGGTTGAATTAAAATAACTGCCACACAGAAGAATTGATCAATGCGCATACGATAATACCATCCTAGCAACGATCCAATTTTTTGGATTAACTTACGGAAATTTTAGACGGGATACACAGAACCTCTAGCGCCTTACCTGTTATGGTCTCTGTTCATGGAGAATCTCTTGGCGAAGGCGGTATTTACTTGCATTGAACGCCCCACACCATCGCGCCCTGATCAACAATTGGAAAGTGCCTTTCTTTTCGTGTGGGATGTCTCAACCTTTATCGACAAAAGCACATTTCAGTCGAATAAAACTCAAGCAAGGGAGCAAACACCCAGCCAATATCTTCCACAGCGTACTGGGGGCTTTGATATGGGACAGCGAGATTTACAATAAGACTTAGAAATTCGAAGCAGCAGCCAATAAATACACGTCGAAACGCCAAGGTCAAGACGGTTACTGACCTTAGGCGTGTGTGAACTTAACCAGAAGTCGGGTTGATTGGATTTAAGTCCAGCATCGGGTCATAAGTGGCTCCTGTGGTCGCATTTCGAGTTTTTATTCTTCCCCTTTTGTAGCGGCAACGGTCTGTTTGTTCTTTTTCCACTTTCAATAAGCGCAGACGGCGCTAAATCACTCTCAATGGCTTCGACTATTGTCTTTCTGTTTGACTTGGTCTCTTCAATAGGATTCTTGCTTCAATAGTCTCGCGAAACCCACTCATCAAGCGATTTTCCAACAGGTGATTATCATCAGAGATTAAATGCTCAGCCAAAGCTTTGCCAACGGCTGTTACATCGTACTAACGTAACATCACTGCCTAACCAATTGTTTCGCATCAGGTTCATGACTCACCAATGTCCCCGGCACAAAAAGCATGTCTAAAATTGGCTAATAAGGCAGTTGGTATGCCTGCAATGCCCAATGGGCGTAGACAAATGCATCCAAAGAGACATTCCCCCTTGCTTGCAACAAAAAACTGACGTGTCACAGACTGCTTTCAAGTGCGCCTTAACACGCTTCTGGAATTGGCCCAGACTTCGTCTCGCCACCTCCACTCGTCGAGGTTAATGATCGCTTACATATTTGGCTGCCAATTTTGATCGCTTAATGCCACCTGTTGAGCACACTCCAAAAGGACATATCGGCGCCTAAAAAGCTCCTTTCCAACAACCTCATTTGATGTCGGGCCAGGCAAACACCAACTAGCCCGGACCCGCGCCTTTTCGATCCACCCGCCGATATATAAACAATATGATCAGACGAAATCCAGTGACTTGTAAGTCATAATGGAGCCCGCGCGAATAGGCCAAATGCGAGCAATATCCCACTCAATCACTGGGAGCTTTGGTTTCTTCATTATCGCAAGCCAACGACGCAGGCGTTAAATTACTTAATTCAGTTTGCCCTGCGGGAATGAGACTGGCTCGGTTAAGACAATCAAACGAATCGAGTTCATCGCGTAAAACAACGAATCGCTAAATCCAATCGACACCACGCTCGCCCGCTCCTAAGTTAATAACGGTCTACCTAAGGCTTTGTAATTGTTCGGTGGTGATCTTGGATCGCACGGCACTCAACTAAACGCATCACCTCTTGCGTCCAGCGTTCTGCAACTCTGCGTAAACATTGCCAAAGGCGAATGACCTAACCAAAGCGTTTGCGACGCAATGTGCTTTGATACCCGTCCTTTTAAATAGTGCTGACCGACTCACGCGCCGTTAAATGCACCCTTGCCCAACACAGGTAAATTGCACCTCTTCTTGGCGAAAAACCGCTTGGCGCTAAAAAATGTATTACACTTTGATCAACTAAAGCGCCGCGGTGAGCAAGCAAGACCAGCTGGCTTAGTGCCGTCACGACTTAACGTTTCTTAATGCTTGCCGTCAGTAAAAAGGGCGGGCTTCGTCTCATGCGATGACAAAACAAAAGTAGCCAGATTATTAGGACGTGATTTCGATCCAACGGTCTTTCACTTCAAACAATTCAAAACGAGAATAAATGGTGTTTTAAACTCAGACCCAATTGTTTCGAATAAAACACGTAAGGATGGCATCGATCGCCAGGCAAAAAAATCGCGTCTTGCGGACAATTGATCCAAAAACCAATCACCCACACCTTTGTATAAAAAAATCCGCCCACCGCTTTTACCTTTTCTAGTTTGTTATCTAGTATGCTGTTATCAATCATTATAGCTGTCTTAAGAAAACGCAAGTAAAGGCAATATTCGCGATGTTGATGGGAGTTAAGTTTACAATTTCCACTCTGTTTACGGCTATTTTTACGGTTTTCTTAAGCTAGAAGCCTTTTAAACATCCTGATATTCAAATACAAAGTTAGAGTATCCATGGCTTATTGACCCTTCATCGCTTCGTCACCTTTTCCTATTTTGTCGCTGCAGGCCTACGATCATCCTTTGACCTATTGGATAACGCAGCCACTACGCAAAACCGCTACCTGTTATGGATGGCATTCCAAGATTACTATCGAAACACCAACGCCAAATGTTCAATCGCGGCGGCCAACACTGTCCTTCAGCGATCGAGCAACAATCGTTGTTGAACAAGCACGAGACACCGCGTTGCGCGCTTTATCAATGCACCTGAGCAGAAGTCAATATATTGGACAAAGGTGCCACAGAAAGCCATTACATGGTGGGCTTTGGCTTAAGAACATCTATTGGAAGAAGGTGATGAAAGCCTTATTACTAGTCTAGAACACCATGCGAAATCTTGTTTCCTTTGCAACAATTGGCTTTTCAACCGTGCGCACGATTGCCGCGTTTTTACCAGTTAAACCTCTAAGGGTGAATGGGGAGTCGGAGTTCAGTTCATTACGTCACCGACGCACGCGTATTTTTGCCGCGACGCAAATATCCAATGCCATTGCACCAGCACCCATGACAACCATGCTTGATAATGCCAAGCTACAAGGCGCTTTACTCTTGGGTAGATGGTGCTTCAAGCCGTGGGCGCGCTATCCTATCCGAATATTACAAGCAACTAGACTGTGATTTTTATGTTTTCTCTGGCCACAAAAATGTATGGCCACAGGCGATCGCGTCTTGTACGGAAAAAAGTCATGCATTAGAGTTTTTACCTACCCTGCCAAACGGGCGGGAGATGGTTGCGTCATGTTTCGTACCAAGCGACAGAGTTCAATGTTTTTACCCTACGTTGGAAAGCAGGGACACGAAAATCGAAGGTGCTATCGGTTTAGCGGGCTGCCGTGTGAACTTTCTCAATATTCAAGATAGGAACCTGCGTTATTGGGCGTGCGGAACAATCACTCGTCGCGCACGTTTATTTCGCCCTACATTAAGGAAGGCGGGTATTCTATATTTACTCTACCAGAAAAAACACCACGTTAGTATTCATTAAGTGTACCCAATATGTCATATTTGGATTTGAAGCGTATCAGAATAGCCAAGGAATAAGTGTTCCGTGCGGGGAGTCACATGTGCCCATCCTTTAATGGCACAACTCTTGCGTATTGCGGTACGCCTGCGTGCGTCATTTGCTTGTTTAAAAACACCCTGAAGGAAAAAAAAGCTAACCGGATTCTTGCGATGTTCTGCTCGAACGCGATTGATATATTGGGTGACTGAGGTAATGAAACAACTTCGAAACCAGGACAACTAACCAATAAAAAGCCACACGCCTTTGGCAAGCTTGCCGCAGCAAAGAAAAGAAACGTTTAAAAACCTTAGGTTACCCTTAAGCAAAATCTTGCCGCGACTATCATCGGAACAGAAAAAAAACGAAGAGAACAAGGTGAAAGGCTGCGAAAGCGCCGTCTGGGCTTATCGTCGAAGAATCAAAACCGGTTATCCGTTCACTTCAAACGCCGCAGCGGACGCCAAAACTGATGCGTGAGTCCTTGTCGCGATATGAGCTTGGTAGAAGGAAAAAAAAGCAGGGCAAAAAGGATTATTCAGGCAAATGAATCTTAAAAGTCGAGCTGGGCCGAACTTAACTTATCCAAGTTACCTATCCAGTCTAAGAACCCAAGTGGGGTATTGGCTAAATTTATACTCAACTTTCAGCAAGCACTTAATTCGGGGCTTATCCAATACTTCTCGATACCGCCCACCAAAGAAACCAAAAGTCGGCCGTTACTTTGCGATACTTGCACCCAGAAAGCCGAGTATCCACAGTTCATTTTAGTTTTTCTGTTGTCCCCTTTCAATCATTTGCTTAGAGACGGTTTCCGTTCAACCTTTGCGGATAATTCAATTTTGCTCGATGAAAAACACACATTTCAATGTTAAAACGTTCTTTTGGTATTTCGTACGGAATAAAGTATTCATTAAAAACGACGTAAGGAAAAAAGTTGCGTTAGGTTAGGCCGCTTAAATAGGATCCCACCAACCGGTTTTAGCCCAGATCGGGGCCGTCTGAATTTTAGTCGGGTCGGGTTTTGCCCGCCGGGACCACCAACTCGTAATTTAAAAACAGGAAACGCCTTATTGCCTCTTACCCCACCCACGGGCCCCATATAGAGCGCTTTTTGGCCTTGATGCTGTCCAATGCAGGGTCGGATTAGGATTGTAGTCAAAAACGGTTCTTGGCAAGCAGCTTCAGGCATGTTGTTCGCAGGTTGCCAAAAAAAAAGGTCTTTCTTATCGAAAGTAATCTTCAACGTTTCGGGGTTTTTTATTTTGTTGAAACTTTCCCTTTTTGGGGAGTCAAGGGTTAACATCGGGAAAACTTTAATGTCCCTTCCCTCGGTTCCTTTGCAA
>Ga0163217_1073876_pt1 | contig 11373 bp, 14 predicted proteins | sample SynspAceP_FD_185933 | JGI IMG/M metagenome (GOLD analysis project Ga0163217, IMG submission 185933) | Saline lake microbial communities from Ace Lake in Antarctica - Synechococcus sp. Ace-P (PacBio error correction) | ecosystem: Environmental > Aquatic > Non-marine Saline and Alkaline > Saline ... | reverse complement strand
ACCCGCCTTCAGGCAACGGCTTTTGGAGCGACTGTCGCGGTTCGTCGCCGCGGATCGGACATCGACGTGCCGCTCTTTCGCCGATCCAATCCGGCGGAGCGACCCGTCTCGAGTACTCGCATAATTTGGCTGCAATGGCCAAGCGGCATTTCGCCGATTTCGTCGTATGAATAATGTCTTGCCGTCGGGACCTCGACCAATCCTGGCTTCATCGCGGTCGCACCGGTGAACGACGCCTTTTCTGTGACCGAAACAATTCGCTCTTCGACGGTTGTTTCGGGTTAACGCCCGCGCACAGTTGGGGCGGTCACCATCGGCTTTGTCGGCTCAGGGAACTGCTGGCGTGAATCGCTCGGCGACCAGTTCTTTGCCATCGTACCGGTTTCACCTTGGATAACACGATTTCTCTGTCCGGATGCGACGCGGTCGATCAGCGAAAACAGGTTTTGCATCCGTTCGGGATTGTGCGATCATCCGATGGGACAGGTTCTTTTTCGATCGGGTGTGGACCTCGCGGAAGTTGTGTGTTTTCCTTCTTCAAATTTGCGTCGTTTCCATGGGGGGGTCCAACATTGGCAATTCCAAGTCGCCATCAGGGAACGGTTTGGTTGAAAGTCGAATACGCCCAACGCACGACACTGACGCGTGTTGATCGTTGCCTTCGCGGTCGCACATTGTTTCGGTATCGGGGTGCGTTCCCGCATCCGTTGGACGAGTATCCAAACCGCACAAGCGGGCATTCCAATCAAAATTGGCGATGTCAAAGTCGTGCGTGGCTGCAAGATCAAGCCCGTCCTGGCGCTTGGTCGAGATGCGCTTGGTAACCTTTTCCGCGCTTAAAACCAGCGGGCGCAGGCCTTCGCCGAAATCTTCGTCCGTCGTCCACAAAAGGAAGAATGTTGAGTGGGTTGCTTGGCCATGTTAGTTCCGTTGTGGGTTTCATCGTGGACGTAAGCTTTCGAGTTTGTGTGTAGGCGCAATTCGCAAGCGGGAAGCTTACCGCCACTGGAGTGCCCGTATGGCGCAGTCGCTGTGCGTTCGTGCGGATGGAGCGGGGGGCGAACGCAATTGATTGCCCTTGCGATGATACCTATTTTGCTGCGGAAACGTGTTAAGAACGCGAGCGGGCGCTTACGCCACTGGTTAGGAACGCAAACTGCGTAACCAGGTCGGATTGCAATCAGGACTGCGAACGCGACATGGCGGCGATTCCTATCTCGTCCATGGGCCCAGTCATGTCGTCGACCACCAGCGTCCCCCCAACAGATCCACGGGGTGGAATTACAGGAAGAATCCCAACTTGACCAATTAAAAATGGAGCGGGCACTCGCGAATTCTGGGCACTTGTGGTTCGCGGCGATGTCGCTACCGAAACCGTGTTGGACGATGCTGGTTGAACTGGACCGAAGAAGATCGCGACAGGATGTTGGGGTCCGATCATGTTGGTCGATTCCCAAATCAACAGTTGCGACACGCCGCGAGCGTCTCGCTGCCATCGGAATACATCGAAAGCGAATCAACGTTTGCGGATCGGCCCCAACGTCGCTCATGCGGCCACCGCTTGCGTTCTCGGGTTGAACGGAGTCATTGTCGCCGATGTGCATCGATCCGACTGCGACCGAGTAGTCGAGATGTTTGTCCGGCCGCGATTTGCGAGCGTGTTGGTCCGAACCGATCGTGTCCGGCAAAGGCGGAGGTTGTTGGGGACGTCGGCATGTACTACGCGTAAACCCGGACAATTCCCGAAGCCGTCGAGGATTTGAATTTGTTCCGAGTGCGCGACGCTCGTCGCGCTCCGCCATCGAACACACCGAGACGAAACGCTGGGACTCGCCAAACCGGCCGCGATTGTGGACTGTCGTCCGGATGAAGCCATCATTTCCAGGATGTCAATGGAAATCATTCCAAGTGGAATCGGCAGCGAGCGGTTTAATGTTATTCGGGGGCCGATGAGGTGATTGGTCGATCGGTCACTTGTTGATCCGGAAAGATCGTCTTAGGGGAATTGACCGCCTACCCATCTCGCCTGCAAAAACGGGAGAACGCACGAGCACTTTGAAAACGTCCGGTTGCGAAGACGGGACTTCGCGTTGATGTGTTGGTTCTCCGCTTTCGCGGCTGCATGAGCGGACGGCAAACATTCGTGCCAATTTGTTGGACGCAGAAAAAACCTCACATTCAATCCAAAATGACAAGCGGCCCTTCACGAAACGCGACGGCAGCACTCGATGCTGCTGAGCATCTGCCGGTGGCCGCGTTTTCGTTGCCGAAACGACAGACTTGACCCTGAATTGATCAAGCGACGGGCTCGAGGTCGGTTTCGGCTCCGCCCCTGAATTGATCGCAAAGAGTCGATTGGCTAATCGCGTCGATCGGGCGATCGTTGAGAATCTGCGATCGGGAAATGCCAGTGCATTCAAAGAAAAGAGGTACGTTATCAATCGGAGTAAGTTTCGGATCCGGCATCGAGGGGTTCGACACGTTGGCTTGGGAGCAGGGGCGTGGGATCGAGGCGAAGGATGGGCAGTGTGGTTCCGCCGTGGCGAGGGTTTTTCTCACGGACTCACTGAGTTGCATGCCGGTTCAGACAAACTTGATTCAATCTGAACGGGCTGGCGGCACTGGGACAAGATGATTTCGGTGATCGCGCATGAAGCGGACGCACTTGAACGGAATTCAAGTCGCCTGGACATGTTGGGTTTCGAGATGGCCGGAGACTCGGATTCATGGAAAGACTATGCAACGAATATCCGGGCCAAGGAGGATTTGCACCCCATGTTTTGAAGAACTGCGCAGCTACGCGGCCCGATGAACTGTGATGTGACGATATAAGAAGAGAAATAGAGTCAAATTTGGCGACAGCGTGTCGAGTTTGGATCGGCACGCCGGTCTCGGTGAAGTTGCGTTTGGATCGAAGCTGACGTCACGGATTGGATCCAGGTCGATGCGTTTCGGCTCGAACAGGTGTTCCGCAACTTTGTTTGAAAACGCTGGCGGGCTTGCAAGAAACTATCGAAATGTCATTGAATTCACGAGCCACCTCCAGGTCAATCGCTGTTGTCGGGTGCAGGTCAGTGACCAATGCCCGGGATTTTCGGCGAAGAGAATCCACAAGTATTCGACGCCTTTTTCACACAAGCAAAGGAACGCGGTTTAGGAATGGGCCAATTGCCAACGATATGCTTCGGACCCACTTCGGAAACGATTCGCCGCGCGCACGGCGAACGGGCGGTGCTGTTTCGAGGCTATTCATTTCCAATGACAACAACCATGATTCCTTTGACTCGCGCACTTCGGATCGCTTCGTCGCGGATGAATGAAGTCGGACACTTCGGGCGTGCATTACCTTGCCGTCCTCCTTGCCTCGACTCGGTCACGAAGTGGTCGGGTGGCTGGAAAACGGACAACAGTTGGTCGCAGTTTCTGCCAACGCGAAACATTCCTGACTTGGTTACACCGACGTGATGAGCCGGGAGATGAATGGGTTGCAGGCGGCTGCCAAGATCGCGAGACGCTTTCCGTGCCTCATCATCTGTCGCTGCACGAGGAACCGGATTTCCCGGAAAACATTTGATTTGTCGACTACCCTCGTGCAACCGGTCACCATTGACGCAACTCTCAACGCGATCGACGGCGGGGGTTGAGCAATGCAGATTCAATCACGAACGGGAGTGACTGACTCGGTCTGGACAGATGTACGCGTCGGGCCCAGGCCGGACAAATCGACGGCGATCGCTGCGATAGCCGGATGGCCGCACGAATCGGGCGGGGGTGAGTTCGGAGAGCGAGGAAAGCTTGCCGGCAAAGGTGCAGGTTTGTTTTGGGATGGTTTTTATCCGTTCTCGAGCATGGCTTGAAAATTCCATGCGGCTTAGTTCGGCTTGCGGTGCTCACGTTTTAACTTTCTCTTCAGGTGCTCGCGGTGTGTGCGATGGTGTGGCGTGCTTGAGGAGCAGGTTGCTCGGCGATCGCTCTGGTGTTCATCCCGTCCGCCGATCAGCGGAAGATTTCCCTTTCACGATCGCATAGCCGGTCCATCGGATTTTGTTCCACCGGCGAGTTGCCAGGAGCGGACGTGAACCAGACTTGGATTTTAAATTGCCTCGGCTTAGGAAACGCCTCGCCACGCAGAACCCGTGCGGATGGCTTGCAATCAACTTCCGTTCGGTTTGCCTGCTTGTTCAAATAACCGAGTGCTCCTGTCGCAGCGCGCGTTCCGCGTACAGACGATTCCTGGGAGCGAATCGCGAGGAACTTGACGCAGGAATTTTTGGATCGCACTCGCTTGAATCAATTCGATCCCGTTACCGAACTGCAACCGAAATATCGACCAAACACCAAGTCGAGGGCCATGTGCTCGGCAACCACGGCGACGCCCTCGTCGTTCCGTCGCGGCGGACTACCGCAAACTCCCAGTCTGTTGGGCTGTATTCGCATGGAGAGACCATTCGCATCGTCGGATGGTTCATCGACGATCACGATTCGTTTGTTTCTGTTTGTAAAACTCATCCTAGATTCTTTGCCGTGGTACCCGTGCAGGTGACGATGGTTCCGTTGTTTTCCCCTTCGAAATCGTAGTTTGCCGCGCATGGACGCTCGCTACGATATTCCATGATCTGTAACCCCGGTTGCTTTGATTGAGTTTGCCGTTTAACTTCATTGAAAAAAATCTAAAACCGATTCCGGTTGTCACTGATTTCTAACTGAATCGAGTGCTTCGTCACCTGATAACGAGACTTGAGTTGCGGCCCCCGCACCGCTCGCCTCTGAGCGTTGTGATCGCTTCCCTGAGCGATTCGATAAGAATGGCGTGGCGGGACTGTGTTGTTTTGCAATTCTTCAACGCGGAAACGCTGGTGGACGAAGTTTGCACCCCCTTGCCTTTTGGGACCGTTGTTTACTCATTGGGCGAGTTCTTTGTCAATTGCCGAAGGCAATCCCTCGGGCGTCATCGGCTTCTGAACGGCATGATCCATGGAAAAGTAGACTGCACGTGCTGATTCCGCTTCCTTCAATCCCCATCACTAGTTTGGATGGCGTCTGAGCATGAGCCTGGAAAGATCGACGTGCGGGGCGTTAAAAGTTTTTGGCGATCGTTCGTTGCCGAGTAGAACCCTTTGTGATGAAAGAAGTCTTGCGATTGTCCCGCGATCAATGACCAACCCAGTCAGTGCCTGCTGAGTCCGTCATGCAATTCCTGTCCGTCCGGCGCTGCTCGGTCCGACGCGGATAGTATGAGTATTTTTTGTTTTGAAACTCTGTTCGCTGCGAGACGTCGCGATTGATGACGATTTCAAAGAGGTGGAGCAAGTGGGTCGATCGACTAGCGTCAACTCGGCATCAAAGTGGGAAACCGTCTGTTTCGCCTTCGCCGCGGGCCGTAGCCGAAACTCGCCAGAGTTTGACAGTGCGACTTGGGCGTGTTCCAAAGGTCGGGTGGCTTCGGACCGCAAAAAAGCAGCGGCCCAAAACGGATTCCGAACAATTCGTTGCGGAGCTAGCCAAGAGTCTCTCCGTGGCGGGATTTCAAGACTCGCGATGATTCCCATCGCCGTCGACGGTCAAGATGGGCATCGGCCGCGGCAATCCAAGATTCGCTTGCAAACTCTCCTTGCTTTGCTTAGGATTGTTTCCCAGCGCGACGGGCCGGTCGGTCAGGTTCAACAAACGGTTTGATTAAGCCACAACCGGCCTGTTTGTTCGCCGATGCGAGCGATAAGGGAAGGATCCGCCGGAAGTACAAACAGAGCATTGTCGGCTTCGACCCGCATTGATCGGTGGCGGAGTCTGAATCACCTTTCGACAAATCGCTGATCAAGGCATCATCGTGGAACCGCGTGGTGATGCTCCCAGCGGACGGCCAATGTCGGGTAGCTCGCAAATTCAATAGCTTAAGGTCAGGTGGCGTGAATCGTTGGATCATCAACGTTGTCCTGACAAAGTCGCAAGTTCCGTGCTCCGCGGATTCAATGTAGGAATGTCGTGTTGCGACGTCGAAGCTGCGTGGACTTTTTCCAGCCAATTCACGAATGGACGGTGCTGCATGTTCTATTGGCGATTGCAATTCTCTTTCGACGTTTCCAGTTCTTCGTTGCGATTGAAGTCTTCATTCACGACATGATATTTCTTACATTGGAGGTTTTGAGATCTTCGTGGCGCCTCCAGTTCCTCCGATCACGCCTCCCGAGTTCCTCCGCATTGCGACTTCAGCGTCGCGTGCAAGGTTCGCTCGACTTCGAGGATTGTCTTCTGTCCAACGATACCGGTCTCGCTTGGCGTACGGCTGGCAGATCAATGCGGCAGGGGATGTGTCTGCGAAAGCTAATCAGAAGCAGCGCTGATCGGCTTCCTCTTCTGTTTTTAAGATTCGCACCATCGATCTATACACTGACCGAAGTCGTGCGCCGCGTTTGAATCGAGGCTGGGATTTCAGTGTTCGGTTTTCCTACCGCGGAGTGAGTTTCTGGAGGACGAACCGTAGTTTCGTCCGCCAGCCCTGGACCGACACCATGGCCCAAATAGTTCTGGTTCGGCTCGCCCAGTGGAAACTCCAGAATAATCGACGAGCGACGGACCGGTGACGTTACAAACTTCATAGTGGCGATTGATCAGGGCAGTGGCCGGCACAGTTAGTGGCTGAAGAGAGTTTTCTCGACCAAGGCTTGATACCCTTTGCCGCGGCGAAATCGAAGGAGTTTGGTTACTCGCAAGAGTTCTTTTCAGGCTGTGAGCGCGATCAGCGGAAAGGGACTGCTTGCGTCGGACGGGGGACGGCACCTATGCAAAAGAGGCGGCACTTCTCGGCAAGGGGACTTGAAAGAGTCATCGCGCTTGGCCCAGGAGATTCCGCCTGCCCCAACATCAAGTATAAGCTGTCATCGCTGAGGGCAAAATGGAAAGAGGCGAAAGCACCCGTGGTTGCAAATTCGGGTCAAATAGATTCAATAAAGTTACGAACAAGAAATTAAGTTCGAGTATTGGAAAGAAGGGTGGGGTCGTTGTATGACATTCTGGCGATAGAGAAGACGATCGAGTCACGCAACTGCTTGGCGAGTTCTGAAAACTGGCCTTCTGTCAGGATCTTCACGGAACAAAGCGTTCCAAACGCACGCGTGGTGATACTCAGCTCGCGATGCTCGACGGATAAAACTCCGGACGAGCGATCGCAATCGCAGCCTTCGTCAACGTCAGGCTGGCGAAGAGTTTGAGGACATGTTGTCTAGTGGACGACGGTTCAGGAGTCCGTTCGCGCGGGGACTCGTTGCCTCGTTCCACTACCTCAATCAACAACCATCGCGAGTGAAATAGGCTTCTTCGCCGGTGGCACAACCAGGCACCCAAACGCCGGAAAAGGAAAACTCGCGGCCATTACGCGGTCTTTCTGAGATCGGACAAAGTTCCGTCGGAGAGAGTCTCATGACTTACGGCGTTCGGAAGAACGCGAGTCACGCTGCAATGAGGCAAAAATCCGGTACAACGCGCTCGCTTCCTTCGGGATCTTTCCGGAAGGCGCTCGACGTTACTGTTTCAAACGATCTAAGGTGATGACAGTCCCATACGGCGCTGAATCGCCGCAGTATTCAATGTTCTTGCCGGTAGCTTCCAAATCGTTAGCCCGAGTGGCTTGCGGAGTGCTAGAATGGCCGTTAGCGGTCCTCTTCGACCCCTGTGTCCGTTTGGGCACGCGCCGGTCGATGCGAATTGATGTACGAGTTTGCTAGCTACAGCATCAGCGCCGCGGCCAGGCTCGGCGGGCGCGGCAAAACAAAGTCAGCGAGGGCCTTTCGTTGATGATGCTCGATGGTGGAATCAACCGGCGCTTCGTCGGTTGCTGGGCGATCGCCATCCCACCGGGCGAGCTTTAATATCACGAATTCCGAGGGTGCCGTGGTTACCGGTACCACGCACCCAATGACCGAATTCGACGTTGGCCCTGATCTATTTGCCCAGCGATCGCAGAAAAGACAAGTCAGATCGCGATCTTTCATGCCCTTGTGGTGACGGTGTGTTTTCGCAAGTTTCAAACGCTCCCGTTCGCGGCATGCTTAAAAATTTTTTTCGGCCGGGATCACGTAACGTGATTGGATTCGACTGACCCATCCCGTCGGTTGCCTCCACGACCAGCAAGCGAGGCTGGTTTTTTTGTAAGATCCGCGACCATTCTGACATTTCGCAATTCGGATCAGAATGAGGGCCAAACGGAACGCCATCTCGCCAAGTCGGGCAGGAACCGCGCACGAAGAAGTTGCTTTTGAAACGATTCTCCAAACCCACCGCCGACGCACGACCCCGACGATCGGAAACGGTTTGCCCATGCTGGAGGTCGTTGTCAATTTCGAAGTGGAGTTCTGTCGCCATCTGTTCAGTCCGATTCGATTTAAGGTCAGGGTAGGGGCAAGCCGCTTCGCGTCGGGACCCACCATGAGATCGGTTGAGTTCCGCATCAGCGTTGGGGTGGGTCTGCGTCGCAAAGTCTCCTTGACCCAACTAACCGAAATTAAAAGTCCAATCTCTGGAACGAAATCGGTGGCGGATCAAGTATAAAACGCGTTCCGACGGGATGCAGAAACAGTACCTCGCCGATAGATTGGTGAATCCGCCATGCACGGGAATCAAGAGTTCGGCGATTTCCCGAACGGACGCGGCGGGGCGATACTCATCGAAACATGCCCAGAGCGACGGGACGGGCCGAAGTCGCCGAAGACGAGCTCCTGCATTTCTTCGGACCTGCCTTTCAGAGATATCAACGACGGTGCCGACCATGAAAACCTATTTCGACAGCCCAGTTCCATCTGCGGAGGACCGCTGAATGTTCCCGATCGAATTGCTCGCAGCGACAAGCGTCGTGCAACATTGCTCGGAGTGTATCACCGCCATGCGGAGGACGAAACTCAGGAACCGCATTGGATCGATGTTCAGTGGCAGCCCCCATATCGGAAGCGAGAGATGTGGGAGAGAAATGGCAACACGACCTGAAACGAAGCAGTTGCTTGGTTGTCCACACCGGGAAGCCTCTTCGCGAAAAGGAATTGGTATGAGCGTTCTGCAAAGGACCATTCGGACGACGCGATGCGTTTCGGATATGCACAGCGAGCAAACGCGAACCGATGTCTGGCCCGAATGCGTCTGCTGACCCAAGCCGCACCGCGTTGACTCGACTTCGCCCCTGTCCCCACGCGTGCTGACAATCGCTGACCTTGCGTTTTCAGTTCCGGTCAGCTTCACGCTGAAAGGAACCGTGCCATCGTACTACTGAAACAGATGGGCAAAGAAGAAACCATCCGCCGGTCGAAGGGCGTGCGGAACCAAATTGTCAATCGCGTGATCGTGACTTGATGTCGAATCCGTCCACTTACACCAGGTGATTTGAATTGGCTAGTTCCCTCGATCAGCCGTCGAGAACTTCTTCAGAAGTGGATCGTTGGCGGCGCGGTTTGCCCGGCCCCAAAATCCATCAGCGGAATTTCTTTTCGGGACACGGGACTTGGCAGTTGGCCCGCTTTGCCACCGTTTTTGAATCCCACCCGGCGCGATCATCGCCTCGATCTGTTTGAAACGGAGCGACTCGCCGCTTTGGGTGCGGTTCATCAAAGGACCGCTTTGCTCATCGCGCCACCAATGAAGTTGCGGTCAAAAATCGTCACGAACTTTCTTACAAAAGTTTGTTCGATTCGTTCTCTTCACGTTCGACGATTGACTTTTATTGTTACGTGGACACGCATCGAACCACACTTCCCGCACACTCATGCATGGCTGCTCATGTCATCATCACCATCAGGGAACCCAACCACTTGCAGCTTTTCAAGCCCTGAACAACAGATAGCGATTCAACGGCACAGGTCTCGGCACGCCGGAGGAAACTTGCTCACTCGGACGCAGCTCGACCCGGGTCGGCTCATCTTGAAGCAGACGATCAACCAATGCCGAGCACGCCTGCCGCAACGCCCGGGACGTGTGATCGCATCGTGCAAGAACCGCAGCCTCTTCCAAACAACCGATTCGTACGCGACGGGCGGACAGACGGAATCCAATGATTGGGCGAGTTCGGCTACAACCGGTTCTTGATCCCGCACAGTAGCTTTAGGCTTGAGTGAACTCAGGGAGTTCACCAACTCGCCACCTCTTGGATTGCCGACTCGTTCGGGCGCAGGTTCGGGCAGGTTCAGTTTGGCACTCGTGACCGCGTTGGGCCAGGGGTCGCGCGTCCTCACCAGCGCACTGACGAACTCGTGAACCGAGGTGCGGGATGCGATCCGCCGTTGACGCCGCCATATGTACAAACGAGAGAGTTTCTCGTCGTCAATGTTCCGCCGTAACGTGAACGCCGGATCGGCTCGGGGCAACAGATGGGCGAGTCCGGGATTCTCGAATTTTTTCAGGAAATTCGTGCTTCGGATTTCTTGGCCGTGTGGATCACATGCGGGTTCGTTTTCCACGGAGCGTCCATTCGAAACTTTCTTGGTAGCCGTTAGACGTCAAAGCTCTACGGTATTGACGAGCGACGTCGTAGAGGCAATCGCCAAAATGTGAGCGGGTGTAGTCGCTGTCTTTGAGCTTGATTGGCAACTCTCGACGGGCGAAGGGCGGCCGGCATTTTTCGCGATGTTCGTCGCGGACGCGGCCGGACCGACCAGCTCACCGCTTTCGGCGAGTGCGTGCGGTTAATCCGAGGAACAGGCGCTGACGACCGTGGGTGGCGTTAGTGCACGGAATCATCGCTTCCCAGTAAAACTCGGGCCACCCATCCATGTCTGCGGATGGAGAGGCGGCGAGGTGCATAGGACTTTTTCCCAACTCGCTTTCTCGTAGAGGTTTTTGATGTAGAGGGAATTCGCGGCTGTTAGACGGACCGTTTCGGCCCAAGTATTCAGGTCCAGTGCGGTGAAACGTTTCACCAATTTGCTGGCATTCATCGATCGTGGTTGCCATCGGGCACGGTACAGATGACGTGCTTAGCCGCGTTGAGCACGCTTTTTAACGACATCCACGCGTGACGGGTATCGGGGCTGTTGATGTGCACGAATCGATGCGGGATCGGCGAGCACGTCCGTCGTAGGCGGGTGTTACGTTTGTTCGATCCCGAACTGGTCGCCAGCCGCGTTGAGTTGGGCTCATACGCGACGGCAAATTGCCGTTGATGTTGGCATCAGGATGGTTTTGATAAATTCGGGATGAACTCGGAACCGAAAACCGATCCGACCATGGCAAAACGTTCACGGACATGAGAGTCTCCAAAACTGGACCGAGAAGGAGGGATGGGAGGAGATCGAAATTGTAGCCGATCACCTGCACCGGACACAAGGTCGACGGCACGTAACACACGCGTTCGGCAAAGTTATCTTCAATTCACGAAGGGACGCAAGGTCAAGCGGG
>Ga0163217_1027562_pt1 | contig 11373 bp, 5 predicted proteins | sample SynspAceP_FD_185933 | JGI IMG/M metagenome (GOLD analysis project Ga0163217, IMG submission 185933) | Saline lake microbial communities from Ace Lake in Antarctica - Synechococcus sp. Ace-P (PacBio error correction) | ecosystem: Environmental > Aquatic > Non-marine Saline and Alkaline > Saline ... | reverse complement strand
TCAGTTCTCAAGAAGAACGTAAAGCTTAAGCAGACTTCTGGGACTATGCCCGTGAAGGGGACACCATTGTTGTTTGAGAAATTAGACCGCCCGGCCAGAAGGTTTGATTCATTAACCAACTTCATTAAACCAAAAACCAATGAAAAAAGGGGTTTCAAGTCCGGAGCATTTACAGAACCTTTATTTGGATACCACGGATAAGTCTAACATTTCCCAATTCATTGTAACTTGTTTGCGCCCTTTGCCAGTTAGAAAAGGGATATTAATCAATTGAACGAACCAAAGGGCCGGTTAGCTTCAGCAAGGGGCAAGAGGAAAAGTTTTGGTGCCCCCCAAGGAAATCCAGTAAGGAAAAAACAACAAGCGCATAATTTGCGAAACAGATACTTTAAGGAGGGTAAATTAACCGCTTTCTGAACTACTGCCGAGAGAGTGAATTTTCTAGAAGCAACATATTACAAAATTTATTAAGATACCAAGGTCTCGCATGGGAGTTAGGCCTTTTATAGTAAAAGTAAATCTAATTTTTAAACTGGAATCAGGAACTCAATGTTCAAATTAAACAATTTCTAAAGGGTCTCGAATGGAGACGAATGGGATTGCATACTTCATACCCTAATACAAAAATTAGCAAAATTGGTTACACAGGCAATAGATGATGATGAACTTTGGGATTTATATTATAGATACTCTTGAAAAATCTCCCGTTCCAAGCTTTTGGTGTAACTTGATTACTATAAACTGTTTGATAACTATTATAAGTTTATAGAGAAATATCATCTAAAGTTTCCAAAGACAAAAAAAGTGTTTTCCTTATTTAGAATTTAGATTTGCTGAAGCCATAAGTCAACGGTGATGATGAATCCGAATGTTGCATGTAATTTTTGATTAATGATGAGGGAAGATGCCCCGAGGCTTAAGATTCAGACGGTTTCTACAACATTTAAAATAATTCGGTACTGTGACCCATGCTGGAGCAATAACTTACATTGGCTCAGATCTAAAGCGATACTTCAGGGGACATTTTGACTCAGCTAGTATAACTATGAAAGCCTTGGTAGGATGCCTTGAACGAAACATTTGGCAATGAACACCCTACTTATAATGCCTTTTCGGCTAACAAAAAAAACCGAACCCGGGAAGTAAGAACTGATTTCTGAATCACCCCAGAGGTTAGAGCTTCAGCATACTCAGCATGGGCTTCGCAAGGTTTGTTTTTTTTTCGGTAACTACAAGAATAAAGATTGGTTTCTAAAGAAGACCGGTATGAACAGGGGATATCTGATTTGCAAACCCAGTAGTATTGTGGGAATGATGCACATTCCTTTGGAAGACCTCATTCAGATTAGAGGTAATGTAGCTAATTTTTGAAGTACTGGATAAAGGCGAATTTAACTTTTTTCGCCGCGGCTACACAAACTGTTATGAACCTGATTCAAGAGTGTCTTTATTTGAAACGAACCCAACCACATTGAGTTAGGAAAGTGAACAGGCCACGAAATTTTAATCAATCTTTCACATTAATCAGACTTCACTGGGTTACAACGAAGCGAAATGGCAGTTGGTTTAAAGATGTAGGAAATTCCTCTAAAACCAGAGCTCGTTAACTATCATTGGTAATAAAGGGAATTGGTTAAAAGTGCACTTGTGCGATATTTAGGATTATTAGGAGAAAGTAGACCAAGAACCAGATTTTGCCTTTTTATCAAATTGATCAAAGGAATAGAAAATTTAAGAAAACCGGGATATGCGCGAAAATTAGTTGCTTCAATGACTCTAGAAAAGCTTCTACGGCTTTATAGTAAAACCTTAATGAGAGTATTGATGAAACTAAAACCAGAATTAGCTTCGTTACCTACCGCAAATATATTTTGAGAAAAATTAACTAATCGATATTGGAGTTAAAGCATTTTCGGAATGAAATTCACGATGTTGTTTTTTCTCATGTGAGACAGAAAAATTGGGAAAATTCTTTTGAGGATCTCAAGAGTTAAAACGCAACAGGTCATTTTACGACAACCAAGTGCGTTAAAACTAGATAAGCGAGCTGACAGCGAAATAATTAGACTTGAAGATGGAAAAAAACGAATCCATTGCACAAAAAGCCGTTTACAAAGAAGAAGCTTAAGGGGAAAAAAACAAGAGCTAGTTGCGTTGGAAAACTGAAGCCCCAAAATGTAAAATAAACAAACTGGGAGAATGATGAACAGAGAGAAAACTTTCTTGATCCAGATTGTTCTTTTAAATAAAAGGATTGGACGGACTAAAATGCCCAAAAGGGAAAAAGACAAAAGAATTAGTCTCTAGCAATAAAACATAAAACCTTCAACAAACTTACAAACACTTCGTCAAAAACATTTCTACCTTAGGGTGCTGACATTGCTAGACAAAAGAGGAAATAAATCAAATTTGCGTATGATTTGGGCATTTGGATAGTTAATTGCAATTAAGTACAAAAGTATGATGTTTCTGCCATTTTAAAAATAACAGAAGATGTTAAAAAAGAAAAAAATTTTTAAAAAAAAAAAAGGGACTGTTTCGACACGGATACATACGATGATTAATGCTCACACTAATTATACACAAAGGTCAGTAGTCTTGCCTGATTTAAGGGCTGCGTTTGACTATACTAGATAAATGTATTACATGTTTAAAAGAACAGTTTAGGACTCCGCGCAAGAAAGTATTCAGAGCTATATTGATAAAATTGTCTCTAAATGGGGAAATCACTATAAGGCGGGAGATAGAAGGTGAAATAGAGGATCCGATTTAAGCAGCGTACTATTATTATTATTTAAAAGGTAAGTTGTCTATAATAGAGGAGAACTTATCACGGCAAATCTTTTATCGCTTTAAAGAAGAAGGGCTAATATCTAAAAAACATATTTGCCAGCAGGAGAAGATATTAAATTTATTACCTCACGAACTTAAGAAAAGTGTTTGATTTCAAACTAGAATCAGTTCGATACAATGAATTTTCAGTAAACAATAGAAGCAGCGTTCGTGTTGAGACAATCAGTTTGAGCAAAAGTTTCTCGACCTTTATGAACAAGAACGGAATTCAGCGTGCATCTTTTATGGCTACCACATCGCATTGAAGTCTAAAAAGTTTGTTTGAAAGACATCAGACTGGAATTAACTTTTAACACGGTCTATGGAGTGATAGATTAAAATTTTAAAGAATTGCAAAGTTATACATGGAAACAACCCAATAAGAGATCAAAATTAGTGTACTTGAAGGTTTTTATAATTTTTTATTTTGCATTGATTTTTTCTCTACTAAATTGAGCTACCCCTAGGAGGAAAGATCATTTAAATTGTTATCACCAGGTGAAAGGATTGTTGCTTTTGGTGCTTTATCTCACAACTTGATTAAGAACAACACCGCCTTTTATTACGATCAACCAGAAGACAACTTAGCGATTAATGAACAGTTATTTTACTGTATTGCATCATGATTCGAGATGCAAAGAAACACAGGCAGGTAATATGAGTTACCCATACCCCAATTTAAGCGGTTGGTGCAGATTTGCCGACAAAATTGTTTATGTTAAGTTAGAAAAGTCGACAAATTACCAAATTTTCTTACGAAAGTGGGCAGCAATAGAAGATTCAAGGATAACTCAAAAACATTATAGAATGTATTTAGAGATACACACAGCTTTTGTAAAGAAGGCTAAAGATATCAAATTTTAAAATGACAATTGAAGGAAGTTACTCTTGTCCAATTATCAGAGGCAACAGTTAATTAAACGAATATGTTAGAGATGGTTTAGGTCGCATAGACTTATAGCGCATTTTGGGCAACTTAAGTGAGAATGGTTTTCTGACGGCTGAGATGTTGGGCAAGCTGCTAAAGAATTACCAACACACCCAAAAAATAACTTTTGATTGCATAAGCGCAGAAGGCCCAAATCGTGTCGGAAGCCCATTAGATGATAAACTATTCAACGAATCAAAGGCTAATTTTAAACGATAATTTGTATGAAAAAAATAAAATTGTCTGTGGGTTAATCATGTATTATTTTTATCGTTAGGTAGTGTGGAAAAGAGAAGAGTCTACAAGAATGCGATTACAAATGGAGGAGGATTACTTCCTGACGACAGAATTGAGGTTCCATGTGATTTTCCAAGCCATTACCATAGGGTAGGGCCAAGCTGTAAAAGTCTAAGTAGAAAATTGGTACGGACCCTTGTGCAGTGTGGCAAAAGCAAAACAAAGCTCAAGAGACAATAGGTCAATAGCCTCCAGTACTTACTTCATTGGCCTGTCTGTAGAGAGGAAATCTACTTTAACCACTTTGACCATAACCGGCAAAGAAAACAAGAGAAACAGAATGAATACGTGAAAACTCAATTCACATATGAAGGACACTTTAACCAGGGATATCTCATAGAAATACCATCAATACTTCTGAATAAGCAAACTAAGGAAAATGGTTTTACCATGCCAGCGGACCCAATTTTAACCTCCGTTCCTTACTTAACATCACTTGCGACTCAAAAAACATCTGGAAAATTCCTAGAACTTGGAACAGGACACAGGACTTTCGTACTCGCCTGGATTATTGGGACCGGCCATGGACGAAAGTCTTCTTAGTTTAATTTCAATTGACAATGACGGGGACACTTTGGAAATCGCCAATAGGTTCTTGGGTGGTGATTGATAGACTAACTTTTAGTTCTTCTCAGACGGGAAGGTTTGGGGTGAATATAAATTTGGGGCGGGCGAAATCTTGACTTATATTTCGCAGACAACCTGGACATCGGACCGTACCATTGTTATTGGAAGAAGTACATTGGAGATGCTTAACAAAGAGAGGTCTTTTACATTGTGGATGATATGTTACACAGTTCACCAATTTGGCCGAAGGATCATCAGGAAAAAGCTATAAATTGTGAAGATATTTGGAGAACCCGAGCGATCTTGAATTTGACCCCAAACAAAGTTTGGTCGACCGAGATAACTAATTGCTGTTAAAAATAACGTGGACAATAAAAGGCCCTACCCAGGGAAACTTACCAAAAATGGACCTCTCAATGGTTAGATCGAGCTTTGTGTTGGGTTGATAGTCAAATGTTCTAAATCGCTCCCTTATCAGGATAGCATCACAAAAAACACACACACACACCCACCAAACAAAAACGAATCCCAAAAAAGTCGCTAAAGTCTTATAAAAACAATTATTCACATTTAAACACAAATAAAAGCGGCTTCTAGACCATAAATTGCACCTTTAAAATTATTGTCTGAAAACGATATTTGAAAACTAAAACTGGCAGAATACTTATCGGACTTCTTTTATTGACATTCATCACTTTGTGCTTGGGACAAAAAGATAGCGCTGAAAGCTGGACTGAAAACTTGAACTGGCCAGTATACGGGAAACTTAATGAATTAGACGCAAATACGTTCATTAACAAGGAAAAATCTGAAATTTCTAATGACAAGTTTATTCGCAAAGTACACTCTAACTTTGATATGTTCTTCAATGATTACAGTTTTCCGAAAAGACAGGAAGAAGGTTAAGTAAATTTACAATAGGCGATCTTTGATTTTATTTGAATACAGTGGATAGCATTGGATTAAAAAATCTAGGCGCAAAACCGTAAGATCTTCTTTAAAAATCGTAATAAGATTTATGAGCCGTTTGATAAGAACATAGCCGATGCGAAAGTGTTGGTGGTAAAAAAAATGTATTCAAAGATGCTAAACGTTTTTTGCTTATTTACAGAAAGAAGAACCGCAAACCCCACTGGCAACATTATTATTTGAACCAGAAACTGACAAATTAAAATTGCTTGGAGATGATAAATCAAGAGCGGATATAATATTTTTAACTTCTAACCTGTTTTAAAGACCTTTCATAACAAAAACTAGGAATAAAGTTCAAATAAAGGATAAAAAAGTGCCATGACAATTTTTGTTATTATTTTTTGATTCTTACCTTTATGCTAAAAATAGGATGAATAGGGGAAAGATTATATTGTTATGACGATAAGCCAGATTAGAAACGGCTTGGACAAGACACATTTTGGTTGAATTCAAAGGCCAATCTGCAAGAATTGTTTGATAAGTGATAAGCGATTACAATAAGGTCTACATTTAAAAATCATCTTCACAACCAAAGAATAGATAAAAAAATGTAACTACGAAGAAATACTCCGGTTGTTCAAAAGCAAAGGAGAATAGGAAGGTAAGAGCGTACTGTTTTATTTTACAATTAGATGCTATAATTTCGGTTTGGTTATCGAGTAAATTCAAAAACAGGAACCCAATTTAGAATTTGGCGCCAACACTATTTTTAAAGGAATACTTGGTGTCAAAGGATTAGCCGTCAATGAAAAAAAGATTGGCCCAAAAAGAAGAGGAAATCGAAATACTTTAAGAAAATGGTATTTCGATATTGGGCCAGGGCGATCGAAGAAAAGTCAAGCTATGAAAGTAATGAACTGGTTGAGGACAAGTTTTCACAAGGGCTGAATTACTCGACGACTTACGACCATGAGGAGCCTTGGACACGAAAGGACTAACAAAACAAAGAAGCCATTCCCTAGTTTGGAAGAGTTATCAAGTGCTTGTTCGGACAGATTGTTCAACTGAATTTGCATTCTGATTATTTTTGGAAGGGAAAAAGGATAAATTTCAAAGCTCCTAGCTTCAAAATTACAAAAAGGTTTCGGCAAACGAGGATTTTTATCCTACAATAGAAGAAAGAGCTAACATTTATTATATCTGATACTAAAAAAATCATTCTTTTTGTCGATGGGTTATTAAGCGAATAGCGGCAGCTGTTTCTTAAATTTCTAAAATGAAAACAATATGCTTGTTCCCAAATTGGTTAAAACCCAATAATCGGCAATTGATACCTTGGCAGTTTTAACGCTATTCATTGGACTTCGAGTAAGCCAGAAGAAAATGCAACGGTAAAAAAGATTGGTGCATTAGTGTTCTAAATAGAAAACAGATAAATAAAAGTGCACAATAAAAGGGATTGCCATTAGATGAAGTATTACTTTGGCATGGATTTTAATATTCTTGTCATGCAAATTCAGCAGCACTTGTTTTTGATTGTGTGAATGGAAGAAGAATGCAAAAACGGTGAAGGCATTGTATTGGACACAAGGATTAAATATGGTTAAAGGATTTATTCGAAAGGTGAGATTCCTATTGTTCAAGATGAAGCTGAAAATAGTTGAAACTCATTGGCTTATCTTCAAGAGTAAATAATTAGAGCAAGATCCGTGAAGTTATTTTCCTGTAAAGGAACAGTATGGGCGGGGATATCGACCCAAAAGAAATGATATTTTTTGAAAATTAATTGACGAGAATGGGAAATCAGTTATATGTTGAAATGGGTTTAACCAAATAGTCTCAAATAAACGATAAAAAACATGAATACAAGAATGCCCAACAATGCCACTCCGGATGCATTCTGCGATCGACTAGAGCAAGCTGACCCCTCTACCTGGGGTTAAAAAAGTCAGAGGAATGCATCTGCCGTTCTGTCGATTGCTCGACCCTCTACATTAAAAAGATAGTCAAAATTGGGTCTAAGATTGCTTTTAAGCGGATCCTTGTTATTAGTTATTCTGCAAGCTGACACCCTTGATTATTATTATTTTTGTTTTACTTGATGTTTATTAACCATCAAAGATAGTCTATGGCTGGAAAACCAAAACGTATGAGTCAAGTTAAAACAACTGTTAGACTGCAAACATCCAAGGTAAGGCCTATAAAACGATAGCTAGAACCCTTGGACATTTAGCAAGAACACGTAAAGAACCTATGTAAGAAAGGTCAAGATCAATCAGCCGTATCCCCATAGCCACGCTTCTTGCATTAGAAGACCCAGAAGCTAGAATCCGCTTATTATCGGGCAAATCCAGCCTACAGGGATGCGAGCTGGGTACGCCTGTTTAAGGGATAAACTGAGTATTACACCAAAGAAACTTGAAAAAGGTAGCGTAAACGAATGGTCCTATTGGGAGGAATATAAAGCGCAGCATGTTTTGCGATCATTATTGTTAAGCCAATTTTGCTCTATTTTACGTAGCACATTCACCGAGCGGCCAAACCCTCTCTTGGTATTGGAACATGCCCCTGGCGATAAGCTTCTATTATTGTTTTGCAGGCAACTATTTTCTTTACACTCGATGGGAAAACCAGGGAGAGATTAGCGTGCAGGTTTTGTTAGCTGTCTCCCTTATTTCCGGACTAGGGTATGCCATGGCGCTGCCCAGCCAAAGCAGATGATTTTATCCATGCACTCCAAAATGTTGTTTGAAAGGATATAGGGAGGCGGCACCCCAAACCTGCGTTCCTGATACTTAAAAAGGCGGCCATTGTAAAGCTAGTAGATACGAGCCCCTAGTATCACTAGGGGGTACTTGGGGAAGACTCGCCATCATTACGGAACTACACGTAACGGCCCGGCCAGAGTACGAAACCTTCAGATAAAAGCCTTTGGGATGGAGACCATGTCAAACCTGATCTACTCCCGTGTGTATGCCCAAAATACGCAACCAACAATTCTTCATAGTACTCTCACTCAATAAGCGTAGCACAAAAATGCAGGCGCACAACCAAACCCGTATGCAACGTAAGGCACTGTATCTCTAGGGTAGAGAAGGTTTTCAACTTGCCGATGAGAAACAAGTATTTTCCCGCCTACTCCAGGATTTTGAAGTAAAATATATAAAAAGCCTAAAAAGATAGCGCATAAACAACCATATTCTATTTGAGTAAACGACAAAACCACTATGTACACAGCTGGCCTTCTTGCTCATCATACGGGAAAACAAACCAGGGTCATCCTATCCAGAAGTTACTGGTAGGATATCGGGAGATAATGGGAAACCTTATCGCGATGCACCCAGAGGGCTTTAAGAAATACAGGAATATAACCACCAAAAAGATCAATTTATGCTCTACCCACAATATTACAACGCACGTAGCCCGACCATATGCTAACTGCAACGAGGGTACCTCATGTTCAGAAACCCTTTACCAATTATAATCGAGGCACTATTCAAACAGAATAATACCCAGAGCAGCTCTACAGAACTTGTGACAGGGATTCTTTAAACTCTCCAAAACAACCATATCACCAGAAGTTTATCCAAAGCTTGATTCAGATCGCTCATCAAAGCCACCCAATTATTCCTTATGGATTTTTTAAAGCGAATCTTTAGAAAACAAAAAATGGATAGAGCCAAACGATGCATGGTTCAGTAGTCCAAAGTCCGATTGCCAAAACCACAATCAATATCAGGGAGCTAGCTCCTATAAATAACAATGAAAATAGCTATTATTATTAAATCAATAACAATTCTGACGAACAATTGAAAACTCAACTAAAACAAATTACGCTTAGATGGAATGTTGACTCGCCTGGGACGCCTTTATCCGAAACTAGACGAGAACAGCATAAACTATCGCTAAGCGAAGACTGAGATGCTAACTACAAAGCGAACAAAGATCGTCCATAGACGCTTTGAGCGGCTAAAAAAGAACCGCTAAGGGTTGATATAAGTGCCACCTATAGAAGAAATAAGGTTTACCCCTTGTTAGAGGCCTGACAAATCACAGATCAGCGACACTGGCTACCGGGCCAGTACCTTGTACAAAGGGAAATCTGTACCTTATTACAGGAGCTAACAGGATGGTGGCAAAAGCTTATAGGCCTCTGCTTGGGAGCGGCAACAGGGCATGCGCCCAAGGCTCCAAAGTACTTTACTTCAATGTCGCAAAAATTACTGGCACAAACCAAAAATGGCAAGAATCGATGGAAGCATATTTAAACTCTTGGGCGTATTGCCCAAAGGAGAGCTACTTGATATCTTGATGATTTTGGATAGCCAATCTAGACAAAACAACAACAAATGGATTCTTCTTATCGGAAATCATTGACAAGATGGCACGGGAGATCACTTCACATATTATTGCCAGTCAACTTCCGAGTAACGCTTTCTTGAGTATTTGGAAATCATAGGGAAAGCAACCATGCAGATGCCATTTTAGATCGCTTGGTGCACTCATCACATCGCATTGAAACTCAAAGGAAAATAGCTTCTTAGAAAAAAAAAACTGGTAAATACTTGTCAATGTCTTATCTACTTATGATAACACCAAAAAGTAGGCAAGAGGGACCGTCAAACATCACAGAATGGACGCGGGTCAAGATATCTAGTTAGAAATCCATGCATACCACAAAGCGGCAGTAACAGTACGAATGCCACGAGTCGCGACTATGAATGGACCAACCGGTACCAAGCGACACACAGGTCCATGAATAAATTTTTATAAACGATGGAAAATAGATAGAGTGGAGGAGAGTGGGTAAATTCATATAAAGTCAATTACTATCGGTATCCGATATTGTTTAAACCTCCCCCCGCAGGGCTATAATTTGGCCTCATTTTTTGGGGATACAAGTGACGATTTAAAAGAAGTTTCGGTAATGTGGCGAACGTGATCTATGTTGCGTTTAGACTGAAAAAAAGTCTACACGGAAAAGGGTACAATGAGTCATCTTTAGTTCAGGGCAAACAGGCTGGTCTAGTTTCGTAGATCTTAGGTGCTGTATTAAAGGATTAAACTTGGTTTGAACAGTATTAAAGAGATAAAAAACGGTTTTAAACTTAGACCAGATTTAAATACAAGTTTTACGGAAGAAGGTGAATTAAAATTACAGAAATGGATGGAAAGCTAATCTAAAATTTGGGATATTGAGAAAATGAAGTCAGTTAGAAGAAAGGAAAAATTGAGGAAGTTAGTAAGAAAAGTTATTCTTCAAAATTATTGCCCAAATTGGTATTGGATTAGAAGAACTTCGTCACATGAATCCATTAGCTAATGTTCTGAACAAAATGTGATCGAGCTGTCTGCAGAGAAGAAAGTAAAAAAATCAAGTTTTTAAATAAAGATTCCTTTTTCAACGAAGTTAACTAAGTATTCATTAGGTAATGGTGCGAATAATAACTATACTTTGCCACCATAATTTTATACTTTTATGCAAAACTACTAGAAAGTCAATAACAATTTACGGGGACAAACAGGATAGCTGGATAAAGCTAAGGGTCGAAAAGGACATTTTACTAACGATAGTGAATATATCCGTGATTTTTGGTAAGAAAAGACCAAGCGTGCTCTCAACTTTTAGAATTAAAGCAAGCCATTGATGAGGACTGCCAAAGCGGTAAGAAGCCCACTAAAAATCCGCGATATAATCCAGAAAGGTGGATAATGGGGAACTATAATTTATCCCACTAGAGCTCAATTGGACTATGTTGTTTGGTATATATACAACATCGGCATTAAAGTTTTTTTGGAGCTCAGATCCAAGCTTTTAGATTATTTAAACTCAATTA
>Ga0163217_1023716_pt1 | contig 11373 bp, 16 predicted proteins | sample SynspAceP_FD_185933 | JGI IMG/M metagenome (GOLD analysis project Ga0163217, IMG submission 185933) | Saline lake microbial communities from Ace Lake in Antarctica - Synechococcus sp. Ace-P (PacBio error correction) | ecosystem: Environmental > Aquatic > Non-marine Saline and Alkaline > Saline ... | reverse complement strand
CGCAGTCGCTGAGGGGATGGGCGCATCGTGGCCTGGTCGGGTGGCGCCTGCGATTGTGCTCAGCCTGCGATCTCCAGCTGGCAGTGCTATTCTGGCGATTTAGTTCAGCCGCACAGCTATTTCTCCACCTGGGATATCGCCGCAGCCCTACACCCCAGACCCTGTCTGGCCACGCAGGAACGGGGCAACCGCTGGCCGTTTGGTCAACGAGCGGCCGTGCCCTGTGCCACCGAAATACAGCTGCGCTACAAGCTCAGCAAATGGGTCACCGCCTCCAGTGATCGCCACCCTGGAAAAACCTCGCATCTTGATCTTGAGATCATAGTGCTTACAGGTGTGTCGCGGGTCTAGTTGACGGTTGAAGTGCGGGTCGAGCGCTGCCCTGCGCGGCGTTGTATGGCCCGGCGCCCCTGTTCCTAAGGTCTCTTGCTGATATTTTCGTCGGATCCCAGACTGTGCGAACAGGCCAGATTTCAATCCACACGAATGACATTTTCGCCGATCATCAAGAGGCGCGCGTTATCAGGCCTATGAGGTGTTCCTTTGCGGAGCTGTGGAGCAAATGGGGCGTTTGATTGGGATCAGCAAAGCGCCGGTTATGCGATGGCGCTGTGATTGCGCGAGGCGAAGTAAGGGCAGAGATCCTAGGATCCCATTCACCGGATAGACAAAACTGTCACTATCAGCGACCATCGGCATTGGGTATGTCGCGCGATGAAGTGAGAGCGCTACATCAATCAGGTGGCCTCTCAGCGCCCGAAGAATTGTCTGAGATAATACTAGATCGCGAGATTGATGTCATCATTCAGCCATGTGTCGGGTTGGCATTCTATTGCGTATGCTTCATGGTTGTGCGCGCGAAGGTGGGGAAGCCTGTTGTGTCGCGGAGCGCTCGCCCAGAAGCGGAGCGTGCGCTGGAGCTGTGATGGCGTCTCCAGATTTTACCTGAGAGAAGCGAGCGACATCACGGCAACTGGACATTATTGCGGCTGCACAGCAGATAGAGACTCGAATTAGTATTCGAGCCGCCAGAATCAGGCATTGAATCAGCCACCGTAACTGCGACTTCCGCCCGTTAGAAGTTGCAGCTGTTAAGGCGAAACGTGTTGAATACAAGGGCTGTCAGGCTATCCCTGGGCGGCAGAGCGCCTGTGTATTCGTCATCCTTACATGGACTACATTTCGAGCTTTTCTTATCGCTTATCTCTTACCCTTGTCCAAGGGCGAATCCGCTTGCGTCTGGGTTCACCTCCAAGGCACCGATTACTCTACAAGCGTTCAGGCATTCTCATTTTTCCAAAACTGACCGTCGCGGTGATTGGAGAGGAAAGCGAGATCCGCGTACTGCAACCATGGTGTTTTTATCGATCAAGGAATGTGCCCGCTACCTGCTGCCCTTGCGCGGCGTGATTGATTCAACCGACATCCTTCTGATACGTGAGCGCAGCTGCCCTGCAGACTCGACCGGGCGTGGTTCGCTCGATTCGTGGCTTCGTTGCTGGCCAAGAAAGGGGGCGATTCGCCTCAAGCAGCTGCATCGCGACGGCACGAGCGTTACAACGAAATCTGAGAGGGGATTCGCCGTTCATCAGATCGGCGCCATGGAAGACGAGAAGTTCGCCGGGGGGGGGGGGGGGGGGGGGGGGGGTTTGTACATGTAGCGGATCTTTGGTGTTGTTCGTGCATCCACCGCATCGAGCCTTCACCACCCTGGCGATTACCCAGCCTCTGCCGGCAGACAAACGACAAAACGGGTCTGCACGAATGAGGCCTGCCAGCCGGACCCTTGCGCTGTGGATTAGTGCTGCGGCCGATTCACTCATTGACGCCACGTCATCCCTTGCTCGAAGCGCGCCATGAGGTTCGAGACCGACTTGACGAAGAGCCTGCAGGAGGAAAGACACGCATCAACGACGCGGGGCAAGGACGTTCGAGCCAACTGCGCAAGCCTGTCAAGAAGCCCTGGCCAACGACAAGGTGACCCGCAGGTGCAGGCCACTCAGGGAACGCGCCCCTGCGGCCCCTGTCCTGTGCCCGAAGCAGATGCGCCGCTCAAAGACATGGAGCCTGATGGCAACGGTTGCCGGCTGCCCGACCATCACGTGCTGCTGATCAACCCGCCGGCACCGCCTCGTTGAGGGGTGCTCAAGCTCTCGTCCGGAGCCTGAATCACCGTCGCGGCACCTCACCACGCGCACAGACTTGCTGACGAAGCTCACCCGCCATATCTAATTGCAGATGGCCCTCTCTCCGTGCGGTCTGGAACCCCAGGAGCTGGCTTGGCTATCCAGCAGCGCAGCGCCGATCTGGATGGGGCGGCTGATGAACGAGGCTTCTGATCGCCGCAGGATCTCTTGCCGGAACTTTCGGGCACTTCCGCAAGAGATCACCACCCTTGATAAAATTGTTGGTGTTTCGTGGCCCGTTGTCGTGTTGAATTGATTGTATTCCCGGGTTGTCACTCACGGCAAGCGCCCCCGCCCCAAAAACACAAAAAACCGGAGGGGGGGGGCCAATTTGGGGGGGGGGGGGCCCGTGGGTTCCCCCCAAAAAAAAGGCCCCCATCCACGTGCGCACAAGGAAAACTCCAGCAGGTGACACCTTTCAGGAGCGCCGCCTTATAGGTGGGCTGAAGCAAAGCGTTGTTGAGCGCGCGTCGCCACCCAGCACGCTCGACACCATCAAGAAAAAAGGTCTCGGGGGCCTATGCCCGCGAGCTGGCATCGACCTGTCAAAATCTGATTGAGTTGCAGTCATCCACCGATCAAACAGCAACCTAGATATTTTGGGTTTGTTGGATTTTAATCCAGCTTACAACAGTTCTGGTTTTTAGCCAGCCGATTCAGGAAGCTTTGCGTGAATGCGGTACTGGCTCGCAATTCAGCGATTTAGTTTGGTAATGACGGCCGTCAGTTCCTCCTCCACAGCTCATCCGCAAGTCTTTGCCGTTACAGCCTGGTCAAGATCCTGCAGGGGCGTCGATTGCACCGCTGCGGCGCCACCTTGCGGTCGTAAACTGAGCGCACGCCGGGGCGCCGGCAGAGCGCGCCAGGATAGGCCATGCAGCGCATCGCCCACCAGCCAGCGCAACTGAAAACAGGTCTGAAGCAGCAGCAGGGTGATCGATCTGGCGCTCTTCGCTGCGCTGCAGCAGCCTTTCGGCACGAGGGCCCTCGGCTGCCAGGGCGGAGAGCAGCCGCGATCATTGATCGCGGTGGAAGGGCAACCAAGATCACCTGCGAACTCCCACCCTGCCGCCCAAGTATCCCACAGCCTCCAGCACAGCGGGCTCCACTCGGGGCCCTCAGTAGAACGCTGGGTCGCCAGCAGAGCACAATCGGCCCACCAGCCCCCTGCCACACCTGGCGCAGCGACCAGACAGGTCTAGCAGCCACGTCTCCTGAGCCCCAGCTTGAGGCCAGCTGCTGCTGAGGCGCGCGCGCCAGCGATCGCCTGCAACCAAGGCAACAAAGAGCGACCAACAGGCGGCTGCGACGCCTGCTCAGGGGCCCCAACCCTGGCCCAAGCAGACGTGTTTGCGTCTCACAACGGGCCGCCAGGATTTCAAGGCGGCGTAATACAGAGCTGCGGAAGCTGTGAGTCCTGAAGCAGGCTGCCTCGCCGAGCACCAAGGCCCGGCAGGAGCCAACGCTGCCAGCACCGCCGCAACTGGCGCCGATGGTGGTTTCCAGTGCGAAGCAGCGCTCGATCTCAGCCTAGGCTGACGGCCGGTGGACAACCGCACATTCCAGCGGGAGTATGCCTAAACCAGGGCTCCACAGAGGCGTCATCGCCAGGTTGTGCTCGCCCGTAAAAAGGAGGTAAAAAAAGCCGCAAAGCAACACCCTGGATCAGCCGCGAGCTGATGCAGCCCTCGTACGGGTCGGCAGGAGGGACGGGTCCACCAGCTGGGTGTGGGGAAGTGGGAGGGCGGCAGCATCGCATCCGCTTGTCTGGCCGCTGGCGCCACAGCCCGCGCTCAAGCTTCGTACATTACGGAATCTTCGACGCGGGAACTGCATTGCCTGTCCCTGCCACCTTGGTGATCCACATCGCCTCGTGCGGATTGCGCTCTGGCGATCGTTGGCGATCCCACCTTCTGGGGGGAGAGCGGGATGAGCACGCAAATGGCGCTGGATCGCCCTGCCGATTGCTGGCCGGACATGGCTCAAGCGCATGCGGCCTGACACCTGGCACCTGATTCGGACCAATCCCGATTCCCTCAAGCGGGTCCTGTGGCTGCAGGCCTTTCACCACCCATGATGGGCAATTTGCGCACTCGCCGCCGCCGCCCTGGAACCTGCTGCCGCCGAGCCCGCCATGGAGCCTGCTTCAGCGGACCGGCATCGCCTTGCTGGAATTCTGGCAGCGAATTGATCCTGCCCTCTGATTCCGTGATCTCGCTTGCTTCCTACCTGGCATGTCTGCGCTGGCGGGCGTAGTGGCGGATGCCACCGCTGGCCTGCGGGTTCCAGTTCCACCTTGGTGGTTGTGGCCGTGACCGATCGTGGCCCGCCGTGTCGCTGAACAGCGTCTCGGGCAGCAGCTGGCTGATGTGCTACGCCCTCCACCGGCGGCGCACGAATCGTTTGCTGACAGGTCGGCAACCTGATGACTCTGTGGGGTTACAGTGGCGTCGCAAGGACAGCGAAGCCGGCGACGAGCCAGGCGACACTCCGTTAACAAGTTTAGCGCCGTGACCGCCGCCGATTCCCCGGGAAGATGGGCGACAACTCACTGCTCCGCAGATGCTACGCTCCGCTCCTGAGCCATGGCCCCCGCTTCCATTCACTGGGTCCCCCAAGGTGCCCTGTTGATGAATCGTTCATGCAACGTCTTGCACGCGATCGGGCAGGCCACCATCAAGTCCCGTCAGCAGGGCCGTCCATGCCCAACCCCAATTCTTCGGAGGTTCGGGATCGGGCTTGCCTCGGCACCACTCCTCGGACACATCTTCGGGCATCGCCGTATCCAGGGTCTCGCTTCTCGCGGCGTCTCTGAAACACGACGACCCCTTACACGGTTCACCGGGAACCCCTTCAACGCCAGCGCTCAGCGCAGCCCCAGCAGGATAGGCAAGGCTTTCGAGCCATAGCGCTCAAAGCGATAGTCGAACAGCAGGGCGGAGAGATCCATCATGCCCTGTAGGTTTGAATGGAGCCCCCGCAGCGTCGCTCCACGCCGGATCGCCCTCTGGGTCCACCAGGCCGCCAGGTCGCTAGCCCAATCTGCCGCTCAAATTCCCCAACGCCAGCCAGTCCTGGCGCAGACGAGCTGGATAGCTGTTCAGCCGGCCGGCGAACCAGCCAGGGCCTTCCCGCAGCGGATCCAACCAGCAGGCGGCCACTGTCAATGCGTGGCGAAATGCCCCTCGCCGCCCAGCAGTATGCGGTGCTGATGCCATCCCAAGGGCCAGCAGCCGACCGCGGCTATGGCAGATCCGGCGCCCGACACTGTCTCGGATTCGGCCGCCATGGGCGAATCGATTCACGCGAGCCTCCTCGAGCCCCAGCGCATGCAACAGACCTCTCCCATACCAGGCCCCAGCGCTGAGGCTCCCGTCCAGAACCTCCCGGCATTCTCACTCTCCAGCCGGCAGACCCCCAGCTTCAGGCGCCCTGCTGCATCCGGAAACACCCAGCACAACCCTGGGGCATCCAGTCGCTTTGCCAAGGAAAGAAGCTCAAGCCGCTCCGACCAGGCTGCCAAGTTGCTCAGCGAAACTTCCATCCAACCATTCGCCCGAGACGCATACCAGGGATCGGCTTCAAGCCGCCGTTCAACCGATCAAACGACCGCTGCTGACCGCTGCATCACCACCCAGTCCCGCGGTCACTCCAGGCTGCAACATCCCTGACGCAGCCTGGTGACATCGCTCCTATCCGCAGCGCGGCCAGGGCCTGGTTCCCAGCGCAGCGCCCCTGCCCCAGCCCACAACATTCCGCCGCCAACCACTGGCGCAGCGCACCAAATCGAGACGCCCCCAAGGGCCGCTCGGCTGCCAGCGCCAACGGGCCGCCCGGGGCCATGCAACTGCCACCGTTCCAGCGAACTGGCCAACCAGTTCAGCTGCAGGCCGAAAACTGCTCGATGGCACCGATCGCAAGGCGGCGCTACTGAAGGCAGCCCGGCGGAGATCGGCAACGATCGACAAGCAGCACATCCAGCTGATGTTCTGGCAGACCCCTTGCCAGCTCGCCACCGGCGGAGGCCACAGCCCACACCAGCACCTGGCAACGGAGATGCTAAAGCTAGGGCTCAACCGCACGGCGCGTTGATGGCAGGCCGGAACGTGGCAAGCGCCCGCATCTGGGCGTGGCCCGGGGCTGTTTGCTTGTCAGGGCGTGGCTATCCCAGCTGGTCGGAATTCCATCCGCAAGGACAGGCACCAACACCTCGTGTCTTGAGGCTTTCCACCACGCGCCACCGAAACCGCCAGCCAGTCCTTCTTTCCATGGTCACCACCCGGCCGAATGCACCGTGCCAGCGGCAGGATCAGGTTTCTTGATCAGCGGGACCAGAAGCGGGCATTGACGACCGCCGCCCGCAGCCGTCTTCTGGAGCATTCGCCGGTGGCCCATGCGCAAGCCACCATGGGCCGTAGGCGACGATCAGCAGGTCATCGCCATTCGGCCAGTCTGCTCACCGCGGCCATCTTCCAGCGGCTCCACCTTTTCGCCAGGGCCACGCCCTGCCTCCCCCCGGGAATGCGCAGCGCGCAGGGCCGTGTAGTGAATCGACGGTGACGAGCATATCGCTGCAGTTCGGCCTCATCCTTGGGGCCATCACTCGTGAAGTGGGGGACGCGCGCAGATAGCTGATTGTCGTTACTGACCCTGGTGGGTGGGGCCCATCGCGCCAACGATGCCGCGCGATCGAGCACCACCCCACGAGGGAGTTGAACCGGCAGCTTCTGGAAAATGCCACCATCGTGAATCAGCTGTCGTAAGGCCCGTTGCAGAAGTTGCATGTAGATCCCCACCACGGCTTGAGGCGCGGTGGCCCGATGCGCCGCAGTCTCACGGCATTGCTGCTCGGCGATGCGACCGTCGAAAACTGCTTGGCAGCCCTTCTCGAGTAGTCGAGCAGTGCCGGTGGCCACTGCGGCTATCCACCACAACCTGGGCTGACTCGCAACTTCACCAGGGTCTGCCGAACACCTTCGCTGTAGTCGGAGGCTCGCTTGCTCACGGAAAGCCTTGCCCGTTTTGAGAATCGAACGCCGACTGAGGGCGTTGATAAGACCACCTCGTCGGCCTCGGGCTAGGGTAGCCCTGCCCTTTGGTGACACACATGAAACCAGGTACCGGCCCATCACAGCGGTGGCCGCCTGAGGTTGCCGCACCATCTCGGCGATGTCGTGCATCGACCGGGCCCATATAGGTGAAGCCAGTTCTTCAATAGACCAGCGACCCACCTTTGGCACCCAGCTTCATGCTCTCTTGAGTCTTGGCTCACGGCAGCTCGCCGGCAGGAAAGCAGATTCTTCACCGCCTCCCCAGCGCTGCCGGAGAGGAAACTGCAACGGCGACTCAGCCGCATGCCGGTGATGTACGTGGAGAGGCGCCCACTGGCGGTTGAGATCGACACATGTCTTGTCGTTGAGCCCACCCAGCAGCGGCAGGTCCTGGGCAGGTGGCCGGCATGATTATCGACCTCGAGGCCATATCACCGGTGAGAGGCACCATACGCCGATCACGGCCACGCATTTGAAGTCTTTCGCCACCGAGCGTTCACAGACCAGGGCCATGACCACAGGGCCGCCGACAATGATGTGGAAGGCCACTGACAGCACCGAAATGGTCGAAGGGCTCTCGGCGCCGTTTCAGGTAGCCCGCGACCCGCACCTGCATTGCGACGGGGTGTGGAACCTGGCTGTAGCGGCCCGTATCAGTTGTGCGGATAGGCCTGATGGGCCCACATCCCAGGCCACCCGTCGATTCAGAGTCGAGGTATCTGGATAAGAGGGCCAGGGAGTGCCACCACCGCCAGCCCGCTTCCGAAGTGACCACCGCTGGTGGACACCACCTCCAGTGTTTCTTCCCGAATCTGCCTGAAGGGCTTTCTGATTCGCCAATGTTACCCGTCAGTTTGATTGGGATGGCTCAGCTCACTGAGATGCATGCCCCGCCTGTTCTTAACGTCCATCTACGGTTGCCTTCAGGGTCGGGTTCTCTGGTCACCTTTCCTGAAGGCGGCGTTGCCACAACTGGCCCCATGGACGCTATCTGCCAGCGCATCCTGCGGGACCCGGGTCTACGGACGTAGCGATTCGAGTCGCACACTCGATCGGCCACCGAAACCTCTCGCTTCGGCTGGCAACACGGTGCTGCTCAGCGGGAGGACTCCAGCCAGGTCTTTTCGTCAAGCTGCGCGGCGCCTACAAACCGCATAGTCCACCTCTCTGCCATGAGCTGGAGCGGGTGTGATGCCGCCATCCGGAACCATGCCCAGGAGGTGGCGCTGGCCGCCGCAAACTGGGTTGCCGAGCGGTGATCGTGATGCGCTCACCACCCCGGGATGGAAAGTGCGCGCCGATGACGGCCCGCGGCCCGAGTTGGTCCTGCATGGCGACACCTATGACGAGCCTACCTGGAAGCCGGCGGCATGAAGAGGGCCAGCCGCAGCTCCAGCTTCATCCACCCTTTGATGAATCCGAGGTGATCGCCGGCAGGCACCGTTGGCCTTTGAAAACCTTGGCGCAGCCTCGCCTCCCCCTGACGCGATCTACTGGCTGTACGGACATGGCGGCGGGCTGAATCGCCGGCATGGCCGCCTATTGTCAAGAGCGTCTGGCCAAGGTGGAGATCATCGAAGTTGGAGCCGGTGGACCTGGATGCCGACGCCCAGACCGCTCGTGGGCCCGCCGCAGCGGGTGTGCTTAGAGCGGTCTGCTGATTCGCGACGGCGGTGCGGTGCGCGAAGTGGCGTTCAACACCTTTGAAGCTGGCCCAGGCTACGTGGAAGCCATGTGACGTGAACACCATGCGATCTGTGCGGCGATCAGACGTGTCGAGGACACCCGGCTCGGATCTTGAGCCCGCCGGTCCCTGGCCGTGGCCGGCCTAAGCCGATGTGCAGCCGGCGTGACTGCAAGGCCACTCTGTGGCTGTGGCCGGCGCGCCAACAGAATTTCGATTCCGACTGCGCCTTCGTAGCGAGCGGGCGAGTGGCGAAAGAACGCGAAATCATGTGGCGGGGAGATCCCAGGCGCACCGGCAGTCTTCGCGGCTCTCGTGAGGCACTCGGCCAGCGCAGCCCTGACTGAATTCAGCTACGGAGCGATTCCCAACGTGCCAGATCTTTCTGGGGGTGCAAATCAGGCAGGAAGGTGACACACAAGAAAACTGATCCGAAACAGCGCGCGCGTGGAGCTTCGCCTGCCTGGATCTGAAGCGCAACAGCTGCCAAAGCTGCACCTGCTTACATGGTGGCGAAGCCGCTTGCCCCAAAGCGGTGGCCCACACTCCACCCGATACCAGTGAGAGCTGCTGTAATCGCTTCGAATTCCGGAGCGCCCGGGCTGATGCCTTCGTCGCGCCTCACCCCCATGGACGATCGCATTTTCCAATTACAAGGAAACCAGGGCGCCACGTCGCACGATCGTTGTTGGGCGTTCAGGTGCCGATGGCGAACGCACGCCTGGCAGGCTTCTCTCTGACTGAGCTACCGCCACTGGAGGAAACCGCAATCACCGCCCTATGCCTTGTTTCTCGGGAGCACCACCGCCCGATTCCGTGGGGCCTGAGCCAGAACAGCTGCGGTACGTGCCGGCAGAGCTTGCGGGGTGAAGGCCGTTGCGAGACGAGCAAGACCCGATGAGCCAATCACCACGTCCAAAGCAGCCACTGGCTGCCATAAGGGCTGGCGCCCCATCAAGCGGGTCAGGGCCGAGTCCAATTCCCTGCGCCCGGTTGGAGCGATTCCTCTACCTCAAAGCAGGCCGATGGCGCCATCAGCGAGCTGGCTGAGATCGCCAGCCGCGACCAGCCAGACGTGGTGACCAGCAAGATGGTGAGCTGGCCCGATCACCCTGATGGCCGACTACGCCCACCGCGGACACGGCCTGGAGATCAGCCCAGGAGGCCCGCGCTACAGCCTGCAGCTGCCGAAGAAGCCTGGGCGATCTGTCGCCATAATCTGCTTCCCCCGCTCGACTGCAGCACGCCACCCTGCGAGGCACCCTGGACCACATCGCCCCGAAAAAAGCGCATTCTTCAATTCCGACCTGTCGGACTGAGGGGTCGGGGGCTACGACCACATTCAAGGAAACTGATGGCCCAGAACTTCATCGAACGCGCCGCCAGAGTAGGGCGTTCCTTACTGGGTCAGCCTCAGCGAAAAATTCCATCGCACTTCGCGTCAAAAAGACAACTCCAGGAAGCCTGCCGCCAAGGCCGTAGGCCTCTCCATCCAGCCTCACCCTCGCTGAACAGCTCGGCTGCCCAGGAGATGGGACAAAAAGCTCATAGACTCGGAGCACTGAACTTTGTTCTGACGAAACAGTGTCCATTACTCAAGGCTCGATCTTTGCCGTCCTGCCCAGACACCTGATTCATCTACAGCCTGGTGCTCACTGTCAGGTCGTTAGGCTGGTTCCCAATCTTGACGGAGCAATCCCTGTGGGCACAGTCAACTCGATCACCGATCATTCCTCAATGACCTTCCGCCCGTCTGATTCCGCCCCTAGGGCGCCATCACCTCTCCGCCGATCATCGCCTTCATCACCCCTCAGACCTTGGCCCAAGGATTTGCTCGTTAGCCTCAGCGCCTCCTGCCCTCTGGTGGTCTTGCTTCTGAACGACCTTCAAGCTCAATGGCGGGGTGGGAAACCCCCCCACTCGAGCTCCAAGAAGCAGCAGGCTCACTCACCGGCTTGGGCCGCACCCGAACCGGGCTCTTGAAAAGGCCCCGGGCCTTGCTTTGCTTTCAACCTGCAACGGACCTGCGTCGCCTATGCCGGCACCGCACAGGGCGCCAAAGGCGAACGAAAACATGGACCCTGTGGCACATCCCGATCGATAACGCCACCCTAGCTGCGGATTCTGCCACACGGCTCGCCACCGGCATTCAGAAGATCTGGCGCGCAACAGAGTCGGTGTCACCCACAGGCCTTGAAACCCTGGGTTAAGTCACCACCCCCCGGCAGGGCATCAAACAACTGAGCACCACGGGCGCCGCAGCTTTTCGGGCTGGGGGCCCCCGGGCATCCTTCAGCAGAACCAAAGGGCTCCAAGGCTGGAATCTCATTTGACGGCAAAGAATGGCGGGCAACCGCCAGGTGCAATCGGGCACTACCCCAGCAGCAAAGAAAAGGGCCGCCAAACAAAACGGTAAAACTAAAAATTTCCTTTTCTTTTCCTTTTGAGGGTG
>Ga0163217_1117112_pt1 | contig 11374 bp, 15 predicted proteins | sample SynspAceP_FD_185933 | JGI IMG/M metagenome (GOLD analysis project Ga0163217, IMG submission 185933) | Saline lake microbial communities from Ace Lake in Antarctica - Synechococcus sp. Ace-P (PacBio error correction) | ecosystem: Environmental > Aquatic > Non-marine Saline and Alkaline > Saline ... | reverse complement strand
GATGTTGTCGCTCAACCGACCGTCGACTAGCGTCGGCCCCGGGGTTGTTCGCCATCGTGTTTGTGCGGCGATGGCGTTCGGTTCAGCGGCGATTACCAAGCGCCGTGCTGTGCTTCGGACCATCCATGCAACCAGAGCAAACCGGAAGGTTCGGTCTTGTCGCGGCACCGCGCAATCGTTGAAGGTTCGCCCGTGTTCGCGTTCATTTTTGTTGATTCTTGCCGGCGGATTTGCCTTCCGTCGCCGCCGCTACCGGAGGGCATTTGGATCATCATGTCCACTTCCCACCACCAACATCCCGTCGGCGATCAGCAATTGATCGATCGGATCGAAAAACCGATGGAGTCCAGGAAGCCAACAACAGCCGGACGCGGTTTTGGCCGAGGCGAGAAACACGCCCCGCGATCTCGAAGAAGCCCGAGCCAAGCCGACACGATTCTCGGCGAAAGCTCGACAGCAATCCGAACCGCCTCGAAAAACCCAATTGGCAAACGTGCCTTGTCACTTGCCAGTCGCGATGTGGAGCCTGCGCATGAAAGAACAATGCAACGCTGAGGTTTCGCGTGGGGATCGGTGGGCTCGTGCAAGAGCAACTCGCGCTGCCACCGGAGTTCCTCGGCGAATGATCGCGAAATGGCGAGTCGAACGGATCAGGTTGCTTGAGGGCGGGGGCGGAACCGTGAGTCGGCGAAGGGACGCGGCACGGGGCAAACTCACCGTGCTCACCCTCCGGGAACAATCGCAGCCGCTCGATGCGTGCGTTCGCAGCCAACCCGCGCAATTGTTTCGAACGTGGTGCGAGTTCAAATCCGATCAATCGATCGGGCCACGGGTTTCGGGATCAGATCGAGGCCCAAAGAGGTCCGAGAATCGATTTCCAACGGACAAGCCGTGACCGCGGCGTTGATGCGTTTCATTGCACCGAGTTCCGGCAACTGATCGGTTCCGATACCTCGATCGGCGAACGAGTAAACTGTCATGAAAAAATCCTATTACATGTTCGTGGCCCTCGTTCCGGACATTGCCCGTCGATTCGTGCCGGGCCCGAATCCGATCGACAGCCACGACGCTTGCACCATCGTTTGTCGTCTGACGAGGATGATCGGCAAATCCTGGATCAGCTTGCGGATTTTTTTCGTTGGGATCGACAACCGCTCGACCGAGCCGATGGACGAGGTGTGGCCAAGCATCGTGGCCATTGAAATAACGGAGCATTTAGCAAACCCCTGGTCAGGCGGCTGATCGCACCGTTCGAGATGCGGAACGCTCGTCGCAGCGGTACGTGACCGGCGCGATGGCCTTCGCCGCCGGAGATGCGAACCTGCCCCTGGCGGATCGATCCGGCGTATTGGACCAACCCGATTTCCGATTTGAGGTCCTCAGTCCCTTGGCTGCTCGGTTTATCAAACACCGAAGAGAACCATTCACAGCAAGCTCAATGGGAATTGTTGATGGAACTTATGCAGCCTGTGAGTCGTGTTGAACCAGCGGTATCATTTCTCATTCGAATTCGATCGTTTGTACTCGCCCGTGGAGATCTTGCATCTGTGGCGAGCCCAAGATGCCGGAATTGGGTCACAACTATTCCGATGATCTCTCGATGGAGTTTTGAAAGCGACACCATGCGGAAACCGGGGCGTGAGAAGCGTGTTATTTATTCGTCACCAATGAAAGGGGCTCACTGCTTGAAAGCACATTGGGGAAAAGGTTCGGCAGAACCTCACGTAGGCGAGTCTCTCTAGACTCGTAATTTTCCAGCGTCTCAGAGAGACGCTGCTACGTGGTTCACGAATCAATGTGACATGTGCTTAACCCGGACCGTTAGCGAGGGATACCAGGCAAGAATCTCTGATTTCGAGCGAGTTGCATGCCCGCAGCATTCGCCGCGTAAACGTGCTTTCTACGAAGGATCCCTCGTAAGCGCGTCGGTTACGATCATTCTCGATGACCGCTCAAACCATTTTTTTACAACACACGAATACTTCTTTCGATCACTAGAAAGGACTCTTTGATGTCCACCACCAAAAATGAAATCCAAACCGTCGGCACCGCCAAAGTTCTCGGAACCGTCACTGGCAACATCGTTCGCATCGAGCGGACCAAGCGGTTCGATCAATGAAGAACGAAGTCGCCTACGTCTGCCGTCGGTGAACGAAACCGTTGCAGGCGGAAGTCTTGCGAAGCACGCAACCGAACCGACATGCAAGTGTTCGAAAGACGAATGGAATTCGTTACGGGGACGAGTCGAATTATCGGGAAAGATGCGTCACGTTTCGCTCGCGTTCCGAATTGCTCGCACGATCTACGATGGTTTGCAAAACCCGCTCAGTGAGCTGCCAACGGAGCTTCTTTCTCAAACGGGGTCGGGAAGTCGCGCCTTGGCTGCGCGACGACTGGGATTTCACGCCGGTTTGCCAGGTCGGGGACCGAGTCGTGGCCGGTCAAACGATCGGTACCGGGCCCGAGAAAGCCATCGTGATAGGTCATGGCTTGTCCGTTCGATTGCAAGGGGGCCGTGATTGCGGTTTGCGATCGAATTGCCGAAGCGCTTCGAACATGCCGTGTCGCGACGCTCGCATGCCGGGGTCGCACCGAGACGTGCGCTCGTTCAAAACCTGGGCGGTTCGCCGTCCGTCGCCGAGTCGATGCAGCGTCAACGAAAACCGTCGAAGGCGTGAGTTTCCCGTCGCAGCGCTGATCACGACCACTCGATCGTCGACACGTTCTTCCCGATCGCCCCGTGGCGGAACGGGATGGCATCCCCGGCCCATTCGGGCCGGCAGCGGTGCTGCAAGTTTGATCGCCCGGGTACGCACCGTCGAAGGTGGTGATCGCTCGCCTGTGGCGAGCGTGCCGGCAGGTCGTCGAGACGATTCATGATTTCGCCGAGGATGGATGACCCGCGAACGCGGCGCAAATTGATGACCGCCGATCATCATTTGCAACACCTCATCGATGGCCCGGTTCGCCGCCCGGAAGGTCGATTTATACCGGCATCACGTTGGTGAGTGATTACCGTCAAATGGGATTGGAACGTGTGGCTCTCGCCGACTCGACCTCCGTTGGGCGCAGGCGATGCGAGAGACCAAGCGGCCGGCATCATTGAAGAGATTCCCGGTGAAGAGCGTTTCCCGCCTATCTCGATTGTTGCGATTAAGGAACTCTACAACGTGCCGGCCGTGTTGCGATTTGCCCGATGGCGTTACCGGCAGTCTCACGCTGATCGGTTCGGGTCTCAACCGGCGTATTTTGAGGGGGGGGGAAAGAACCCCCCGGGTCACGCAGTCCACGCTCGTAACGGTCAAGTGCTTTCTCGGTTTGTCGTATGAGCGGGGCCTACAAGCGATTCTATCCGGCGATCGATCCGTTAGATTTCATTTGTCACGTTATCGTGATCAACTCGGAGTATCGTTTTTCAATCAGAAATCGATCCGGAATGGACGAAGGTTTGTCCGCGGAAGAGGCACAGTTGCTCCCGCGACGGCGAGAGCATTCGATCCAAATGATGCAGGGTGACCGGCGAAGAAGGTGTTTCGATCGAAGACTACGATCACGCATTCAGAAAAGCGGTTTCCTCGACATGTTATTGGCAACAAGGACGCCTACGATCCGTGATGTTTCGGTTTCCGATGGACGTCAAAGAACGGTTATTTGCTGTGTCACAAAACTGATCGAGAACCAGTATTCGTTTCTCGGACAAAGAGGCATGCTCGAACTTTTCACCAAAACTCACCGTTGATGAAAACCTCAACATCGCGCCCTCCGACAAGGGACGACATTACCAACGCTTTCCGCAGCCAGATCGACGAGTTGGCGGCATCTAGGAAACGGTCTGATGAAACAACACGATCTGGTCAAGACGTTAGCGAGGTACCGGTTCCTGTTCCTTCGCTAAACGCATTTTAAAAGTTGCAACTTTGCGTAGCTCGACTCTTGTGCGAGTATTGTTCCCCTGTCACGCCCGACTCGGAGGAGTCAGGCACGTATCAATGTTTCATCGCGGATTGCCGGATCGGGGCCGAAGGCTTGTAATCCGGCCGACGTCCGCTTGCTTCATTCCGCCGGGAAGTCGTTTCGGAAAACGACTCCAGCAGTTGGTCAGCGCGTCGGATGAGGTAGATTCCTTGCCGCGGATCGTTTTTTTCTTCGCCGGTTCGGGACCGCCGATCGGATTGTCGCTGTGCAAGGCACGTCGCGACGCCTTAAACACTTCCTGACAGGGCGACCAGACGATGCCCAGGATTTTGGAATGTCGGCGCGCCGGGGCCGGGGCGGGGGCCGGGCGGGGCGGGGGGGGGGATGTAACATTCCGACCAACGGCGAACTGGGAACGATGCACTGAGCGGTTCTGCGGGTTGACGGTCGTTTCGATCCCACGCCGGCGGCGCACGTAGACTTGACCTGTTGTAGCGAGCGTCACGGGCCCACGGCCCTCGTCGGCATCCGGGTGATGATGCGGCCATCGGCCATCAAAGAACGATTTGCGAAACGTATCCGGCGAATGCTGCGTGCCGTCTCGCGATCGGCAACCGACGAACCCGCCACGCGAACGGCGAGGCTGTGCCCACTGCACGACCACGGTTGATCGTTGGATTGGTCGCGACGATCGTTGGAAGCGAAACCCTGTCTGCGTCGCCTCAATGCCGATGCCGCACGATCACGCCATCGGGCAAGCCGATCCTCCAGTTCAATCAATCTTTCTTTTCGGATTCAGCATCGACCGCCCGCCGAGGATCACTTCGTTTATGGGGGATCACGGTTTCTGCCCAATCGCGATCGGTCGATCCGCCGCGGACAGTAGTTCGAGGTAAGAATCGAATCGCTCACCGGGAATCGAGTTGCCTCCACGGGGTTCCCGAGTATGGTCAAGTAACCGGCCGCCCAACGGCAGCGTCAGCGGTGCGGTGTCTCGACTTTGGACGCCCGGTTCATCCAGCAGGTAACGAAAACGATGCCGCGATGGCGAAGCAGCAGAGAATGGCAGAGAGACGGGCATTGGATTCCTTCGAGGCGGTCGCGTGTTAAGGCAGGGTTTAGGAAAAGTGTTTTGGTGTACTCCGCCGTTCTTGGCGTTAGCCACGGTTCTCACGTTAACCGGCTAACCCCAAAACGGCTAAAAATGGGTTAAAACAGTGAACCGGCGGCTAATGCCCAAAGGCTAATGGGTTACCAGCAAGGAAGTTCCCGAACCGATTCGGAAAATTGGTTGTTGAGCCATTGCTGTTGTGGCATTCCCTTTATCCTTTATACTCGGGCCTGCGGGTTTCGGCGGGTTCGCCTCACTGTTTGGTCGATTCAACCTATTTGTTGTCGGGAGCTTTTACCAACATGATTTTTCAGGAAACTGTTTTCAAAATCGCGATCTCTACCTCCATTTGTCTGCGAACGCTTGGGATTGTTCGCCACGCCGACGAGCGACACTCCCCCACTGCCGCCGGAAATTGAAAGCGCGCATCTCGGATGGATGCCCATCGTTGCCCGTGGACGAAGATTATCAAACGATCCTGACGCGACGGGACCGCTCGCCGAAATGATCATTGTCGCCGGTTTTCCCTGGCGGAACGACGACATTCCCGACAGCGTCCAAACGAATCAAAACGGCCGTCCCCCAAAATTCGCGAACTCGGTGTGGAAGATCGTCGACTCGATCGAGGTTTGCTGTTGCAAAGTGGACGTGGTGTGCTTGCCTCAGCATCGACGACGCGGCATTCGACGAGTTCGGCCCCGTCTTCGCGGCCGCAAACGAGTGTTCATCGACAAACGATCGCCGGTTCGCTCGGCGACCGTGTCGAAATCTTTCGCTTGCCGAAGAACACCACGTGCCCCTGCTTTTCAGTTCCGCGTTGCCGGGTTCGCTCCCAACCGACCATGAACCGTGCCACAAACATCCGGACGTGGGCGAGATCGTGGTTGGCGACCAGTATGCCCGTGCACGTTGAAACCGCATCACCCCGATTTCTTTTGTACGGCATCCACGTGTCGAGCGCTGTTCACGATCATGGGCAGCGGATTGTGTCTCGGTCTCTCGCGTGTCCACCGAGGGAACCGACATCCGTCGTGGTGGCCCGGCGACGAATCGGAACGTTTTCGTGGTATCCTGATGGCAAACGCGGCTACAGGTGCGACGGTCTTCGCGAAACGAAGGAGCATCGTGGAGGCCGGTCTTCGAGGATACGAACCGTTGATCGTCGAGATCGTTCGTTTTTTCAAACGGTGTTACCACCTGTACACCGGAGCAGACGTTAGAGATCTTTGCCTTTCATGGACGCCGCCGATGCCAGCAAAAACGACTCGGTGGTGTCCCCGTCACGCTGAGAAAGTGTGACTGTCAAAGCGAAGGAAAATCAACCCGTCGACGAAAGTCGGATTTGGGTGATTTCAAAAAATCCCGGATCTTTTGCTCGGCGAGATACAATCCTGGCAGGATAGATCAACACACCACGCCCGCAGCGGACCGACCACCGCGGGCAACCAGCCACCGATCGCGGGATCCCCAGTGCCGTGCCAGCGAGGATCCACGTGGCATGATCGCGACGGGTGAGCTTCCATCCGGTTCGAGATCACTGACATCAGATAGTCAGGGATCCCGGCAATCCCCATCGACCAGGGACTACTCACCCGTCATCGAACCGACGGTGGCGGCCGTGTCATTCACGTTCTGAAGCCTGGACGGCGATTGAGTTGGCGGCATCGGAGATTGATCGAGGTCGCATCTGGCCGGAAACGCAAAGCCAGACACGCGATTGTTTGATTCGAATCAAACAACCCTTGGCTGTTAACCCCACATCGCAAACCACCGTGAGTAAAAACAATCCGGCACGAGTCGCGTGGGCGCGCCATCAATAATTTGACGGTGCCCTCGATCCGTTTCTTCGGAGTACTGCCGCTGCGGAGCCTCCGCCATCTTTCTTTGAACCGTTTCGTTTCGCCTCGGCGACCGGCGTCATTGGTCTGAGGACTTACCCACAGTCGGTGCTGATCTTGGAGGCGTCGATCAACGCGGGCCGCCGTCTGGGTAGGCTCGCTCGGCCGCATCGGCTTCGCTTCAATCCTTCCGCCCGAAACCTCGCCTGTTCGATCTTTCTCTAGTTTGTATGGTGCGCGAACGGCTTGGGTTGGCCGCGTCATGGTCGCCATTTTCGTGCAGAACGATCGCGTAGGCCCGGAAGCCGGTCGGGCTCTCGAAATGAGCGGTCCGTCGCCAGCAGTTGCGTTGTGTCCGCAACGAAGAGTAACCGAACCAAATGCTCGTACAAACCTTTGGCCATTGCTGACCTCCGTATCGCGCACAGAATATCACGCACGCCGTCTCATCGCTGCCCGCCAAAACGTAGGTTTACGAATGAAAACCTCGGCTTCCTCGATCGCTTGTTCCAGGTCGCACACGGAAGCGGACGATCAAACCGAAGTTACACCGCCGCGCCGATCGCGGCCCCCACGATGAGTCCGAACAAAACACCGAGCCCATGCCGATGGAACACAAAACACAGCGCCGTCACGATACTGGCGACCACCGCGCGAGAATTCCAATCGATCCCGCGTAGGTGCCCAACCACGAACGGAAATGATCGATCACGGCGAGTGAGTATCGAACGCGAGGTAACGCCATCGAGGCGGGCGATCGCCGCGAACAACGCTGGTCGGTCCGCATGGCAATCCATCGCCATCCAATCAAGCAGCGATGCCACGCTCAACAGCATTGCCCGGCGGCAATACACGGATCAACACTGAGGAGCGGCGAAATGACGCCTCGCCTGGGAGTGAAAGAAATATAGAGAAGCGACGATCCGACCACATGCGTCGCTTGGTCACTCGTCGTGAGAAAAGCACCTTCCCCTCGGAGCAGGGAACGATTCTGGTTCAACAATCATGTTCGAGAGCGTTGAGTATCATCGACCGGTCGTTGGAGCTAACGCACGATCAATCACCCGCTTCGAGTTCAACAGGGACGAGCCGATATCGTCGGATTTTAGAGGCGTGAGATGCTGGGTGACTTTCCACGCTTTCCGCTTGATTTGTTTGCCTTGGAAAGGTGGACGGGACCGTCAGGAGGTAAAACAGGGAACCATCCCAACGAAGATATCCGCGCGTGGTCGACCGTTGCCGGCATCGGCGGATTGCCTCGGGTACATGTATGCCGGCGTGCACGCGTTCCGTGCATTCGTCACTTCGGTACGCTTCGCGGCGGCGATAAGCGGTTTTCGCTTGTCGTCGAGGTGGTAGACGCCGGTCGGGCAAAGTCCGGGATTTTGGACCAAGGCCCTAGATCGGCGGACCTTTCACGACACCTTGTCGCGTCTAACACAGAGTTCGCCGTGATTTCAACGTTCTACGCATGCACTCCATCCCCGCTGCGCCCCTCTCTCCATCCCCCACCCAGATTACGTATCACCCAATTACCCCCGCCGCCCTTGTCACACAGCAAGAATCTCACAGTCCTCCCCACCACCTCTCACCATCACTCTCACCACACACTGCTACTTAAACTACGATGCGCCTACAGCTCCTACCCGAGACATCCTCTGAAGATCTAATAATCTCAACTCCACCTTTTACGAAACCCATTCCCCATATTATATTTGGCTCCTCTCTCGTATGCCGCGTCCTCACAATAACGACTATGCAGATGTTGTGAACCGCTCAGACCATCCAAGAGTCGAATACACACTCCACCGCCCTCGCCCACATCCGCAATCAACGACCGTGCTCCCGCATCTCTGTATCACACTCCCCCCTCACATCCCATACAACCCCCACTCAACATCTCCTCCCCCCTAAAGCCACCAACAATTCCCAACACTTAGCGCACGAACCCATCTAATACCCCGACGCACACTGTGTTTGCCTCGCAGAAAATGAGCGGCCAACAAACAAGCACCGTGGCCGCTGCAACGGGCTACCGAAACTGGTCAGCGCCGGCCAAAGGTACCCCCAGCGCCCCACGGTGAACTTCCGACACGTGCCAAACCGCATCGACTCAACGGACGAACCTCCGTTGCCGCTCGGCGGGCATATTCATCTCAGCCTGGCCCACCCCCCACGACACCCATTCCCTTCGAGACAAATACCCTTGTCCATGCCCCCTCCCCCTCCTCCCCGTTCCCCTCCACATGAAACACCACACACAACTCTTAATAGTTTCAATAGACTTTGCCACACGTTAAGGTATGCGTCTATGCACTCTCACCTTTGTCTCGCCCAGACTCTTCGCAGAGTGAACATCCTAGCGCGTGCCAGCCGGCAGGGCCGAGGCGTTGACTTCGGCCGATCCACCGAATGGTTTTATAAGCAACGGCGTCCGGCCAGGGACAATTGTCTCCGCTCATATCTCTCTCTCTTGCCCGTCTCTGAGCTCGCCACAAGACCGACAAGACCCACACCCGCTGCAACCGATTACCCCCAAGCGTCGGGCGGGCAGCCAGTCGAGTTCGTCGCTCACCCGAGGAACGCCGTTCAGCCACGATGAATTGCCCGGCGGGCACCGAGGCCGACTCCGCCGAGGGACACGAAAGCCGACGAGGAGAGTGACGCCGATGAAGGCGAAGTCGAGACCGAGGCGATGATTTCGAAACCATGTCCTCGGCGCTCGCGCGTCGGCGAATGTCGCGTCGGCGAGTGTTTTGCGTCGCGATTGCGTCGGCGAGTCGTTGCGGGTCGGCGAGTTTGCCATTTGGTTTCGCGGGCGGTCCGTCACGACTGGTGGCACTCATGGCTAGTTCGATCGTCGCTTCCCATTGTTCGCGAAACACGAGGTGCTGTGAATGGCAGACGAAACGTTCGCCGCTGGATTTTCCCCACCGACGACCCGCCGGCGGAGCGTTCATCACTGCATTCGCCAAACGAAATGAGCGCCCACGGTGTTTGCACTTTAGGTCGGTTACTTGGCCTGTTTCTCGTCGAACCGATGTTCAAATCCTTGCAGCACTCAGGGCACTGAATGATCATGTTGGAAATCCAAGAGGCAAAAAAAAAGACTAGGAGGGGACGACGAGCGTACATCGAAATAAAAATGGGGAGAGCCGAGCACGGAGGTCATCCCCTATTGTCGGTGTGAATTGCGTTTGCGTCGGCGGCCATCGAACAACAACTCGCCAATGACAGCGTGTCAAAATCGGGGTCGCGGATAGCCCTTGCAAAAAATGGTATCAAACGAGCGAGTTCGGCGTGAGTCGGCATCCAAAACGTGGCCCGGCGATCAGTGATTTGAATTCTTCGCAATCCCATGTCGCACGTTGGGGAGCCACTCATGAACTCACCCTGCTACCGGGTCAAACCAGCGACGAATTCCCTCGGCGACTTCGACCCGGCGTCCATAACAGGACCTGACCTCGGGTGTGCATCACAAGGTTCCCTTGCGTGGGACACCACCATTGCTGCAAACCTTAGCGGCCGAAGTTGCCTGCGAGGCAAACATCGCGACGTTTCGCGAGTCGACGCACGATCGTACGAGGTCTCCGGGTTGGTCATGCCAGGGCGACGCCATGCCCACCAGGACGCAAAGAAAACACCCAAGTGTCCGTTGTGGATGTCGACGATTTCCGCAAGCCACCCAGTTCGGATGATTTTCGCTTGCGGAGCACTGCGAGACCACTCTCGTCAATCGCTGAACTTGGCGAGGGCGGAACACGGTCGGACGGCGGAGACCGATAATTTTCAGGCGTAGGTTGATTTGAGGTCTCGCGATGGATGCCACCGCACAAATCCACCATTCCCGGACACTGGCGGAATTTACTTTTTGGCCGGACGAAAACCCAAATCCGGCGTGGACGCTTCACAATCTGCCTGACGCGATGGCGAACGAGCAATCTCCGGTTGGCCGCACCAATCGTCCATTTTCTTGATTAGCCGATGAGATCCGCGTCCCGTGATCATTCTGGGGAACCGCGGCACGTCCCACTCACGCACCACAGAGGGCAAAACCGTAGCTCCGTCGGCGGTACGCAGATGTTCGGCATCGATTTTTGTCAAAAATTCCAAGTGGAGCTGTTGGATTGAATTATCCAGTGAGGGAAACGCACGGCAAGTAATCTTCGGACCACCAAGCGGAGGACGTCCGCCCTCGGCGTTGCTCAAATTCAAAATTCATCAGCGAATCGATCCAAACGGGTCGGGCATGGGATCTCGCCTCGGTTTGCTTCAACAAGGGGGCAACATCCAATTGAGCGAGGTTCGGGATCTTTGTTCACGGAGACGGGGACGCCATTCGGCTGAACCACGATTTCGTTTCGGGCATAAGCCTTTGGTTTGGGATGGTGCCTGATTTTGCGGATGGACTTCATTCGTCCCCCGTTGGCCGACCATTGCTCGCGAATCCGATCGATCGTTCGTTTGATTTTCATCGGCGCGTCGGTTTGATACCAATCGCATCTCTCGG
>Ga0163217_1038681_pt1 | contig 11374 bp, 16 predicted proteins | sample SynspAceP_FD_185933 | JGI IMG/M metagenome (GOLD analysis project Ga0163217, IMG submission 185933) | Saline lake microbial communities from Ace Lake in Antarctica - Synechococcus sp. Ace-P (PacBio error correction) | ecosystem: Environmental > Aquatic > Non-marine Saline and Alkaline > Saline ... | reverse complement strand
CAGCCTTGAACTCAGCCCTCGCTGAAAGTGACCGGAAGCCCATCCGGGCCTACCGCCACGGGTCGAGCGTTTCAGGTTCCCATTGGGCTGCTCTGAAAAAGCCAAAACGGGCAACCCGGAAGTGGCGAGCGGGGCGCAGACAGAAACACCAGCAGGGTTCGAGGAACAGGGATCCGGCTTGGAAGTGGAAGAAGAGACCATGGAGGGAGCCCGTCGGAACAGCGCGGTTGGCACCGCGCCTGAGACCTTGCTATCACGGGCAAGGGTTCGTCTGAGGGCGAATCGAAGAAGTGTTCAGCGGCCCGCGGGCCGGCGGGGGCGTCCAAGCCGCTAGGCGGGGGCTCACCCCACACTGAGAAAATCCCTGGCCACCAAGGTGTTCGGCAAAGATGGGCGCGGGCGTTCTCGAGCAGGTTCCTCGGGGCGGTGAAGGCATTGCGGCACACGCCGAGTAGCGCGGGCTGAACAACTACAGTAATGAACAGTAGGACGAGTTGCTTTCACTGGCTCTGCCAGGAGCGCCCGCGGTCTGGGCGGCCATCGGGTATGCTGGTGGAGTGCTGCGCGTGAAAAGGGCCCATTTCCGCCTATCGCACCTCTCTAGCATGGGCAAAGGTCCTGGAACGTCGTTGGCCACGCCATCATGACGCAGATCGGCGCCTTGGGCCAGCTTCTTTTTTCTTTCCCCACCAACAACCCCGCGCCGACCAAGCCTCATCAGAACACGTGTCGGCATCTGCAGTAGACGACGCTGCAGAGCCAGGGGGCAGGGAAAACTCTAGCCACGACTGGCGCTCGGCTGGCCGGCTGTGTGACGACGGGTCGCCGAGAATGATATTCCACCGGTCCCTCAAGCGCGTGTGAACGGCCAGCGCAGTAACGCAGATACCAAAGCCCTTATCGACAGTGCTGGGCAGCCGTGGCTTGTACCGGGCCCTGGCGCGGAGTCGATGTCCATGACCCAGTTGTCCCGGCTGGTTTGTTTCCACGTCTGGTGGGAAATGTCCAGGCGGCGCGCTCTGGATCCGAGCTTTGGCCGAACTAGGCGGTTAGGCGCGGTATAATGCAGAGTCGACTCGCGTGGGTAGAGCGGGGTGCTCGGTCGCTGCGCGCGGCAACAGCAGCGCGGAATCGCCGTCACTCCGGAAGCGTTCACACCCCCCCCTCTTTGCAACCGGCCGGAGGCCCACGGTCTGCGCACGCCGGGTGAGAAGAAACTCGGCGCCCCATGTTGCAACGCGCGAATAACCATCCGGCGTAGGAGGTTGTGGTAGGGCTGATTCGAGAAAGTTCCGGCAAGGGGATCGGGTCGTAAAGATCCAACACCCCGGGCAGTTGCCCCGCCCATTGCAAGGGCTGGCCAGCACGGACCAGGGCAAGCCGAAGACGTGGTCGCCCATGCATGGTGCGGTCACGAAGATCCGGCGCAACTGCGAGGACCCTCAGCATCATCTGCGCATCGAACTGATGCTGGTTCCCTCACCGCAATCCAAACAGCCAGAGCTCCGCCCTTGGGGTAGCGAGGGCCCCGCCGACACGTTGCGGGCCGCGTTGGAACCCCCGAACTGGTGCCAAGAAAGGTGACCTGCACACCGTCGTTCTCTTTCTCCATGCTGTTCACGCTGCAGGCCGGTCCAGTGGCGGCGCTTGTCGCTGGTTGTTCGATCTAACATGGGGCTGGCCAGTGCTCAGCCGCACTGGTCACAATGACTTCGCTTGACCACCGTTTGACACCGGTACTGTCTCTTGGCTGCATCCCTGCCGCTGCGTCTTTGCCTCAACACTCCGGCCTTCGGTGGCTGCCAGCGCGCGGGCAAAACGACTGGTGCTCGGCAGCGCCCTGTCCTTGCCGCTGCTGCTGGCCGCAAACTGTTTTTATTTTACCCGCTTTCCGGGCCCGCAGCGCCGCGGGCGGAATCCGCCAGGGGGGCTTCAAACGCGTGGCCCGCCGGTTGCGGGTGCTGCTGGTGGAGTCGGCCGAGGGATTTCCGCGTGACTGCGGGAGAGGTGGTCTGCGGGTTGACGAGGACACTGCGGGCAAGGGAAACTGCTTCCGGCTTCACTGCCAGGCAGTGCTCGTGGCCCTGAGAGCAGGTCGGTCGAGGGCCCTGTGTGATCGAACCGGAGCGCAGCCCCGGAGGCCGTTCCTTGACCCGACAGTTCCGATTTCGCTCTACCGTGCCGGCAACTCTGGAGTCGAAGCCACCTCGCCACGGGCCGCCCCAGAGAGAAAGCGGCACCTTCGGGCGAAGTCAAAACGGCAGGCTACCGCGGCGCTTCAGGTTTCGGGGGGGGGGGGGGGGCCCGGTCGATGGGCAACTTGCGGGCGGTTGAACGTGGTCGCCTGAGGGACCTATCTCCCAGCGTGAGGTTGCAGTGGAGATTGCCCGCCAGCTGGCCGCTGGGAGCCGGCTGCGCCGCCAGGCCGTGGCGGCGCCGCACCTTACGCCCTTGCGCCAGCGCAAGCCCCTGGCCGCTTTTCGATCTCAAGGCCACCTGTCAGCAGCCAGTCTACAAGGACTGGAAAGTGAAACCATCACCACGCCAGGCGGACCAGCAGGCACAAACGGCCTGGGTGCTGCATGCATGGCAACGCCTTAATCGACGCGGTGTTCCACAGCAGCAGCAGTGGAGGCGCCACTGAGAACAGCGGGTGACCTCTGGACCCGCAGCACCCCTACCTGCGTGAGCGTTAAAGGATTTCGGATGACAAACAGCCCGGTGCAACGCCAATTGGCGCAAAGCCCCTTCCCCCGGGACCTGTCTGGCGAAGGCGTTTCCAGGGAAACTGGCGGTGTACGCCAGATCGACGTGATCGCCACCACCGCACAGCGGACGGGTTGAGTACAGGGCCAGCGGGTCGGACAGGGCCATTGCGGCCGCCAGCTTAGTGGTCAATGGCGCCCTAAGCTTGCGCAGGCCGGCTGGGCTTGCGCAGCACCTGGGTCACGCTTGAAGCGGCACCATTTTCAGCTTCAGCGGGATTCCCCTGGCCGGGCTATCGCCCAGCCCTCGCCACCGTGCCGCAGAAGTTCGCCTTTGGTGGATCCATTGGGAGCCCGTGCATGGCATCGCCCCCTACCACCAACCACCGGCGATCAGCTCTCTGGTGGCGATCGGCCGCCGGTTTCGGCCATTGCGGGGGAATGAGTCCAGTGGCGCGCTTATGCCCTGGGCCCAAACGCTCAGGCCGAACGGTTTGAGGAGATTCTTCGGCCATTCACTACTAAGGGGCCGTGGTTACGCCCCTACTCCCGCGGAGCTAGGGAACTCCCTGGCCAAGCAGCCGGGCGATCGGCAGGCTGGCCGGATGGACCTCCCGATCCCGTTGCCACCCTGGCCGGACAGTCCCATATGAGCGTCGCGCTCCTCTTCTTCACGGTCCTGCCCTGCTGGTCAGGCCGCGTGCAGGTGGGCCAGCGATGCCGCCGTCCTGGCCGAGCGGGTGGCGACCTTCGCTGGCCCAGGCTCTGGAAGCAGGATTCCCGCGCATCTCGGCCTGGCCACCGCCAGGCTCACCATGAGCCCGGAGATCTACGCGGCCCTGGTTGCGCAAAGCGTGGGTGCCTGGCCAGCGCTACACAACAGGCCAGACCTGCGGCGGAGGATGGCGCAGGCTTCAAACCCGACGAATTACGTGGGGGCTCGCTGCGTGCGATCCCGCTCGTTCGCCCGCCACGATGCGGGCAGCAACTCGGGTGGATTCCACGTGCCGGCACATGGGCCAAGGCACAACTTGCGCGTCTGGCCGAATGGACGGCGGAAGAAATCCGGGCCAGGAGGCGAGCCACTTGACGTGCCCATCCATGCCGGACGCCAGGTCCCGTCGTACAGACCTCCCAATTTGCTCGGACTCGGGGCTCAATTGGCCACGTGGGCTTCAACGAACCCCCCTGCTGCGCTCGGCAGCCTGTCGTTGCCTGGAACTCAGCGCGAGCCCCGTGAGCAGAAACAAGCGCCGATTTCGGAGCGGCGATCCAATGGCCGGGCCAGCCTGGCGATCACCCTGGCCCTTGCGAAGATCCTTTCAGGCCCAGCGATCGTCTTGGTGGTCAGCCGGTGGCGGCAAAGGCCAGGATCCTGCGCCCGTCTTGCTCCCAGGACCCGGCCCGATCCAGCCTTGCCGGCCCAGTTGGCTCCGGGCCATCCCGGCGCTGACTCTGGTGAGATAGCGCGGCGATGGCGCCTCAGGCCCTGGGTTCAAACAGGATTCCAACAGGAACGATCAGCCCAGGACCTCCTCCAGAGGCTCCGCAATCGGAGCGTCAAGGGTTGAGAGCGTGACGCTGCGCACGTCATCGAGATCCTCCAGGCATCCAAGAGATCGAGGCGGCCCGCAAAGGAGTGGCGGCCTTACCAGGTTGGCAGGACCTGGCGGCGAAAAATCAGCGTGTGGCTTCCCAAGAAGGCCGACAGGGCCAGCCCTCGGGACCCTTCAGGCCGCCCCTGCAGCGCCTCCCAGGCGCGGCGTGGCATCAGCAAGACAAGCGCCCCAGGCGCATATTCGAGCTCATAACCGAGCCGCCTCGGAATGCTCACCAGCAAGCTCATCCAGCAGCGCTTCTCGGCCAGATCGCTCTGCGTACGCATCCCCGCCACACATCAGGACCTGTTGCTCGCAGAAGAGTAGCCGGTACGCAGCCGGTCTCACCGAGGTTGCCGCCCGGCGTTTCTTGCCGAGAAGGCCAGCCGCAGTCGGCGCGGTTTGCGGTTGCGGTTGTCGGTGATACGCCTCCACAGGATCGCCTACGCCGCCAGTGGCCCACGTAGCCTCGTAGCGCCAACCGTCCTCGAAGCGATGGCGGCCTCCCCCCCCGCCTGGGCCATGAGCCCTAGGCGATCGCCCTCGATTCTGTTATTGGCGTTGGGTACCCCGGCTGCCTTTTTGCCTTGCTAAATGCCGCGTGGCGCAACTGAAAGTTGCCGTTGCCGGATCGGCGCCGCTGCGGGGCGGCCACCATGATTTCGCCGGGCCCCATCGATCGGCCGGCGTGAAACACGACGCCCGTTTGAGCATCGACGATACTTGCCTGGCTCTCCCGTTTTGATCTGGGACCCAACTTTGCTTTATGGGGGCCTGCCAATCGCACGCCTCTCGCTGCGGGACGGTAGGGCTCAAACCGGCCCGGGTCCCAAGCACCAGGCGGGGCTGGCAGCCGGCTTCGGCGACAAGCCGGGGACCATCCCAGCCAGACTGCCATCTGGGCGAGAACGACCACGGCCGATCGCGCGCCAACACCAGGCTGGTCTTCCTGGCTGCGGTCCGCAGCGCCAGCCAGCCCAAGTCGTGGGCCAGAACGCGGGGTGCTGCGTCAAATGGGCCAACGCGGCCAGCGGCGGCTTGCAGGGCAGGCAAGTGGGTCTTCCTCCAGCCGCTCGAGACTTGACGCTGCCGGCCCAGGCCCGAACCCAGGTTCCGTGCGGCCGCAGGCAGGCAGGCACCGGCCGCAGGCCCAGGGCGGCACCAAGATCGCGGGCCCAGGGGGCGGATGTTAGGTGCCCGCTGAGCAGAACACGTCCACAACTCCCAGGCGCTGGTTGTTCGCCATCCCAGGCCCAGCAGCTCAAGCTGGGTGGATCGTCACCGGCGCGGTTCAAGCGCGGAGTCTTCGCCGACGCCGGTCGACGGACCATAGGCCTCTCGCCATCCACAGATGAACGGCCCACACCTGCGGGAGGCCGCTTGCAGATGAGGCCGCGGAAGGCCTCCGCAGACGTGTCAAGGAGCTGCGGGGCTGAGGTCCGGCACGGCGGGCGCGCTCCCAGCAGCACTCACCAGTGAGGTCGTCGCTGCTGGTGCGCAGGGCCGAGTGGATGGTGCCGCGATAGGGCCTTTGCCACCGGCCAGGTAGGCAGCAGCCGGTGGCGGACCCCAGGGCGAATCGGTTAGCCATACTCCCGGGGGTGACGGCCGATACAGGGTGCCGCGTGGCCTACAGGCGTTGAGCCCATAAGGCGCGCTCACCCCGAGTCATCACAGGTCGTGGCGAGGTTGAGGCCAGCAGGTCTTGCTCTCGAGCACCAGAATAACCGCAGGGTTGGGGCCAGGGGTGACGGGGCGAAAAGGTAGGAGAACTGTGCATCCGGCGCCAGCCCCTGAGCAGGCTGGGGCCATGTCTCCAGCGCCCCTGGGTCTTGAGCCTGCAGATCCGCCGCGACCTGGCCTACATGGTGCGTGGCCGGGCTCTTCCTTCTCGGTCACGATGGGAATGACTGAACATCTCCTTGGCTCCATGACACGTCTTTTTGGCTCCGAGCACGATCGCCGGGCTTGCCGATCGTGGTTGGCCGGTTGGGGGCCTGCCTATATCCCGCGTTTCACCTTTTAACTGTGCACCGATACTGATCAGCGAAGATTGGGGGGAGCAGAGGCCACGACAGTTTAGTCTGGGCGGTGGACTGGTGCTGAATGGGCTGGTATCGTGCTCATCCTCTTGGTTGGGGTGCGCTGCTGCCTGGCTCTCGATGGGCTACGCTTGGTGGCCTGGTGGCGTCACCGTCGTTGCCGGACGCCGATGAGCGAGCTCGCCTGTTCTTTCGAGATTGCGCGCCTGGCCTTCGGAGCAGTGGGGGCCTCGATGGCCGGCCTATCATCGCCGCCCAGTTCATCGACGTGCGGCTGTTTCATTTCTGGAAAGCGCTTCAGCGTGGCCGGGCCCTTGTGGTGCGCAACAACGGCTCCACCCTGGTCGCAGTCAGTTGGTAGACACCAGCGCAGGTGGTCGCTGATCAGCCACTCTTACGACCGCTCCTATGTCTGCTGCGCTGCGCCCGGGGGAAGCGGGGTGCTTGCCCCACCTGGGTTGCCTTCCATTCCGGAAGTGGCTTACCTGTTCAATGCTTCTCTCGCCGCCCTGCTCTCGACCACCCTGCCTTCTACCTGCTGGTGGCCTGGCTGCGCCAGTGGCTGGATGGTGCCAGGGGCGGGGCGGACGACTGAGAGCAGCTCAAATGAAGACAGATTGAGGCAGGAGACAGGTGTCTGGCTTGGGCAGGCGGGTCGCCCCCACTAGCCCTTTTGGCCTGTTCCCGATTTTTACCCAAGGTGTGCCTGAGTCTGATTCCACGCCGGTCCTGAATCCCGGACCGCTCCGGGCCCAACCCTTTGCGGAGGGGGCCGCCTTGGAGCCGGCCGGCGCTCGATCCCGGAGGGCTTCCTTTAGCGACGGCTTCGCCTCAGGGAACAGGGAACTGGCCGCCTATCTCCAGATTCACGCCGGGCCAAACCTGGAGCAGCGACCTACCCGCCAGCGCTCGGATCTTGGCGTGCCCTGCACCCCGCGGGTGCCGTTTGCGACTTCCAGTATCACCAGCCCGGGCGCACAGCGTTCTACGAAGAAACATGGGCATCGGCGCACTACTGGAGCCTGGCTGCGTCCTGGCATTCTTGGGCAGTGCCGGCTACATCGCGGATACCCTGCGGCGTGCGCGCAGCCGGGCCCAGGCCAGCGGACAGGCTTGGCTCGACTTCGGCGGCGGGCATCCGTAGCCATGCTTTGGCGGCCGCAGCCTCGCTGAGGTGGAGCAGGTTGCTGCGGTTCGTGTGGATCTCCAAACCCCCCACAACAGGGCCTTCGTGGCCCATCGGTGCCCTGCCTTTTGGTCACTCAGCGGAACGCGACTCAGGTATGCACGGGATCTGGAGCGATCATAGTCGAGCTGACCAGCCGTGCGGTTTCGAACATCTCCTCATGCCTGGGACGATGGCTGAAGCACCTACCCGATTCCAGCGGGCCCAGCTCACACTCAGAAATTCGCCCGCCCCGTGCAGAATCGCGCGCACCTGAGCCCTGATTGATAACTAAGGTATTCATCTTCTAAGGAGCCTCACAAGGAGAAAGATAATCGCCTGTCCACCTACGGCGGATGAACCGGCCCTGTGATAGGAGGCTTTTTTTCGAGACGCTGGCAGAGGCCGAGTAGTTCTCAATGTAGAGGTGTTACGCTACCCCCCCTGAACATTATCACAACCCGGGTACCCTACCGGCTCAGGCGGGGTGAACAGCCGCAGCCCGTTGATGCGCTATGCGGACCTGCGGCCCGGTCTCGCGGGTTGATGCTCCGAAGTTGACCACTCCATCCACCAAGGAATAAAGGGTCGTCATCGGAACGCGAGCGGCCGCGATTCAACGGCGGGGACGACGAGGTGTCCCCGCTGGCGAATCAGGATCGAGCCGGCCGTGACGGTTTCACCCCATAACGCTTGACGCCCAAACGCTTGCGAATTGGATCAGCGGCCGTTACGGGTGGAGCCTGTGACGCTATTCTTGTGGGCCATGGAAGCAAATTACGAGGGGAAGTGAGAGGGAAATTTAGGACCGCATTCCAAGGCCATGACCCGAGCAGCGGAGGTCCAGAGGCGATCAGACCCTGATCGGATTGAGTGCCGCCCAGCGGTGATCGAGTGGCGACCATCACCCGGGTGAGTTCCTGGCGGTGGCGTATGCTTTGCAGAGACGGGGTTTTCTTCTTGCGGGCGCATTTTACTAGACAATGACTGGGTCCGCGGGCGAATGCGACACTCCTACCTTTTAGGCGTGACCGTGAGGCGCCCCTCCACATGGGAAGGCGAGGCTGCTCGCCGCTGAAGTTCATCGTGAATCAAGCAGAGCACCTGCTCAAGTGGTTCGACGGTCTCATCGACCTCGGGCATGGAGGCGATCCAAGGTCGTTTAGTAGCGGTTGGGCTGCAACCCAAAAACTGCCTCAGGCCGGAAGCGGCGCTCGACCAAGTGGGAGTTAAGGACGGACGCCGCATATAGGGCTGTATCCCCATCGTGTGGACCGAGGCATCGGGTGGCTGCCATGTAGTGCTTCATGCGGAAACGGTGAGGCGTTGGGCAGGCGCGACCGCCTTCATCTCGCAAGTGGAAGAAACGTGGGTCCGAGGGTTTTCTTATATCACTGCCGCACATCCAAGGTTAATAAGTGATTCTCCCCCATGGGATCATCATGACTGCCGTTTGCTGCAGGCGATCAAATTATCTAGGCAGATGAAGAGGCCCTCAGCATTGGTGGGTGGGCCTTCAGCCAGGGCCCTGACGATCGCCTCCGTCCTGACTCAAGGATCCTGCGCTCTCTGCGATACCACGCTGCGGCAATGGCTATCGCGAGGCGCGAACCCACCGCAGCTCGAGTTTGCTCTCGGTGATATTGGCCACCAGGTCGCGGATGAGCCGCTGGGAGTGCAATTAACTGATTGCCGGTGCTGCTTGAGCAGGGTTCTCCTTGATCGCGAACCGCTCTCCAGCGTTCTCTGCCATCAAAGGATGTGCTGACCCACCGTGATCTCTTAATGGGTCGATCTACAGGGCGCTATGATTTCCAACCGCTGCCTCGGACAGTCCATCTGGCCCAGGATTCAGAACTCCGAACAGCTCGATTACAGCGTTGATGCGGCGATTCTCCCTTAACGACGCGATTCAAACAATACGTCAGCCGATTTCCAGCATGCACAATCCGCATGCGCCGTGGGAAACTTCTCCGAACCCGTCTCCAAAAGAACGTACTGGGTTACACAAAGGAGTTTGCATATTATACAAAACGTGACCCCAAGCCGGTATTTTTACCGTTAACTAGGCCCAAGGCCCAAGAACCGCACGCGAAGACTCTTGCGCCAACCTTGAGCGCACCTACAGAGACCTAGTGTCTGAATCAGCTATTTTCCGTGCATCCGGCTAGCTGTACCAAACCAAGCCCTTGACAGCTTCGGTAAAACCACCGCTTTATTTCATAGTGATCTGTTCAGCTGACCAAAACCGTAGGAAACCATTTTGAATCTCGATCGATGAATTCTGGGACTCTCTTGAAACTCAAAAGGGCATAAAAAATGACGAGATTGTCTCCTTCGGGGACATCGACTGGCCCTTGATGGACGTGCTGGCCAATCTTCTGCGAGATGTATCGGCGTTTCACTGCCATCAGAGTCTTTGCACACCAATAGTTTGCTGTTGCGCGCGATAGCCAGCGTGGCTGGGGAGATCGGTTGATGTCACCACTGAAGGCCTACATCCTTCAAGCTTCTACGGTTGCAGGCAACACTCCGAATTCCATGCGCGCTCTCAAGACACTCCGCGACATTCTCGAATCGGAGTTCAAGGGCGTCTATGGCACTTCAAGTTGATTGATGTGCTAAAAATCCTCAATTAGGCAAGAAGAAGACAAAATTCTGGCTATCCCACCCTGGGCCAAGATTCCTCCCCCACCCGTTCGCCGGATTCTACTCTTTCGGATCGAAACGGGTACTGATTGCCTTGATCTGCTTTTTGATGAGCTTTTCGAACAGGATCTGATCGACAACTCACTCAACGAACCCTAAAATCAACCAAACGGCAAAAAGGATTCCAGGCTGATTTCACTTTTCTCCACCACCGTCGGATTCATAGGCCATGTTCTCCCACGTCTAGCTTATTCCCCAAAAACTGGTGAATAACTTCCCACGGGCCGCCGGCGCGTTGAGGGTTGGAACGAACAAATCCCTTCAAGGGCGGCCTGCGATGTGGTCCGCTCCACGTTGATTCAGCGGAAACATCGGGAACAGGGAAAAACCATCTATTCGCTTCATTTTTTTGTACCAATGGAATCTGCAATTATGGCCGAAACCTGGTATCTTGTGTCACCTTCGAAGAGTCAACCGATGACGTTGATTTCGCAATGCTTTCAAGTTTTCGGCTGGGATCTACAGGAATTGATTGATCAAGGCAAGCTTTTCCATTTCTCGGACGCTTCCCCCGATCCCGAACGGGCAAGATTGGTTGGTAACTTTTGGATCTCTCGGGCCTGATCGAAAGATGAACTACGCGATCAGAAAGTACCAAAGCCCGCCGTGTTGCCATCGATTCAATCACCGCCATATTTCAACAGTACGACGCCTCCTAGTACGACGAGAGATTCTTCGAGTGATTTGCCGGCTCAAGGAGATCGGTGGTCACGACGGTGAGACATCAGAGCGGGTGAGGAATATGGCCGTCGCACGCTATGGAGTCGAAGAATTTGTTTCCGAACAAACGTTCATTTATTTTCTCCGTAATGTTGCTCGATTTTTGAACGGCCGTAGGCGACAGTTGAAATCCTTCAAACTCCTGGGTACAACCCATATGGAAAGGGAGTATTCCATTCACGATCCGGCACCCATGGCGTTCAGCCCTCATCCCCTGGAGTGACGATGGCGCACACCCAACGCTCTTCCCCAATATTCCGCGAATCACTCTAGGTGTTGCCAAGCTTGATGAGATTTGTGGTGGCGAGCTTCTTTCAAGATTCTAAACATTCTTCGGCAAACTGCGGCTAACCGGCACCGGCAAAACCTTACTTGGTCAGCAAGATTTGTGGAGAATGCTCACCACAAAAGGAAAGTGTGAATCGTTTTTGCCTT
>Ga0163217_1019491_pt1 | contig 11374 bp, 7 predicted proteins | sample SynspAceP_FD_185933 | JGI IMG/M metagenome (GOLD analysis project Ga0163217, IMG submission 185933) | Saline lake microbial communities from Ace Lake in Antarctica - Synechococcus sp. Ace-P (PacBio error correction) | ecosystem: Environmental > Aquatic > Non-marine Saline and Alkaline > Saline ... | reverse complement strand
GGATGGCTTTGATTTAGGTTCAGGGATATTGTTCCCCTTTGCCACAGATGGAAAAGCACGTGATTACCATGATGACTCCGTCGCACCAGTTTGGGAGATGGTAATGAACTTGAGTTAGTATTTTAGGCGGTGCAGGGCTTTTAGCCGCTTTCCCTTTGGTATATTCGATATTTTTACCTGCACTTATTATCGGCCCGTATTTTTAACTCCTAGCTGGGCTCCATTTTCAGAGGGTGTGGCCTTTGAGTTCCGATTCAAAGCTAAAACATTCTAAATACTTATTGGAGTTCGCGTCTTTCTCGGTATGGTTCTATGTTGCTGCGTTCGCTCAAGGAGCGGTTGTTGTGCATATATACAAGGCTTTGAAAACTGAGGGGTTTGTTTATTCAGGCGGAGCGCTCGGGACGGCTTAACCCCTTTTCACCGTGTTTATCACGGACTGGGTTTAGTTGCTGGGTACGCACTTTTAGGAAGCACTTGCTGATTATGGAAAACTGAAGGTGCTTTTGCAAGACTGGGCTTATAAATAAACGCCGCGTTTGTTGCTGGATCTTTAACTTGTTTTCACCATCGTTTGATTTACACCCCTTTCATTGATGCAATGTTAAAACTCGCTGGTTTGATTAATATTAGTTATTTAGGATTTTTACCGGTAACTAACTCTGTATGTTTCGTATATTGTTTTAAGTTCGGTGAAAAAGAGACCAGACGGTATGCCGTTCGTGGATCTATGGGTTAATTTTTCTACTATTAGCTACCTTGAGATTGTTAAGTGAGCAAATGGGGCCATACATTGTTGCCTCCTAACTTTACAATTTACCATGACCGCGTCAGCGATATAATTCTCAACTATTTTTACATTTAGGTTTCCTATTTGTTATCCTATTATTTGACATTACACAAGCTGGACTTTATTGGTAGTTATGAGGAAAAGTAAAAAGGAGGCTTGTTTACCACTAATTCGATGACAAAAAGCCTAACGTTGCGGTCTGCGGCAAACAGGCCGTAAACTTTTTTAGTTCATACGCGAGCAAACAGCGTCTTGCGCTCTCAATGCTGTAATTGCCGGTTCATTATCAACTGTGTTTATGTGACCCACAATGGCTGTCTTTTCTTTTGATCGCCGAGGAAACTTATCATTCAAAAAGCCTCACTTGGAACGCTCAGTTATTGCTAATCATATTTGCGTAGCGCTGTTATTGGCCGCACCTTATTTAACTCGGTTACAGACTTCATTTCGCAAACGCGAGCCTCAGTATCAGTGCGCGATTATACGACGTGTCATCTTGGAGCATTGGCGCATTTCTAGCCCGCTTAAATATCTAAGGAGACGTCGGTTGGTGCTTCAGCTGCTCAATGGGTTGAGGAAGTGGAAGCAATGATGGTTACTTCTCTCGTTTATATGCCGCAGCAACTATTAGCCATCTATCGCCACTGATGATTTTGTGTGTTGTCGGCTTATTTTAATTGAGTTGTGTTGCTGGTTGTTTACTCATTTCGGCCCCCCTTATCCCTTTATTTTATGATTTTAGTCCGGAATGGCGCGACAACTCATCAAAAAATACTTACGATTAGGACAAACGCTAGCGGTCACTTTTTAGATCGTGTTGCCAACCTAGTCAAAACATTAAAATGTTAGCGCTGAAAAAGCGGTTTTTGAAAAGAGGTAGGTGAGCATAGCGACAAACTACCGTAAGGTGGTGATGGAAAACGCTTTAAATTGGCCTTTTTGTCGTCAACTGTTTTAGAATTTTTTACTAGCATAGCTATTGCCTAGTTTTAGCTAGTTTATATTGGTTTTCTTTGTATGGTGCAATTACATGGGAGTTCCTGCCGCTAGCCTTCGTTATTCACCTGGACTTGTTATTTTAATACTCGCACCTGAATTTTTCCAGCCTATGCGAACCTATCACAGTATTATCATTGATTCGCGCCCACTGCACTTGGGGCCGCTAATAATTTCTGGTATTACTGCTAAATAAAGGTGGGGTTGATAAGCATAAAAATAATCGCAGGAAAAACAACAAGTAAATACGAACAAAGAGAGCATGATAAAGCACGTATCGAACTTCAACATCTTCGGCGTTTCCTTTGAAGAAAAATAGCGTACTGACTTTGCACCAATTAATATGGTTCATAAACAGCGGCCAGACTCTAGTTATTACAGGCAGTTCCGGCACGGGTAAGTCTACATGCCTAATTATTATTGCAGGTTATAATACCGCTACGCAGCGAGATCCATTTTTATCCTGGGCTAGTTTACCCATTGCCTACTGCCGCAAAAGCATGGATAAAAAAAAGACACTATTTTTAATAACCTTGCCTGCGTTAGCGCTAATGCAAGCAACAAAGAAATGCTAGATGCACTCGACGTTTCTTGGCTGGGCAAGTGAATTGGCGCTTAATCACTCAGGTCTTAATACCGTTCATCGGTAGAGGCATGGAAGGCTTTCTGAGTGGTCAAATGCAGGCGTATTCATTAGCCAGATATTGCTCCAATCCAAGCCCCGATTGTGCTTTTAGATGGGAGCCTTCGCAAGCTAGATTTAATTAGTAAGCATTCATTATAAGGCGCTTCAAATCTTAAAACAGAGCGTCATTTTATTATGCGACCCATGATCCCTCACTTATTTCGATTGCGGATTTCCACATCAACTTAGATACTCTGAAAGAAGCTGGAAAATGCAGTATGGTTTAATTTACTCATAAGAAAGTCAGGTAGCCGGCTTATATTGGGCATATTTTGGGCTTTCTTTAGTGCCGTTTCAAGCCGTTGCGCTTATTAGCCCTCTTCGGGCTGGTTTATTACCGCAACCGCAATACCGGCTGGCAATGCGGATTGCGTATTCGTTAGGTTTGATATGTACTTACCAGTTTCTGTTATTCGGTTTTTTGCATTAGTCGACGATAGGTCGTTATACTCGAACGGCATAACAATCATGACACCATTTTACGCTTAATTTCTTCTTTAGGTTGAGGCTCTTTAGGGCTTATCTGACTTGCCACTCAGTGAAAATTGCGCTCCACCTCAAGGACAGTGGAATGGTTTTAAGAAAACTTACCGCGATTTAGAACTCACTTGATAAGCATGTTAACTTCGCTAATTACAATTTCAAACCATCGTCGCACTTTACTGCTGATTTTTGACTTGACTTTATTTTTGAGCTTTATTTTGGCTTGAACTTACGCCGTTATTACCTCGGCGGATTCATTGTTTTATGTATTGCGGTTGTTATCGGCCTCACTTTACACAGACAAAAGAGGTAGCCGAATCATCAATCTCGATTACTCAGCGAACTTAGAGCCGCTATTATAGAACATCTGCAAGGCGCATTTGTTTTGGCAGCGCAGCAATTGATGGAGCGACACGGAGACTCAGATTACTTAACGCGTTTGATTGGTTTCATTTGATGTTGAAAAAATCGTTTGAATACAAAAATTAGCAAATATCCAGTTGCTTTTGGTATGACCTTGGGCTAGTTATTGATTGTTTTGGTTGTTGTTGGACTGTATGCAGATCGAATCATCGCGGGATCAGCTGGCCTATTTGCTGTGATGCTGCGATGCTCTTTATCGGTGTGTCGGAGATATTAAAAAGTATTCCAGCTCAATTTAGTAGCTGGGGAGGACCGTTTTTCTGCAAATTAGACTGAAAGCGCTAGTAAACCAAGGCCCTAGATGACGCTGCTCCGCAAGAAATTGATATTTCAAAACAATTTCCGCTCACATTATCTCATCTCTAAAATTCCGATTAGCCAACAAAAAGACCTTATTATTTACCCTAAGCCAAGCGCCAAAATTACATTTAATTTAGGGCGTTCAGGCACGGGTAAATTCAAACGTTAGCCAATATTATTGTCGGCACAGAACAATCTGGCATGTCACCTGAAGATCAATCTACGATCAGGTGCGCTGCCAAAAAGTTAAATATCACGGTTAATGCTGGCTACAAGTTTGCGTGATTATAGCTTATCTACCGGACTGGTACCGTAATATTTTTATTTGGTTACTCGACGCAAAGCAACTCGAATTTGCGGGGGTACACTCGGGTATAACTAGCTTAGTTTAAAAACAATATCAGTGCGTTATGGCATGTTCTGAAGATGTGAATTAGATGAGTGGGAAACAAGTACCGCAAGGACTGAATACGTGGCTAGGGGAACTGGCGCAAAAGTATCAGAGGGCAAGCCAGACGAATTTGCTTGTTGCAGGCTCTCTTGAGAAACAAAGTCTTGCTTATTTTAGGACGAGCCATTTCAACGGATATAGATACTAATATGGCTAAACCGATTTGGCAAATATTGCCACCATGGCTTTGCGCCTAGAATGGTATTCTTTTACCACGAAAAACCAGTTTTTTTAAAGTGAATAAAGATGCAATAAGTGAAGTATGCTTGGATGCGTCGAAAAATATTTCCAAAGCAGGTTGGTAAACGGTCATTCAATTTCAACTTAATTTGTAGAAAATTTCGAAAAAAACATATTCCAATTTATTATAAACGCCAAAAACGTATTATTTTCAGAATGACTACAGGGACGATTATATTATGCAGCAGTTTTTTATAAACAATAACACTAGCAATCCGCAGTCAGTAATTTTTAGGCGCGTGTGGATCCTCTGCGCATATAGTTCAGATGTAGCGGCGAAAAACAATCAAACTTTCAAGTTGCTGTAAAAGAAACAAGTTAACAAAGCCACAAAGATGAACAAGTGCCTATTAAGTGTTGCAACGTTGGAATATAGAGCATTTGGCTTACAATTGATCAAGGCTGCAAACGCGCAATAAAACTGAAACTAGAAGACATGCGCGCATGCACAAAAAACTCGACGTAGACGTGGTAGGCTTTGCAAGAAGTTGGCTCAAAAGAAGCTGTTCACTTACTTTTCCCCGAAGCCGATTGGCAGGTGATTATGCAGCGAGGACCTGACAGTGAAGCATACGACTGCCGGGGTCGGATATAAATCGACGCAAACAAAAAAACCGCCATTGTCGTAAAAAAACCGTTGGCTGATTAGCGCTGTGAGAAAATCAAGCGTTTGGCCTAACCGACCTGGCCTTCGATTTGGTTTGGTTTTCTGTTGACACCGCTGTTGGGGTTGTCCGATTATTCTTAAACTTACATTTTAAAAAGTTGGCTGTTTTTGTTGATGGACTATTTAAAAAAGCAACTCTGCGAGCGTTGTCAGGATATGCGAAGCAGGCAAGATATACTGTATAGATGGATGAGCACGCTGAGAATACATCGGACTCCTTACATTTAAATTTTAGGGGACTTTAACCATCGTATTTTCGCTCCATACAATTAGAATGACTCAATCTATTTTGTTCTAAAGTCAAAAAGCCCTTCTCGCCGATTCAATATAGTGGACGCAACCGCTGATAGGTTTGTCAATCCCACGGGTTATCCTGCTCCCAATAGATCATATCGTCATCGGTTGGGAATGAAACCGAAGATTTAACATTTACTCCATCCATACACTACTATGATGACATTGCGAGGAAGACGCCATTGTTGAGTGATATTTGTGCTGTATCGCTAGATATTTACCCAAGCTCATTATGCATTATCGTCATCAGTGAATGGCACAGTAACCAGCCAAAGAATACGAGGCTTATTACAGTGCTTTTACAAGAATGCGAGCGCTAAAATAGTAAATTAAAACCTCCCGAAAGAACCTTGGGTTGCCCATTATGGATTTAGATTGAAACCAGTGCTAAAAACATAGTCAATATCAGTTTTAATTAGACATCAGGGCATAAAGTATACCTATGCTACTTGGAAAGACTGGATTTAAAGTTAAAAAACGCAACGTTGTGCCGGTGCTCCCGACGTTTATCGAGACGGTTTTTAGAAATGGGTGGAAAATAGTATTCGGTACAATCTAGAAAAAATTAGAATGCTTACACATGGTCTAATATGCAATTGCTAGGTTTGCCTGTCGATGAAAGAACACGTGCTTGAATGGGTTTCGCTTCAGCGCTGATATTATTCAGTAAACAACTCCAAAATATGCGAACGATAAAAGCTTAACGGCGCGAAACATCTTTCAAACCGTAGTCCCGACTGTTTCTCAAACACAGGCTCAATTTGTATTCTGGATTGGCAAGCACCGCACGCTATAATAATGCAAGTAGGAGACAACATTTGAAAGATATCAGCAATACAACCCAGAAGGTGCAGATGTTAATAGGATCCTGCAACACGGCTGGGGAAAGATATAATTATATTACCTAATCCCATGTATGGTTCTCTGGAATTAGCGCATTAACCCGCATTTACTTCGATTCGAGAACTAACCCTGTTCTCGAATCCGTATAGCTGATTTTTATTCTCAGGCGAATAAAACCGCTATTCACATTTGATAATGATATATTCCGTCTTTTAGTTTCTTCACTTTGTAAACCATGAAAATGTCTCACCAGGCTCATTCATTCGCGAATATATAAGGACTTTCTGAGCTTTCATACTGTCGTTCGATTTGCGCATAGAATTGGATTTTTTTTTATTGCCAGTAAAGATAGAATTGGGTCTCTTTCAAGTTTACTTTTTGGTGTTGGTTTCTTGCCTTTGAAACATACCACAAACAAACTGGAATCGCCGTGTGTGATTAATTGAATCTGTAAATTCACTAGGCGGCAAATATTAATCTAAACTGCCATCAGTGCTTTCTATCTATAGGTGGTGTTTAGTGCATAACTGGCCCATTAGTGTTTTGATAACACCGTTGTGGCTTACTTCTTGATCAATAAATGGGTTTAAATCGTCCAAACCATTGAATGACAGTTTTGCATGAATTCATAACGACCGTTTGTTCCTGAATAAAGGTGATTTGTGCAAGCCTTGAGAGTAAAAACTATAGAAGCCAGTCGGTGTGTTTTTCATTATATTCCCTTATACCATTCATGTTGAGCAAAACATCACCAACACCCGCACTATTCCAGTAAAGCGGTAGTGCGCGAATAGCCAGCTTTTTCCTGATCGGACCGGGATCTTTTATATACCAATGAACTCTTGGCTTTTGTGTTTCTTTTTATATTTTTCAGCAATTTTGAGGAACCTTCACTTTATTTACCCAAAAATATCACCGAAAACGACTGGAATCTGGTCACATCAAATAATTTAACCCTAAATCAAAAATCCGCCATTCTCCTTTAACTACGCCGCATATTACGTCCAGTTTTTTTAAACATCTTAACCCTAGTGGCGAAAACCAATAGTTATAACTTTGAACCGGCCATGTTGTAAGATCGTTAGATTTCAAATAGTTTCGTTAGTTTTCAATTAGTTCATTAATAACATCAACGTGTAACGACTACCTTAGCCTATGAGAACTATATATAAAGGATCCCTGCTGCATAATATGACATTATCTTTAGGCGCGTAATCCTTTTCCTAATTTTCACGGCAGTAGAGCCGTTGTAAGGAAATCGCGACATCACGACTAAGTTCAATTATTTTTAGGGGCTTTAGAATAGCAACAATGCTAGTGCCGACTAAACGCGCTTGATACGGTTTTTAAGCTTTTGCGACTTGTTTGTCTGACAAGGTCTTCATTATTTATATATATCGACTGCAAAAATCTAGGGGTTGCCGTGAGTCTTTGATTCGATTGATTTACGGATCAGCTCATCTTGTTGCAAAAGATGAATCGTCTCCCAATTGAAACTCCGTGAACACACTAAGACGACTGATTTTTTTATCTGACGATACTGTAACCTGAAATTCCTTTTTGTTAGAGTATTTGTACAACACCTTAAACTAAATGAGTCCTAAATTCACATTTAAATTGATAAACTTTGCCAATACCAAAAGGGTTAACAATATGCAGAAAACTCGAATTCATAATCGAGTATAAAGTTGATACCCCTCTTTATAAAATAGTTATCATGGTTAGTAATAAACTCTTCTTTTTATTAACCAGTGGTTCGCTCTACAACAAATATAGCAACACCTACGCAGCCTCAATCGAGTTGCGACCTTCTGTTCTGCACTTATTGCTGAAAACACAACATCACCACTTGAAAATGGACACCGTTTTAATTAACCACTCATTGCGCACTATATCACTAAAGGTGCAGGTCAATATATTGGCGTACGGCTTTTAAATTTACCCTCTTTCTTCGAATGCCAAATGGCTTCATCGGCAAGTGCACAGTCTCAAGATAAAATTGCCTTCTCTCCTGATTTTCAAATTCAAGCGCGGCAAACAACGAATGCTGGTGGCATCTTTAAGCAGGAATAGTAAGTAACACGATGTTGATATTCACAGCAGTTGCCTCAACTTTCCGTACGAGTCGAAATAGTGAAATTTTGCATGACAACCGGCATTTCGCAGACACGAGGACCGCCTTTGGCGTTTTCCTAATCCAACCATCCCTGCAATCAAGCAAGGGCTGTAAAGCTCGATTTATGGTTGTCCTGGCGCAAACAATATTTCGCTAAGCTAATTGGATTTCACCGGGATTAGAGCCCAATGGCCATTCGCCTAGCTCTATTCTGTTTTGCATTAGATTGACACCCAGTGTTGGTGTGATTTTTTATCATAAGACTCTATATAAACAAACGACTAAAAGTGAAGGATTATGGCCAATTATCTAAGGTTATAAAGCATCAATAGGTACGCAGGCAATTAGGACTATAGAGGCCCCTGCGCAACTTTTTAATGGTATTAAAGAAACGACCCGCTATTTGCTCTTCATTTACATGCCTGGCGCCTTTGCAGTATGTGTCGACAGCGGCCCAAACTTCGCGCACAACATTATTCATTGCACGAGAAAAAAACCAAGTATCCAAATCGTATCTCCAACCGAGGCCAACCAAGCGTCTACTTTGGTCATCTAAGGCAAACGAGCATCGCCAAGCGCTCTTTTTTCTATTTCTCCTGAATACGTTCCAATGGGCTGTTTGCTCCGCCCCTTGCCAGCTTCTGCATACAGAAAGCGGGACCTTTGATGCTACGGCATTCAGAGCTAAGCACTACCGCTTGCGATCTTCTTAACCTTTGGCTTACTTCTGCATTCGAAGCTCTTCGGCTTTAGCCAATTTTCTACTTAAGAGTCCGCCCGATACCCAAACGTTCCGCCATGTTGCATAAATTGACTCGCTGCAAATATACCGTTCACCCAAATTAGCATCAGTAATAGGCGCAGAGCCCGCAAACCGCACCAGACGTAGCCCAAGTCTTTTACCTACGTTATCATATGGGTCGCATGGAATTAAAACCACCATCGAGAATCTACAATAGAATTATTCCAATAACCAAGCGCACGGGGTTATTGCCAAAATGCCTCTTTGGACTTTCTTTACTTCACCTACCTGTTCAGCCGCAATGAATGATGAATGGGTCCGCTCGCTGCAATATTGGTTGCATGCATGTAGATCCCCATCTTTTGGACACCGCCCGCAAGAATGAGGAGCAAATACCTAGACAGAATCATTGGGAACAAGCCAATTGCGCTGTATGCTTGAATATAACGACTCAAATTGACCGATATTGTTGCCAAATCTTAGTTTGTTTCCGCCCTGTTAACTTTACCGTCCATCCAACCGCCTTTGCAATATATAGGACAGGAAGGTGTGTGTAGCGATTCGCTTTGCCGTGCAGCGCTGAAATGGCGCAATGATAGTCTGCAATTTTTGAGAATATGGTTTCCTTGTCGGTCATGATGAAGATTAATGAAAACTCCTGCCGACGCCGCAACCCAGACTTAATCATTTCATGTGTACTGTGCTGCAATAGCTTTCGATATCCATCAGGGCAAAGAATCTCTAAAAAACCGGATACATAACTTTGCGCCATGATCCCAAAAATCATTCACTAGCACTCGGGCCTTGCGTTTTCGGCTAGTACACCCATGGCTTCGTTGAAAACTGTTGGACTAGAACATTAGCATAGCTGGTAATAAAATCCCAATGATTGATCAGCTTGCGGCAGCCTCGGTTGTTGACGAATGTTCAAGATGTCAGTGAATAAACCATCGTGTCCAATCTCTACCGTAATATTTTGCTGCCACCCCCTTAAGGGTAGAGCTTTGATTTTGCAAAAATTAGTAGTTGCCATGCACACTAACCTAAAAATATATTATGTGCAACATTAATATCATTAACAGCGATTTAACAAGGCTCTTTAATGGAAGATATGATTTACACAAAACTGTAAAGTCGCCACCATGCTAAGGGCGTACACCTTATGGTCTAATCACAGACGCAAGAAGTGGTTATCAATAAAATATATTTGGATGGGTTGGCAAAGCTAATGACTTGCAGATCGTTTATGCAGAGCTGCGGCTTTGAAGACCTTTTAGGTGGCGATTAGTTACTTCCAGCACTGCTCGATTGCCATACCCACCTGTATTGGACGGTGTTCACGCGCCAGAGAGAATTTTGAAGCTCGGCTTAAATGGAGGCTAGTTATCAAGAATCGCCCGCCAATGGTGGCGTATTATTTCACCGTCCTCGCTACTAGAATGCAACGATTGAAGCACTACTCAAAGACGCTCTCAGGCGCTAGACAGTCTTATTGAGATGCGTTAGGCGTAGTTTAAAATTTAAATCTGGCTATGGACTGGACAATTGAGATGAAGCTGCGGAATGCTAGGGATTGCTAGAAAGCTTTGGCACTTTGCGTTCCAATTAAAATAGTTACTACGTGGTTAGCTGCGCATTGCTATCCACCCGAATATCGTTCACGAGCTGATCAAATATATAGAAGAATTGCTATCCCAGCTGTTTACGCTTAGGTGTCGAAGAAGGGATTTGATCGACGCCGATAGACGCTTTTGTTGAAGACATTCGTTTTTGCCTGCCCAAATTGAACATTTATTCGCAGAATCAAGGTAAATATTCCAGTAAGCTTCACGTGAGCAATTAAGCGATCAGAAAGGGGCTTTGCTAGCGGGCAAGTATCAAGTTCTTTCTGCGGATCATTTGGAATACGTGTGCCCTGAAGATGTTCCCGCATTTTGCAGCATTCTGGTTGCGGTTGCGGTGTTTATTACCCGGAGCGTATTAACACACTTTAAAGAAACTTAAGCTACCGCCACTCGACAGTCTCCGGAAGTAATTGTGGATTATTTGCAAATTGCACTATTGTACCCCGGAGCTCGCCCTTTCCTCTCTACTCATTTGCTTGGAATATGCATGTACGATGTTTTTCTATGGACCCAGGAAGAAGCATTAGCTGGGGTAACGCGAAACGCCGCAAAGCGTTTTAAAACCTGTCCGGCCACCAATTTACGGTGTTGTTGCGTCAGGAGCGCTTTGCGGAAACTTGCTGTATGGGACGTAAATCCATCGGCTGAAATTAGTTTATTGGATAGGGGCCGTCCTTGAACAAACGAATTCTGCGCATGGGAGAAATAAATCAACATGA
>Ga0163217_1004199_pt1 | contig 11374 bp, 9 predicted proteins | sample SynspAceP_FD_185933 | JGI IMG/M metagenome (GOLD analysis project Ga0163217, IMG submission 185933) | Saline lake microbial communities from Ace Lake in Antarctica - Synechococcus sp. Ace-P (PacBio error correction) | ecosystem: Environmental > Aquatic > Non-marine Saline and Alkaline > Saline ... | reverse complement strand
GGTGCTACAGCCTATAGTCGCTGGTGTAAACTCTTCAGAAATTCAGGGTGCTGCAATATTTTTGGCTTCTGCTTGCCTGGAAAACCTATTATGGTAGGCTCAATGCTCACAGTACGACGGAGGCTGGACAGCGAGGATAATTTAAAATCAGGAAAAGTCCCAAGGATTAAATCCCCTTGCAAATTTGAAGATTCTTCTTCAAATTGCAAGGGGATTTTACTTTTTTAGTCTTTTTAAAAAAACACGCATTTCTTTATCTATTCACCCCACAACCAAACTCAGCACATACACCAAGTAAGGCAGTTACCCCAGCGATCATGGTTCCTTGCTATGAGATAGATTTCCCTGTTCGTTACTTCATGCCGATAGTTTGCCGTTACCACCCAGAAACCCACTGATCATTGGCATGGGGGGAATATCCCCAAAGCGCCAGCTCCATAGCGATTCGTGTGTAAAAACTTTTCATCGTCTCGCTATCCAAACCCAATGGTCCTAAAATCGGTAGCAATGATGGGAAGCAGTAAGTGATCTGGCTACAGTAGTGGAACCCTTGCGCAGTCTTCAATCCAAATGGCAATCAGGAAGGGGAAGGGAAAATTCCCCAATTGGTGCATCGCTCATCGTGGAGGTAACTAGGTCGCCAACTCCAGAATTCTGAACATGTTTCCCCAAAAACTGCTCCTGCTCCTGTTATTAAAATTACTGGCCGCTGCAGAAACATTGCCTTCTCAAACCCACTCGCGCGGGAAAGTAATTTTTCGATCAAAATTTTTTCGGTAAATGTGAATTTGGACAAAAATGCCCCAATCAAAAGAGCAATCACCGGGAGGTTCCGAGAAACTGAATAGCTTTTTCAAGCCACTTTCTCCAATGGTTTTGTAGGATAATTGGCAATGGGAGGCGAAATAATCAGCGTCAGTGGCACTAAAATCGGAAACCAGTTTTTTTAAAACTTGCATGAATTTTAGGACTCGTTTTCTTTTTTTATTTCCTTATCAGGTTGCTACCAATACAGGTTTTAAAGTAATTTTGGTGACCCACTTTTGGAACAGAAAATGTAAAGCTGGAATCAGGTTAATAACGACACCAACCTCCATAGAAGATGACCTGTTCGAGATCCAGCACCTAAAATCCCAGCAGTTGGCTATTGGACCTTGGAAGTGGGAGGACAAGCGGAGTGACTGGCCATAGCACCTAGGCGACACCGCTACAATCGTTGCGGGCATATGAAATCCCACTTTTTCAAAAGGAAAGCGGACTTTGCAATCGGATTAAAGCATTAATGATCGTGCTATCTCCAAAAACAGGGAATAGAAGAGGAATCCATCCACTAAGCGATTCCAAAGGGGCCGGGGATTAGATTCACGGGATTTTTTCGCCAACCCATTTCAGTTACTTTTCTTTGCGATTACCATTCGCTCCCCCCGTTTTTCTAAAAAATGGGCCTAGAATCACTCCAAGCAAATCAACAATCCCACACTTCCCAGACTTCCCCAAAATCCATCAGAAATCGACTTTACGATCAAATCAGGAGACATCCCCATCAATTCAATTCCATAAAAATAATAGCTCCGACAAAAAGTGCTAGAAATGGATGGATGTCAAACTTTGAATGATGGCAAATCCAGAATAGCGCCTAAAGCATGTCCGATAAATCAGAAGGTGAGCAATTTTGGGTTGGTTTTTGGGTTTGAGCACTCCTAGAAATTTTGTTTCCGATGCTTTTTAGATTCAAAAATCTAAGGAAAAAATGCCGTAAACCACGCCCATTTATCAAGTTTTTTTGAACAATTGGGCTTTTTTAAATTGTGGAACATAGAATGGGCCCACAGCTTATGGAAAGTAAGAATTGAAAACTGGAAAATATTTTAGCACTTTAGAACACGCTGAAAAATAATTACAGCAAAACCCGGACTTTTAGGAATAACTCAACTTGCGCTTCCATGAGAATAACATCACTTTATCTTTTGGCCTTTTGCCTTTTTGTAGTTGGTTGCAGTGAAAAAGATACCCAGAGAGTAAATTTGATCTTTTACCGCAACCAAAGATCCATTAGCGTTTCTGTCGCATCCTCCAATCTCTTCGGCTGACTCAGCCCTGAATTTGAAGCAAGGCTAAAAACCAGTTTATATCTGGCAAAGCCTGTTTTGAAGAACTTAAGAAGTTAAAATCATCCAGTTTGAGCTTGATCCCAACTTTGACGGGAATGAGGAAGTATATAAACTTGATATTTTCGAAACTAGATTTCTTGGAAAGCGCAGATCAACTGGATTTGGAATGGGTCTGATGACGCTGGGTCAGCTTGCTTTCAAGATGCAGAAGGGACCGGGAATTTAATCTGCCTGGGCTTCAGATTATTGATAGCCTGCGCTGCTTACGAGCATGTTACAATTTTGGATGTTAAACATCATTTGGAGAAAAAGGGAATATTATTTTTGAAACTCATGGATCGTCTGGCTGCTTTTGAAAAATCAACGGGAATCATCTCGAAATTGAAGATAAACTGCCTAACGTTCGTCGCCACTAGTGGGTTCTTCCGATGCATTTACCATTTGAAGAATGGAAGGAAATCAGCGGATTATTGCCATTTGGCTCGAAAATATTCCGCATGGAGCCCATTGGTTCAGGTTTAGGGCCACGCTTCTTTTATTCTGAAGCATCCGGAATTTTCAGTCACTCAGAAGACCGATCCCTGAGAGTGATTGGGCATTTAATCCTTTGGACGAAAAGACCTATGAAAGTCAATTTGTTTTGTCTATCGATGCTTTGGAGCTTTTTTCTCATGCAAATTTCCTCCATGTAGGTGGTTGATGAGGTTCAATAACCACAGGTCGGGGAGTGGGAAATCTTGCCTTGGAACTCCAACTTTATTGGCTCAATCGCGTCAGGAGTTACGCAGCCAGCAACAAGGTTTGATCCTATCTTTTGGGATGAATATGCCACTTAAAATGCTGAATTGTATGGGACGATCTATTAATAAAGATCTAAACCAAATCGGAAGTGGATAGTATTTGGAATGCAAATTAAGACCGGTTGAATGTCATTTATATCGATAAAGTTTCCCTAAAAATTGCATTTACATGCGCTGAATTTTATGATATTCCAAGAGTCACCGGTAATTCTAAGGCAATGCAATGGTTTACCAAAAAAGGCTTCCAAGTCATGGAGGCTTACTGGCAGGTCAAAACCGCTGGAACCTGATGCACAGGATTCAAAGTTAATGCCAAAAATATACGGACTTTGCCAAAAGCTCCATTGACAGTAAAACATCAGGCTTTTGGCTGGACACTTTTGGGACGATGACCTCTCCGCCATTTCGAGTTGTATCAGGCGTGGCATTGCCACTTTTGCCGAATTTACACTTGGACAGGAGATCAACGAAACAATTCCCGAAATTCAAGGGGCATTCCGACAGCTTACTTTTGGGCCTGCAGCTGATTTCAGAAGGAATGGCATTTGGTCGATTTACTTGAAGAACCAGTAGCTTTCCTGGAAAATGCACTCCTGGATGGGAAAGATAGGAAATCAACTTTAGGAGTTTAAGCCAATTCCGTTGGAGCAGGCTTTAATTTCAAGCCAAATCCAGATTCAAGCATGAAATCTGGACCAATAAATATTGCGAGCGAGTGGCTAAGGCAGAAGAAAATCTCACTAAAGTAACTGAGGTTCTGGCGAGGGATTTCGATCTAAAAGTTAGCGAAGCGAAATATTTATACCTGGAGGTCTATGAGCAAGTAGCACAGGCCGTGCAGTTTCCAATCGGGCATTGATTCAATTGGCCCAGAGTTGGATTGATCCATTAGGAGAAAAAAGAGCGATGCCGAGGAAAAGCTAAAAGGGATGCAGGTCGAATGGGGCAGCCATTCAATCGAACCTAGAGGAGGTCTATTTGGAAAGGACCAGGCAGCCAAATAAGCCTGCGGATTACATTTTTAGATCAGGATCACATCATCATTTGGCAAATCAAGCAAAAAAATTTTAGTTTGGATTGGCAGTTTTATGTGGAGGCTCTGGTTTTATTCAAAAAAAATAGAAAAATAAGGGAATTCGGAATTCTACTCCAGGAGCCAAATTGGCCTTGCTTAAACTCACTATTTTAAATTTTAAGGACCAGATGCTATGAAAACAAGTAATCCATTTTATTGTTTGATCTTAGGCATGCTTTTATTTGGAGGTTGGAATAACTTTTCAAAGACATGAACTGGCCTTGAATGTTCTATGGTCCTTTATTTAGGCTCTTTCCTTTTTATGGCAGGATTGATCTTATTATAAGCAAGCGACAAAAAAATGAAGGTAAATTTCCAACTCTTGAAGATCTTCTGCAAGACATTGTAACATTTCAAGATTCTGGAAAATTCAGGTACGATTCTGATCTATCTTCGGCAACGAATTGTCAACTCACACATTTCCTTCCAAAAATTCCCTTATGGCATCAGGATTTTTTGCGCTTGTTAGATGATTCCGCTACCTATGGACGACCGTAGCAGTAATGAGTAAGGTAGCTGCAAAGAAAAACAGCTGGAATTCTGGGGCGAGACTTAGCTGTAAATGCCGAAAAAGGCATCTGGCTTCGGACAGGACCGGGAGTTGCCAGTTGCTTTGGTGTGCCATTACCAAAGGTTCTTTTTTGGAATAAGTTGATTATTCTGCCTTTTTGTTTTCTGCTAAGTGCATTTTCTTGCCAACGGCAGGTTCACGGATCATTCTGGTTTGGGAGGACTATTACTCCGCTTATTGAAGGTGCCAGAAAATCTATGAATACTTCTTTCCTCACGAGCATTTTGCGACAGTTGACTCGGTAAAGGACTTGACGGATTGAAGAGGTCAAAGCAGCTGAGAAAGGAAAAAATAAAAGTCGGCAATTGTCACAGATTTCATTCTATCTGGTCGAGATCGTGATATATAGCGTTGGGAAACAGTCGCCGGGATAAGCCAATTTACACCCAGATTAGGGGTTTGGTCTCAATTAATTGCCTTTTAAGCAACTGTTGAGTTTATGGTTTGGTGGCGTTGATTGTTCGGATGGACGGGTTTGGCCGTGAAATTGATCAATCTCAACGAAGAAGAAAATGGTAGCTTTTTCTGACAAGATTGGGAAAATTTTAGGTCAGTGCTTTAACAAAGATTATTAAAAGTATGGAGTGTGATCGGAACGATTGACTTTTGCTGTTGGTTCCCGCCGGAATTTTTTTCTCATAACATAGAATTTTTTCATCATCTAGTTCCCAATTGGCCTTCGATTAATCAGGAATTTTCTACTCGGAGTCGGGAAGGTCGGAGTTGGTCGTTTTGCTTTTGGGAGTCAATTTGATCAAAAAGAATTTCTCCCAAGAAGGCACATTAATCTTGTGCACAGAAGAAAAGTCGATCGGGTTGGTATAAAGGTGAAGTATGGGGAACATGAGCCAAATTTAAGAATCAGGAAAATTGAATTCTAAATTTTTGAAATGCCTCCAAAGTGTTATTTGAAATCAGATGTTTATTGCTTTGTGCGTCTTTTGTTATCGCTTTTTTAGAGCCTTGGCGGTAAAAAAGCTCAGAACAGTGCCGTCAGAAATCACTCATTTGAAAAAAAGGCTCTTTCTCCGTGGATATTTTCGGCGTAGTTCCTTCAACGCTCGCATATTCTTGCAAATGTTTTTCTTGAACGTTCAGGAACCCATGGCTTCACTTTCTTAAGGTGCGCCTTCTCATCCACAAGAACACAAAAGATGATGATGCAGGGAGTTTTTTTTCGAAAACATGCTCCGAGAAGTCCCTGGAATATACGTTCAACCATGATGTGAATACTTAGATGGATCCTGTGTATATCACGGAATTCAACTTTTGATGACTTGCCGATTACTGATTTGGTTTGGAAAACTGATTTCCACCCCACATAAACCGTCACATCAATAAAGCTTTCTGCCCAAGTCCCGAGCACAGGTATATGCCGCCTTGGTCAAATCATTTTTCATTCACTGATCCCACCGTGTAACTTTTTCTCCAAATTTTTGATGTGTCTGATGGTTCACTGATAACTGAAATGTGGTTTTGTGGGGATAGTCCATGGGAATTTGGGGTTTTTGATTTTTAGGGAATTGCCTTTTTTATATACAAATTCACTTAATCTGAGTGATAACTCTTTACCCACTCTCTTAATGTGATCCAAAAAATCAAGATATTTCATTTGGTCAAAAATGGTTAAATCTCTTGTAGGGAAGGTTATAGCTCATCCAATGATTTTCAATTTTCATTGAGTTGTGTCAGACTTATTTGTTTTTCCGACAAGCTGTCAGATCGATATCGCGGAATAGAGCTACAGGTACACCATTGCTCGGGAACCATACAAAATGATTTTTTTTAATATTAGTTATGCGCAGCAAATACTGAATTGATTTTTTTGAATATAGCTTTTGTGAAGTCCCGTTCAGTCATAATCCTAGTATCCTCTTGTTCACCGCTTCTTTTTTCTTTCCATGGTTTTTTGAATTCAAGAAAAGCCGGGATTAGTATTCTTTTAGGATCTTTCCCATAGATTTCGTCTGCATACTTCATATTAGAGTGTGTCTGAGGTCTTTATTCCGACTTCCAATCAATCCTCCATACCTTTCATCAGAAATTAGGTGTAGTTGAAATATGCTTTCCCTTGGTCGCATCTCTACTGCCACCATTGTCGAATTTCCTTGATAGCAGCGTTAATCTTTCATTTACGTTCCATGCAACTCATGTGTTGGTATTCAAATCGCTGGATCATCCCTCTTTGATCATTTTCATCTAGCACATAACCTAATTCAGAAATCATCAATAGCATTCATTTTGATCCAAAAAATTTTTGCTTTGATTATAATCACAGCTTTGGATCATTTTTTTAATGCTTTATTGAAATTGGCTTTAATAACGCTGCTCCCAAAAAAGAAAAAAATTTAAAAACCATAAAAAAAAAAATCTAAAAAAAAACATCAACAAAAATCTATATTTTTCTAATTTATTTTTACTCGTCGCAGATCGTAGATAATATCATAGGTCTAATTATTTTTCATGTTTTCTAACTTTATTCTCTCTCCTCTCTCAGAATAGTATGAATGTAATATATTCAAAGAGCCTACAAGATAGGAAAATCAAAAATCCACAATCGTCCGAAAGTTCAAATTGATCCTCGGTTCGAGGTGACTTGTGTGGTTGGAGGAGGGCGCATTGAAGCCTCATGGCGGCTTGACAAGTCTCTGCCATTTCAAGGTAAACTCCCATGCTCCAATATGACTTCCACTTTTTCCGCAGTTTCCTTTAAGAGTAAATTTCCGAACAGCACCAAAATACTCATTGATGCCAATGGATACCACTCTTTTTCAAGACTTTTTCTCTCCGTCCGCTATGCCAGCCCATTCCCTCGCACCGTCAAATAGATAGAGATTTAGAAGGCAAGAGTTGTATGTTTCTCGGTATGTTTTTCACAGATAGGCTTTCAAGTGATATATTAAGCTCATCGGGTCCAGGGTTAGAGCCTGTTTTTTGGATGACTTTTTGGCACATTAGTTGGTATTCAAAAGGATTGATTGCCCATACCAACCCACTTTTCGTTTCGTCTCGGTGTGGTGTTTGCCAAACATCAGGCTGCTGGGTCATTTTTTCCATTCGATATTTCCCAAAGTTTTTTGTAAAAAATATCCGCTTTCATCAGTCATCACAAAGCGTCAAGAAGTAATTGACGATGGCCATCTGTCCGGGGTTAGAAGATTTGGATGCTGGACGGGTTAAATAAATCAAATTTAGGTTAAAAAATTCGAATTTTGCCTGAAAGCAACTTGATCTAGTTATCTCTAAAAACCCTCAGTTAAGGATTGATTTTCTAAAGCCAGCGTTTGTTTTTTGCTCTCTCCAGCACAAGAGATATATAGACACACAATACTAGAGACATCCAGCCGAATGATTGCCTGTAGCACTTAGAATATGCATCTCGAAGGATTTTTTGCTTTTGATAAATCAAAATAAATAGTTCCTGGCCATTCGGAGCGTCTCCAACACAGACATTATCTCCGTTTTGGCAGTTATTTGCAGCAGCGACATCTTTAATTTCCAAGATATTCTAATAGGTCTAGCCAATCAGCCAATGCCCGCATTCCGAATCAGCGCTCTCTCCATATTATTTGGGCATAGGTAACTCGCCCGTCAGACACACAGCATATAGATATTGAGTAGGTAGTTTCTCATCGGAAATGAACGTCGATTACTTCCAGTTAGCCGTTTTTCCTGATCTTATCAACCCATTCGGAATATCGATCAAGCGTAAGCGAATAGGCGATGGCCCTTTATGGGGGTCATTACCGGTGGCAGTCAGGAATCGCTATACAGCACCGATTTCTCTCTCTCGGTCCAATTCTCTCCTTTCTTCATATTTCTTTAAACGTTTCAAATCGCTCGCGAGTACTCAATATCCCTGCGCTCCTCCTTCATTCCGATAATTTACAAAAAACCAAATCCGGGTGGGCTCGCAATAGAGTAATCTACCTCCGCATACAAAACGCTGCTGGCCGTCGTTGGGAATGCCACTTCACGGCATGACCCGCTTCTGAAAGCCCGATCTGTCGTGTTTTGGCAAGCAGAGGTAATTCCATTTTTATGGGGTGGCAGGATCGCCTCTTATGACGAATAATAGGTTTCTATTATAGAGACATGTATTGCCCTCTATCTTCCTACAACGATCTGCGCATAGCTCTCTTTGGAATCGTATCAAAGTCCTGGTCTTTTTGCTTCAGCTAAAAAAAGAATTGAAAAGAGCGAAAAGAAGCGTGTGGCTTTCATAGAGAAACAACTTTATTTATATATAGACATAGACACGTGGTGTATGCAGGTTTTTTATTCTCCAGCCATGTCCCGCAGTTTTTCAGCCACCACTCGACTTTTCCATACTGAATTTCATGTTTACTGTTTTCCCTTCTGCAGAAGATGGTGGAAACGTAATTATGTAACCGCATGCCCAGTTTGATCCGTCGATGATTCAAGTTTGTTAATTCGGTCACTCGACTCCATCTTTTTTGGCATCCTTGTAAAATCCCTTTGATAATTTCGCATATTTCCAGATTTCACACGGTTTCTCTAAGATTTGATGGTCAGGTGTATAGTATTATATCTAGTTGTTCGAGCTCATATTTTAGAAAAATAGAACATCAAAAGATTCCTGAATCAAAATTTTGGATATTGAACTTCATCGGAAAGGGCTTTTTTTGCTGGGCAAAAAAGCGCTGAAGAATGTGCCTAGGAAAAGTAGAAGGGAAAAAATAGTTGGTTTCATTTTAATAAGTTGTTTTGGAAATGAAAAAATGCTGCTCTAGTGAGCGCAACATTTAATATTGATTTTTTTTGAAACTGTTATTAATTTGACCTGAAGTAGGAATAAAACGAGTGCTTAAAATCCGCGGTTCTCGATATCCTACCGACGGAAACATCGCCATATTGATCCTTTTATAGGCCCACAATCGCTCAAATTCCTGATCTACTTCCGGCGTTCAAGGCCATAATCCAATCGCCTCGCATATCATAAAGGTCAGGGACTAGATATCATTTTCACTAGACTAGAGCTGTATTCGAGGATCTAAACCTAAGTTGGTGAGTCGGAACTCATTAATGATTGGCTTCGTTTTTGAGTCCACGACAACAGATACTTGACCCCATTTTACCACGACTTTCTACTCCAGCATCTATATCTCCTTCAAGGGATTGTTCCACGGTCCAGAAAGTGTTAAGCGGAGCAAAACGATTATCAACCATCGCTTCCTGCTATTACCGTAAACTTGATTCCCGACTCCCGCTGCCATTGCTTTCTCCCAAATCTGGGACCTGGAATGGAGGCGTAAAAAATTCACGGAAGGTCCGTTTTGGGGATTTGAATTTCGGGTCTTTTCAATAGTTTCATTTAAGGTCCAAGTGACATCTCCTGCACCACCTGCTGCTCGGTGTTTTCTCCGTCCGGAAATCATAAATGGCTTCTTATCACTCTTCAGCGCCATAGCCAAATTTCTCCAGTGTAGCGGACAGGAGCTACGAATTCAAAATCGTTTCCGTACTTCCAATAGCCTTTTTGCCTAAATATTCAGCAGCCTTTCCTTTACCTCTTTTTCACTATCACAGTGACCCATTATTACCGCCGTGATTTCCGAGGTTTCGTCTCCAGGGGTAACCCATCCAAAATCGCAGCATCGATGATTCCATCTTTTTCGGTCAAAGCTGGGATCTTAGCATAAAGACCTTTTCCAGGTTCAATTCGAAGTGCTCGTTTTCTCACCTTGGAAGTAAATCGGAACAGGAATCCCAAGCTTTGAAAGCAGGTTTTCCCTTTCCAGACTCGTAATCTATCAAGTAGGTTTCACTGCCCGCTTCTTTGGAGTCAGTTGCATCTTCGTGAGGTGCCCATACGATAGCAAGTGATTAGATCTTCAGTTTTTCGGCTAAGCGGGGAGAGACATTTCCGTGGAGGGTCCATGGAAGTAGAGATTAGGGTTCGTAAGCTATCACTTCCCGTACACGCACGATTAAAATCGCCTTCTGGATCATCCAAAACCCACCCACACTCATTTGCGCCATGGTGTACAAAAGGAAGAGGACCATCATAGGAGCATTTGCTTGCAATCGATCCTAAGGTTTCATTCACCAACTTTCGTAAGCTCACGAGTAACCGCACCACCAGGGAAGGCCGCATGAGGCCCGTAGCGTAGGGACCATTGCTCGTTTCTGATCAATTGAATCTTCTGCTGAAATGGGGTAAAAGCCTAAAAAACCTCATACTTCTTCTTGCTTTGAAGCGCGCTTCCTCCGTCACTGCTGCGTGAGAAAGGTGCTGGACTTCGAATAGCTAAAACCTGCGATAGCGGATTTATTGGGGAAGTTTTGTTTTCAGTTTCTTTTGCTGCGCAACCGGAAAGCAAGCAGTGCGGAGTAGGAGGAAATTTAGTTTTTTCAAGAGGATGAAGCGAAGTAGGAGATTAGAAGAATTAGAGCCCCGATAGCTATCTGGGGGAGAATGAGGAGATTAGAGAATGATAGTTACTTGTAAGTCCCGGATTGAAAATCCGATCCCATCATGGACCCATTTTTCACCAGGATTAGCCCAATGGGATTTGGATTGTTGAAAGTTCCACATCAATTTCTTCCCATTTTTGAATAATGGTGCTTTTTGAGTCTGGATGAGCTGTTTTCTTCCAATGAAAAATCATCCGGCCGTTCCATGAATCATAAACATTTCCGATTGCCCGGTTCGGTGATTTCCATGCCGAGGAAATCCGCAGTCGATGTCATTGTTGGGTTCACTTCTGGGCCAAGCATTTCTGCGGGCGTGATGATTTTCATAGGACACGGATCCGACTCTGGTCGTCGATTTCAAGTCAAGGGTTAGCAGTAA
>Ga0163217_1082928_pt1 | contig 11375 bp, 10 predicted proteins | sample SynspAceP_FD_185933 | JGI IMG/M metagenome (GOLD analysis project Ga0163217, IMG submission 185933) | Saline lake microbial communities from Ace Lake in Antarctica - Synechococcus sp. Ace-P (PacBio error correction) | ecosystem: Environmental > Aquatic > Non-marine Saline and Alkaline > Saline ... | reverse complement strand
AATAACGACATCAGTTTTAACAGGGTTGAAAGTAATTTACGGACTGAACTACCATCCATCTGATCCATTGGTCAGTGGACCAGTGCTGTAAAAGCATTTAAATAGGTGGGTTCCAAAACAAATTCGGAATGGAGCTATTAGTATTTGCTGCACTCACCGAAAGTGCGTTTGGGTTTCTTTCGCTGTAAATGTATATATGTAGACTCTTAAAGAATTTCTTCTCGATTAAGATCAAAAGCAATAGCACTGGCTTGGTTAAACTTCGGTGTTTAAACTTTCTAGAGTTAGCTTAATTTCAGTGTGATGGATTAGAAGAAAGAACCACCGGCAACATCAGCAGAAAATACCCAGCCACCTTCTAAAATTCAAAACAGGAGATAGCATAATCTATGCAGAAATTTGTCAAAATATTCCTTACGCTAACTTAGGGATCTATGTTGTAGGTCCTACTTTCAAATTTGTATTTGGATGATAACGAGAGCAGCTACCGGCAGCATGCGGTGCACAGGCAGAAGTCCGAAAAAAATTTGTAAGAGTTGCCTTCAAATCGTGCTCTAAATCTCCGATGTATCTCCGCCATAGGGGCCAAAAAATTAGGTTTATTTCTTTAGTTTACTGATTATTTGTAGCGTACCACAAGGGAAATTCTGTCAACGATGGAACACACCTTATCTGAGTTATCATAATACTGCACCTACGGCTCTAGGCCTTCGGCAATTGGCATGGACCTACATGGGATCGGTGTTGCTGGAGGGTAATCGCTGCAATAATTACCTCATTACCAGACGAAAACAACATATTTAAATTTTAATTGACGCACCATTGCCCATGGCTCGTTCATATAATTATATTTTGGAGTTGGGTTTACCACGTAAAAGAATACTTTCGATAGTCAGCTCCTAAAATATTTCTATTGAAACCATATAGATAGCACCATCTCATCAGTGCATTAACGTAACACAATATCTAAATCATAAAGCCTGTCACATAACCCTAAAGTATAAAAGTCGTCATTCCCATGTAATGCCATTACATATTGTCACAACGCTAAGGTTATTTTTTTCGACAGGATGTACTACCATTAAAAACGTGTCGAGTTGGTGTGGCTGAAGGATACTAACTCGCTTCATATGATCTTGAACTAAAATTTTCCTGCCAGCACTTAAAAGTAACTCAAATTATACCATTGGCAGTGGCATCATTTATGGCATTGCACAAAAAATCGGGCTTCATATACGTAAGGTCTCCACGATAATTCACAATCAAGATTAACCAATCGCTATGCCTGCTCCATATTGCCTTCAGAATTATATTAGTCCAGATCCTAAAAAATAAACTTGTGCGTATGCTGGCAACATCATGTACCAATTGAATCATACGCGTCCATGGCATCACTGGCCACACCAAAAGGTATCTTTGCACAACAGTAACAGAATTTTGCACCATGATAAATCTACATTCTGCTACTTGCTCGGTTTGTAAGAGGCGCCTGTTGGTTGTACGCCAATTTAGTCATAACTATCGAATGACACCAATTTTACGCCTTCTCAGAAATGTAATCCAACCTAAAGTCGAGCATATTAGGCAATTTTGCGCAGCGTCTCCTGGCCTATTTATATAATCTTTGGTTAGGAATAGAGGGATACCTAATAACTTGATTATGATCTGTCTCGTTCTCGCATTCAATCTTGTAAAATTGAATAGGGAGATAACGTAATATCGTTATATCATCATCAGATTATAAAACATCAGAGATATAATCATTTACAGCGACTCCAAAATGGCTTAGAATTGCCTTCGCTATTGTCATTGCCATTGAATATACAATTCAATCAATACTTCATTGTTCGGATTATTGTATAAATTAATATCGTTGTAGCCTTCATTTGATTGTAATTATGGCGAGAGAGTTAATGCGATCCTTGATTTCATGTACTTTAAAGTCAGGATGATACCCTGGCGAATTTCACAATTATTTAATATACAATCACACGCTTTTGTTCGCTTCGGCTAATTGCTAAGTGATCCGGAAGGCCGCTACTATTTTGACTAAAAAAAATAGATAATCAATCATGCTCAGTTACCACCGTTATCTGATGTTCCCATTCTAAGTTTTTACACTCCACTCCAGACAATATATTTTTGTGAGAAATTTCCATAGTAAGCTCCAATACACGCGCTGATAGGATTATGAACCCAATCATTTTATAATATTCCATTTTTAAAAAACAAGCATATGGTTAATAATATTTCCTGAATATTTAAAAACTCCGGACCAATTTCAATCTCCCTTGGTTAACGTTAAGAAACTTTCCTGAAGAAAATAATTTAAATTGCTTATATTGTTAAGTTATGCATTATTACGATTGATTAATTTGCTTTTATTATCTTAAACGTATGGATCATTGTAATTAAAAACTATCATGATTAATCAGTATAATATGTACTAATGGCATACGGCCTTCTATTGGGCAAAGATGTTATTTTACAGCCACCACCTGAACCAAAATCCAAGCGTCGCATCATTCCAAATCGGAGGATTAGCTCCGTCTGTGGTGATATATCTGGGCAGATAAAATGCGCTAAATAATAAAAAAAAGATTAGTTGATGGGTACTAAAAGTGTCTGTGGACAACAAATTTCCCAAAACAAATGGCGATGGTGATTCCTCGATTAATTCGCCATAGTAGATTAATTATTGGTTACACAAATAGCACACAAATTCCTTTGAGAGTTCAAGTTATAATAACCAAATATAGACCTCTAAGGGCAATCACGAGAGCTTACTCTAAGAATAGTCAGTATTAAGTTACTTTAACAAATAAGTTACTTTCTCAGTATTAAATTACAATAAACATTGTAAACGTAATTCTTTATCTATTGAGAGAATCAATATTAAATGTTGTTTACTTTGTATTGGAATACTACCAAAGTAATTTGTTAAAATTTATAAGGTGTAAGATACCTCTATCATTGTAGAAAATAGTAATTGAAGCTGACCTTTTCTCATTATTCTACACTCGTGACTACAAAATTAAAACTTTGAACGCTTATACTGCTGACGTATTTTTTAGTACTTTTAAATTCAAACTATTTTGTGAAAAATCATGAAGCAACTATACTCCGAAGACAAAAATAGAATGTGTATTGCAAGAGTCTCCTACATTAATGTCTTAATAGATTCCGTCTTGAAATTAAGGCAGGGTCATATCGTTTTATGCCTTGGATATAGGGTGGTTCCAACAGGATGGATACAGAATAAACAATAATTTGCATTAATGGTTGCGCTTTCCTAACTTTTATATTTTATTTTTTTTTGTGTCTCTCATTTATTTTTAGTTTTACAATGATTTATGCCACAAAATTGAACACAATAGTTATGCAACATGTTTTTTTTCTATGACTAGTTACTAAATATGGAAATGCAAATGAATACTCAAAAATTAATGGATTTAATGAATGATGAGCACAAACTTTTTGATCAACATGAAGGCAGATTTAGTGAATTCGTTTAACAGCCTCAATAAACAATTCACCAGACGTAAATAAACTCAGTAAAAATTTAGTGTATAGCTGTATACCTTTATTAATTAGTGTGATCTATTAACTTTTAGTCCAGTATTTTTATTAATTTAATTGGTTATTTTATAATCCGATAAAATTGGCCATTAAGCTCGTTTAGAGTTTTTGGCTTTAATTTTTCACGATGCTCACGGTCATATTCGCTATGCTACTTGTGTTTTTCTAAAAATTAATTTGAAGACAACCATCTTATCGTCGATACCAAAATCATTAATATTTAAATATCTTGTATACCTATTAATTAGTAAATCATAAATCTTCCCTCCATAAATAATCTAAATCAGCATCAGCATATAATTTCTCATAAAAGGGCTTTTGGCTGTTTGAGGTACTTTGTTGCTCTAAATTAATCCATTTACAATTGTGATTGCAATACTGTTGTTAGCTGGCCCTTTAGAGTAAGGTTTATTCAAATGCTCGCTCTTCATTGTTAATGGGAGATACGATTAGCCATAGTCGTGAACACAAGCCGCATAATTCTTATCAGCTTTGCCATTTCTTATTTTTATTTTAAAATGTCGTATAATAGGCTATTGCATACATTGCTACATTCAAATTGTGTTGAGACAAGGGAACATATAGGTATAGAGATAGCGCGTAAATTATCTACTACGAGGATCGTTTAAAACTCTATGAGACAAATTTCGGGGTATGCTTTTTTTTGATAAAAAAACCATATTTTTAGGGCATAAGGCTAGCCATTAGTAAACAAATAAAACCATTTTTTACAACATTTTATGTTATACGCGTCATTTATTAAACAATAATTATCTGATGCTTTCATGCTTTTGCTTTCTACCAGATTCTTGCCTTTCCACATTTAGAAAATACATTTTGAGACTTTGAAATTCTTCAATCTATAATGCTCGATAGGGGTTAAAAATATAGTTGTCTTTTAAATTGATTAGGTAGGGGGTTTTCTGAAATATCAATTTTCTTTCTCAATTTGGCCTCCATTCTTGCCACAATATTTACTGGGGGCTTCCCATTCTCTCTTTTCTCCTTTTTTCCCTTTTTTTTTTTTTCCCCCCCGGCCCGCCGTCTCTCCCCACTTTCCCTTTTTCCCCACGCTTCCCCCCCGCTCCTACTCTCCTTTCCCCGCGATTCTTTTCCCTCTTCCCCTCCTATTCCCTCTCCCCCGTCGTCTCTTTACCCCCCCTTTTTTTCTGCCGCCCGTCCCTCTCCCCCCCATCCCCCCCGATCCTTCCCGAGTGAGACTCGCGTCGCAATGGCCGCCTTTGCGGGGAGGGTGGGAGCGTCCCTGGGGCGGAGCGCGGGAAGGCGGGATGGAAATAAGAGAGAGATGCGTAAAGCTTTACCGGCCTGTCGCCCGCACCCGCGGCACTGCTGCAGCCTCAACCGCAGCGCTCGCTGACGGATACATACCAACCGAATTGCGGCTGGATAGCCGCCGCATAGACGTGAAGATGAGTTTAATATACCAAATGAAAGCTATACTTCCACATATCTGCCGCACCCCGTTGCGGTTCTGCATGCCAACCTCGCATTTCGCTTAAGCATTCTTCCTTTCCCCCTTTCCTCACCACACCCCCCATCCTACCTTGTTTGTTTGTGAATGAGAGATGGGAAGCACCAGTAAATTTGCTGCAGAGATGGAAGCATTTGAAAGTTAAGGAAGAAAAAATTAATATTCAGAAAAACCCCTATCAACATTTAAAAGACAACCTATCAATCTACTTCGAGGCATTATATGTGAAGAATTCTCAAAGTCTCAAATGTATTTTACTAAATGGGAAAGCAAATACTGGGGGTAACAAGCAAATGGCAAAAAGCATCCAGATATTATGTTTTAATATAATGACGCATAAAAACAATAAAATGTGTAAAAAAAATGTATTTATTTGTACTAATGCTCGCTATGCTCTAAAACTATGGTCTTTTTCAACAAAAGAATACACCGAAATTTGTCTCAAATTTTCAAAATTCGAATAGAATACCGCAGCATCTTACCATCTTCCTGTCTACACAATTATGTAGCCAATGTATGCAATAACTATAATAGAACATTTTAAAATAAAAAAGAAATGGCAAGCTGAAGAAAGCATCCTGTGTGTCACGACTATGCTATATCGTATCTCCCATTAACCATGAAATCGAAGGCATTATGCATATAAACCTATCTTAAAGCCAGCTAACCACAGATGAAATACATTGTATGGATTAATTAGACAACAAAAAGACCTCAAACAGCAAAAACCGTTTATGAAAATCTATTGCTATGCTGATTTAGATTATTTAAGAAGAAGTTATGATTTCAAGTGATAGTAATTCCAAGAATTTAATATTATGATTTGGTATCCGACGATAAAAGGAATGGGGTGGCTCTTCAAATAATGTTTTAGAAACACCAATACATACCGAAATATGCCGTAGCATCGTTGAATAAATTAAAGCCAAAAAACTAAACGAGCTTTAAGCAATTAATCATTAAAAATACCCATTAAATTATAAAACAATACTGACTAAAAGTATAATTACTCTATTAATAAAGGTATAAAGCAGTAACCACAAATTCTTTTACTGATTATTTAACTGTTCTGTGAATTTTTTTGAGGATCAATTAACAATCAATGAATTGCTCTCCTAGTATCATAAATTAGCTCATCATTCATTAATCCATAATTTTTTGTAGTATTCATGCATTTACTTCCATATTAGTAAACTACTCATTAAAAAAAACATGTTTGGCATCATAAAACTTTGTTTTCAATTTGTGCATAAAGGCATTTAAAAACTAAATAATAAACGGACACAAAAAAAAAAAAATCATAAAGTTACGGAAAGCGCAACTTCAATGAAATTAGTATCCATCCTGTTGCATCTTAAAAACCAACCCTAATAAAAGACATAAACATATATGCCCGCCTTAATCAAGACATCTATTAGCCCATTAAGGTAGGAGGTCCCATTGCCAATTACCATTTATGCTTCAGGAATAGTGCTTTCATGATTTTCACAAATAGTTGAATTTAAAATTACTAATAATGTAGCATATAGCTTTCAAGTTTTTTGTGCCCACGAGTAGTAAAAATAGAAAAGTTAGCTTCAAAACTATTTCTACAATATCAAGTACTAACACTATTAAATTTACAATTACTTGGAGTATGCAAAAAACAAAAACAACAGTTAATTCTATTGCATTCTCATCAATAGAAAAAGAATTTACGTTTAAATTTTATGTTATTTAATTCTGAGAAATACCTATTTTGTTAAAGTAAACTTAATTACAGAAGATTTTGAAGGGAGCGCCTCTATGGCCCGTTAAGTCATATGTTTGAGGAATTTTACACTCGCTCACAGAATGTTTGGGGTCGAGGTTTGGTTGAACCAACTGTAAAGCAACGAGGCAAGAACGAGGAATGCACCACGCCAAGTGGGTTGGAAAGTTGTTTATCACAGACGTTGGAAGACCAGTCACAGCTTGTGTGGGGGTATGGGCGCAAGTTTTGACGTGCCAGGAAATACACACAACGGACGATGCGCCGATTGGAAGGATGGGACGCTAGGGCAGGGGGGCGGAACGAAACCTGCCAAAGAGAAGCCGGAGCCAAGAGGACAATTGACAAGAAGATACTATGTCATACAATGACCAGGTAGCAAGAAGTTTAAAGACTAAAGCGAAATTAAGCATTGCGGTAATGAAGGCCAAAGACCACCGTAGGAGCCATGTAATATTTGCTTTGCAGAGGCGGGAACAGGAACAGGCGAGGGAAAGGGCCTGAGGTGGAAAGAATTTCAGTCACTAGTACATGAACCAATGCCTGGGTAAAAGAAATGTTAGAAGGAAGGGGTCCAGAAGCGGCAAGCGGTAGGAGCGACGAAGGAAAATTGTCGCAACAAAAGATATGCGGAGGCGGAGGAAAACTGAAATGGGAACAGCAAGAACGGTTGTGGGACCGGGAGCAGTGAGTGAGCCGGGGTGGAGGCAAAAGAGGCCCGCCGGAGCACGGCACATACGAAGAAACAAAGTGCCGGGGAGGATTAGAAACAAGTGTTGAAGGCGGCAGGAGAGCAGCTGACGTTTAAGTAAAGAAGCAGAGAGAGCAGGAACGGCTGCGCACATAAGTACAGCAAGAAGCCGATCAACAGAGAGAGTGCAACCAGAAGCGGAACAGTAAGAGGGAGGGAAAGCGGAAGAGCTAGGCCCAACAGAGCTAGGCAGCGAAGCACGGGGGGAGTCTCTGGAAAGGAGAGTCGTTCGATTGGGTAAGAAGCCGAGGATGAGGAACGACGTGTAAGTACAGGTGGGGCCCAGTGCAAAAGTTGACAAGCATGAATGCAGAACAGACAGCAGGAAGCAAGGCTAGTAGGGTCACCTTTCGAGTGCCGAACCAGGATTAATTAAATGTACAAGGAGACGACGGCGCAAAAGCGCAGATACCCGACGGGGAATCAGGTTGAAGAGCCGGAAAAGGTGGTTGCAGGTCAGTATTGATGACGGTAAAGGGGTGTACAAGCAAAACGAGCGAGCTGGACAAACCAAGGCGAAGAACGATTGACCCACGGGGCAAATGGCTGTTCTGTGAGGGCAGATGAATCGTGGGGGGGGGCCAGGAGAAGACGCGCCAGAGGAAATTGGGACAGGATGGCGGCACCGACGCACAAAGAGGTGGTGAGAGCTAGAGGGCGAAGCAAGATGGGCACAGCAAGCGGAATTGGTAAGCGTGAGGGGATGATAGGAGCGGATGACCGAGGAGAGGGAAGCCCCAGTTGTGAAAGAGGGCAAGGGCAATGCAGAAAGGAGCCACGGCCAATAGGATAGTGACGGTTACGGCGGCAGAAGGTGGGGGGCAGAGCCGAGGACAACGTTGGAAGCCGTCAGCACCAACAATGCGACACAGGCGTTAAGGGAGACAGCGGGGCAGAAAGACCGGAGGCGTGGACAAGAGGGAAGGCAGGACACGGAGACGACGTGATGCGTTGAGGGCGGCGACAGGCGCGATGAAGGAGGAGAAGGGACGACATTAGGAAGGTGCGAGCTAGAGGGGGGCAAGAGATAAGATGGAGGAGGTGACCCGAGTCGAAAAATTCCTGGACGGGAGTGAAACCAACTACAACAAGAGAATGGATTGATAGAGCCAGGGGCAATGGGCCCGGAAAAGTAAAGTGAGGGTGGGGGCGCGGGAAGGGGTAAGTGTGGAAGCGATACTCAGCAACGGAGCACAGGGATAGTCATGCCAATGCGAAAGGCCTGTTTGACCGTAGTTCAGTACGGGTTAGAGAACATGCAGCGGTGTGGGGTGTTGCGGGGGCAACAAGAAAGCCGCCGGTGGGAGGGACGCTGAAAAAAGAAGGGAAAGAAATTAAAACTGAATGGGGGGCCCCTTACGGTGCGAGGTACCCGTTAATGGGGGAGCTGCACGGAGGAAGGCAAACGCCGTACCAAAGGGTTGGCGGGACGGGCTGGGCGCACGCTGGCGCGGGGAGCGCGCTCGAGCAAGCCAAAACCCACAAGGTGAAGTTAGACCCGACAAAAAGAGACCCTAAGTGACGGAAGGAAGAAGTTGGACAAATCAGGCAAAGATAGTCTTAGCTTCCGGGTTGATGGGGAAGACAGGCGGGGCAATGTGCTGCGAGGGGCGGTTCGTGTGGCGAACAGCACCTGAATTTGAATGCGCGGAAGCTAGAAAAAGGTTTAAACAACCGAAAGTGGACGCAGGGCTTATGTGCGGGGGACGGATCGCAGAAGAAAGGTCATGGAGAGAGGCTAAACGAGTGAAGGGAGAGGCGAAGAATGACCAACCACTGGGGGGGGAGCCACAAAAGTAAGAGCTACTCATGCCCAATGGAGGGGAACCCACGATGGATGCGGGGACAGCACGTGGGCCACCTGACCAAGGAGTCAAGGAGTAGGTTCAGCGCGGAAGGACCTGGGCCAACCTTGGTAAACTGCATGTCGTGAGCGTGCAATAAGGAAAAGAGACGCGAGGAGAGAAAACCCAACGGGGAGGGAGACGACCAAGGAGAGAAACAGAGACACTGTTGAGAGAAGTGAACCGGCGGGGAGGGCCGGCGACCATAAACGACAGCGGCAAGTGTTCAGTGCGTGTGGTGCAGAGACAGCAGGGAAGGCAAACAGAAAGAGCATAGCGCCGAGAACGGAGAGGGAGCAGAGACAAGGAGACGTAAAGAGGGATTGCCATGCCGTGGACTTATAAACCAAACGGAGCACGGATCAATGTCGAGGGGGCGTCTGGACCCGAGGGACAGGGAAGACAATGGCATGGCGAAGGGGAGTTAAATGGACGATAGATTCGAGACATGCCGAAAAGCAACCAAGCCAGTAGCTGGGGGGAATGCCGGATTCGCCTGAGTCAATGGAAGATCAGGGGGGTCAACGAAGCGCCGAGGTTACAGGGGAACCACGGGAAACGCGGTTCAGAGGAAGAAAACAGTAGGGCCTTCACAAAGCACCAAAGCAGCACAATGACGGGAACCCAAAGGGGACGGCAGGAGGAGGAAACGGAAGGAAGGTGATACGGGGCGGAGAGGGGGGAAGCAAAAATGCAATCGGCGGATGTCTCCACATAACAATCAATTGCAGGAGAGAAAGGCGGTGTGGGAGGAATGGGGGGCGGGGGGAATGGATGAGGTTGAGGAACGGAAGGCAGAGGAAACAGGAGGCGGAGGATGGAATTGCAGGAGGGAATGGGAGTGAGGGAGAGGGAGCGCTGGAGGAAACGGATGCAGGCGGGATATGATAGAGGACGCCCGGAGAGGCCTCGGAAAACGGCGGGCGAACGGAGGGAGCCGTGAGAAAGCCAGGGAACATGAAACCATTAAGGAAGCACCTTGAATGGAGTATGCAGACGCATAGAGAATGCTGGAGGAAGTGAAGACCAAATGGCGAAATGGGACCAACCTACTCCAGGAAGATGTACAGGACGAGAACGGCACCACACAGGGACACAGGGGTAGGGAGAAGACCGACGGAGATGGAACAGAATTGGGCAAGGGACAAGGGCAAACTGAAAACTGGGGGCCTGTGGAAAACTCAGTACGGAGGGGAGCAAGGTGGAGGGGCGAGAGGCCAGTTGAGAGGGCATACTGGCCTGAAAGACCGTGCGCTGAGTAGAAAGTTGCTGGAGAGAGAGCCGGACGACAGCAGGAAGGGAAGTGAACGTAAGGCAAAGAGGCCTGTGATAACGACGACAAGGAGCAACCGAGCGGGTATGGCAGCGACGCCGGAAGGACGAGAGGGAAGACCGATGCGGAGAGACGGAAGCTGGACCTGCGAGGGGGGAAAAGGACTGCGAACCGAAAGGAAGGACACACGGAGGAATGATGGCGGAGGACGGTGGAAGCGGGGGCGGACAAAAGGAAACAGCGCAAAAAGAGAAAGCGTAAGGCCGGAGGAACGAAGGAGCGCCCAACCCAACAAACGTGAAGGCAGGGGCACGAGGTGTGGGAATGAGCGTTACCCCAAGAGGGGAGAATAAAAAAGGGGGGAATGGCGAGGAAGCGCGGAGGGAAGAGGTAGGAGAGAGGAGAGCGACAGGGCAATGAACAGGGGAGACGAGCGGGACACAAAGACCGGGAGGGGTGAAACCTCGGGGGAAGGATCAAGGAAAAAGCGCAGAGGGGAAAGTCGATGACAAGGGCGGCGCGCGACCGAAAGCACGTACGAATAACGGGGAGGACAAGAGTGGGAAACGGCCCTGGTTGCGTCAAGCGGCGAAAATGAGCGGAAAGAAAGGGGCAATGAAGGCGGCCACCGAGGATCGACCGGAACGACAGACGTGGGACATGGAGACCAAGAAAAAGGGGCAAGG
>Ga0163217_1044657_pt1 | contig 11375 bp, 12 predicted proteins | sample SynspAceP_FD_185933 | JGI IMG/M metagenome (GOLD analysis project Ga0163217, IMG submission 185933) | Saline lake microbial communities from Ace Lake in Antarctica - Synechococcus sp. Ace-P (PacBio error correction) | ecosystem: Environmental > Aquatic > Non-marine Saline and Alkaline > Saline ... | reverse complement strand
CCTGAACCGTGGCACGCCCGATTGCGCCGTTCCCGATAGATCGCCGGCGCGGCATCTTTCTCCCGGTTTTCAGCGATTTCACAAAACCCGTCCTCACTTTTCACGTCGAACTCGAGCGCTGACGCCGGTTTCGCTGAGCGGGGGCCTGATACATCAGCAAAACAGGTAGAGGCGCCTGCCCGCGTCCCACACGCCCGCGCAACTGGTGTAAGCTGTGCCAGACCAAAAGCTTTTCGGCGCGTTCAATCACGATGATGCTTGCGTTTGGCACGTCGCGCCAAACCTCGATCACTGTTGTGGCGACCGCAGCTTTGGGTCTCCCTTTGAAAGGCGCGCCATCGCGGCATCTTTGTCCGCAGGGGGCATTTTGCCGCTGGACCAAACCAACAACGCCCTCGCCCAAGGGCCGCGCGCAGGTGCTTGAATCGCGCCTCGGCATCGATCAAATCGTGACCTCGCTCTCTTCGACCAGCGGACACACCCAATAAGGCACTGTCGCCCCTCGCTTATCCCGCGCGCAGCGGGTGACGACCTCTTCCATGCGCGTCTCGCGATTCAGTGCTGTGCGATGGGTTTTTCCGGCCGGGCGGCTTTTTCGTTCCAGCACAGAGACATCATATCGCCGTATTGCGCAGAGCAGCGGACCGCGGGAATCGGCGTGGCTAGTCATCACCAAAAACATCGACCGCTGCCCCTTTTTACCAAGCTCAAGAGCCGCTGGCGCACCCGAAACCGATGCTGTTCATTCGACCACTGCCAGCCGCAGATCACCAAGGGCGACGTCCGCTTGGAAACCACCGCATTGAGTGCCGACCAGGATCTGGATCGCGCCATTTTCAACGCAGCAAGCTTCGCCCAATCGTTCTGCCCCTTGTCGCGCCCCGTCAAACAGTTCAAGCCACGACACCCGCTGTTCCGCCAGGGTCTGCAGCCCCATTCCAAGGTGTTGACGTGCAAGATTTCCGTCGGTGCCATCAGAACACCCTGTCCGGCCCGCCTCGACGCGCGCAAAAGCGCCAGAACGCAAACCAACGTCTGCCCGCCCCACGTCCCCCTGAGCCCAAACGGTTCATCCGTCCGCTAAGCCATGGTCGTTTTGTGATCTCGCAATGGCGCGGGTTAGCGCAAACTGCGTCGGTGCATAGGGCAACGCCTTTAGCACGCGCTGCTGAAGCGTGCCGTTGCCAATCGTGTCGCGCCCGGCCTTACGCCGGTCTTTGGCCCGCGCGAGGGCCGAGCGTCAGTTGATAGGCCAGAATTATCCATAGGCCAACCGCGCCCGTCGCCGGCGCGGCAGAGACAGATCGGCCATGTCGCCCGGCGGCATGGGCTGCGTGCCAGGGGCGTCGGCGAAATCGGGCCAGTTCTTCTTGTTTTTTCTGTTGTGATCAATCCATTCGCCAACCTCTGGCGCACGCCGACAGCGCCGGCACGGGTGGCTTTGTACATCAGCTTTTTTGCGTAATCCCGCTGTGTCAGCGGGTACACCGGGTTTCAAACGTCGGGAATAATTCGTCCGCTCTGCTTAACGGGAACGACGAAATCAGGGGTGGGACCATTCTGGGGGATGCCATCAAAGAGGCTCTACCGTCCCGAGCACCGATTACGGCGGCGACCCTTCGGGGATCTGCCGCTTCAGTAATCCCCACGGCATGAAAAAAACAGCTGAAAGGCGGTGGCGCTTGTCCTCGACATTGAATTACGGAGGCACCGCCTTTATTCGCGGGCGCGCGGTGCGCCCCCAACGGTAACAGCACCGTCACCGTCGTGGGCAGGATCGCATCTTGAACGAGCCTTGGAGCGCCGGTCGATGCCGGAATAGAGGCAACGTAAACAACAGGTCACGCGGTGCCATCACGCCCAAGATGGGCGAAGTTCTGCGCGGTTTCGGCCCGCCCTCAGCGTTTCCAGCTTGGAAAATAAACGGGAAACAGCGCTTCGGGCGCGCCGTCATGCGTCTGCGATCAGCGCAAGCCAGCCGTCCTCATCCATTCGTCTTGAACGCTAGATCAGGCGCCTTTTTCGCTTTGGACCCGGCCCCAGGACCCGCCACCAGATATCGGTTTTGGGCGCTGACAGAACCCGAGACCTTGGCCCAAGCGTTCCGCCCGCGCCTTTGGCCTTCTGCGCGGGTCATTTTTCCAGCGTTTGCCGCGTAAGACGGGGACGATTTTGCCCGCCACAGGCGATCCGTCAGTATCAGGGCGCGCCACATCCTGCACCCGAGAGGTTCTGCGACCCAAACGGTCGATCGATTGCGCGCTCGCCTCTGGGCGGAAGTGTTGACCAAAGATTTGCGCCATTCACTTTGCCGACCCCATCGATTCCGATCAGATCGTTCAAGCGGGCCGTCACCTGTTTTGGCCTGCTCCATCGCGCGCATCGAACGCTGTCCAGCTCCGTAATGTTTGTGCGAATGAGATTAAGAGGCCGCTTCCCCCACTGTCGGATACCAAGCGCAAAGATCACGCGGGACAGCGGGAATTTTCCGCTTTATTCGTCAATGGCTTGGAACAGCTTGGTCAGCAGATTTTCTCCCCAAGCCGTCGCGGTTTTTCAACTGCTGCATGGCGCTTCCAAAGCGGGACTTCAGCGTGAAAATATCCGCGGGCTCTGCGACCCAGCCGTCGGTATGGAACTGTTTCGACCTGTTTTCGCGCCCAAGCCGTCAATGTCAAGGCCCCGCGAGACGAAATGTTTCATGCTTTTCAACCGCTTGCGCCGGGCAAATCAGCCGCCCCGTACAACGCCGGACGGCGGTCGCCTTCTTTCGCGTATGCGTCACTGCCGCATCGGGGGAACGTGTGGGTTATACGAAAGGGTCGGCGTCTTCGGGTCGTTTGGATAGGTCCACATCTGCGATCTGGGGATCACATCGCCTGCGCGGTACACCTGCACCAACGCCGATGCGCACGTTCTTTACCTTCGCGTATAGTGGCCCCTTGGCTGTCCAGCCCTTCGAGTAATCCTCGTTGTGAAGCTCGCGTTCGACACGACGGAACACCTCCACCGTCACAGGCTGTAATTCTGGCACGGGCGACAGGCGCACCAGTGCGCCCGACCTGAATTGGTGTTATCTCGAGCCGGGTCCAAGGCAATTCGGGCCGGAATTTTTATGCGCAATCGCCCAACGGGGGTTGTGATCGAAAGCCAAGCCGACTTGCAGAGCAGGTCATTACCTTGTAGGACCACGCCATCGATATCATTAGCCAGCGTCGCACGTCGCTCTTCAAATCTTGCGGTAGTGGCGATCATCGCTTGCGGACCGTCGCACCACAGGTTGGTCGGGGTTGGTGTTCAAATCCGAATTCTTTCAGTCGCGCGATCCGCCTGATACTGCGTTTCGGCAGCGGTTCAGACAACGCACCCCATGCATAGCAAAAAAGGCCAATGCGCGCGCGTACTTCAGCATCCAGCTGACGCAAAGATCCCTGCGGCAGGCGTTGCGTGGGTTGGCGAATACCTTACCGCCCATTGCAGTCTGGCGGGCGTTCAGCGCACCTCAAAGTCATCGTGCCGCATATAGACTTTCGCCGCGCACCTCAAACCCAGATTCCGGTGCGCCCTCGATCCGGTCGGGATTGTGCCAATCGTGCGCGCATTCGCGGTGACAATTTCCCCACCGCACCGTCGCGCGCTGCAGCCTGAAACCAGATCGCCCTTCTCAAGCGGCAAACGACAGCGAGAGCCCGTCAATCTTTGGCTCGGGCGGTAAATTGCCAATGGCACCCCGCCGGTAGCCCCAAATACTTACGAATGCCCGCGTTTGAAATCGACAAACGTCATCATCTTCGAACGCATTTTCCCAAGGACAGCATCGCCACGTCATGTCGGAAGCTTGCTGAACCCTTCCGCCGGGGCAGGCCCAACCTTGGTCGCTGGGGCTGTCGGCGCGGTTCAAAACAGGAAAACGGTCTTTTCCGATCGCCTTATTCGCAGCTTCAGGCGATTTCGTATTCCGCGTCGACAGATCTGGCGCATGCTGCGTGTGATACGCCTTCATTCGCACCCCGGCTTAGCAGGGTCAGCCAGCCGCGCCAATTCAGCCTTTGCTCCTTCCTGAGAGAAGAATCTGAAGTGCGTTTTATCAGTCACGGTTTTGCCCAGCCTACTTTTCGACTGAGGGTAGATACGCAGGAGCCACCCGACGTCTTTACATTATTTTCTCCCTAGCTTGAGTGGCTAGCCGCCAACCGCTAATTTCTCCGGTCGGGGGGAAGGCCCGCATGCTGATCGGATCACGCAGCACATAGCCACTGGCCCCAGGACCGTCTCGATATAGTTTTCTCCTCCGGTCGCCGATGTTCAGCTTTTTCGCAATTTAGCAGATAAAAACTCGATGATTTCAGGCTCCGGCTCGTCCATTCCCCCGTTAAAGATGGTTCAAGAAACATTTCCTTCGTCAACGTGGACCCTTTGCGCAGACTCAAAAGCTCGAACATTTTGATATTCCTTGCCCGTCAGATGGACCGGTTTGCCCTCCACGGTCAACCGACTTAGAATCAAGGTTAGTGACTGCACCGTCGGACATTAATTTACTGACTGTTGAATGCCTTTGACCTACGGATGATCCGCGTGAATACGGGCGGACAAGCTCTTCGCGGTGGAAACGGCTTTGGTTCAGATTAATTCATCCGCGCCAAAGCCAAATCCTGTGATCTTGTTTCCGTATCATCGAGCCCGAGAGGATCAGAATTGGCGTTTCTATTCTTGCCTCAGGCGTAATTGCCCGCCAGACCTCGCTGCCCCGTTCATGTCCGGCAAGATCCAGTCAAGCCAGATAAGATCGTAGTCATATAAAGTTCGCCAGATCGATCCCTTTCCTCCCCTAAGGTCGGTGGGTATAGGTGTTGACGGATTTTGGCAATGGGTCAGGCATCAGCTCGATGCTCCTTGGACGTGGTTTGGGTCATCTTCAACAGCAGTATTCGCATGTTCTCACTCCGCTTATATGAATTGGGTGTAATATTGCACCGCTGGACCAAAAAATTTAAAACCACTCGTTAAAATAGTGCTTTAAATGTTAATCAAGCAACTAAAGTTGTCTATACTTTTTGTAGCGCGGTGGCACGCAAAGCGGTTTCCCCATATCGAAACAGCGCGCAACCCATTCCACAAATTATCCCGCCCCACCCGTATCGTAGCTCTTCTGCAATTCCGCTTCGGTGTCACCCATACAGGCACGCCCGCGCACCACGCGGGCTTTTCGCTGATTTGCCACCCAGCGGGCGTGTGTTTGCAATCGGGCAGATCAGCGAGGCTTAAAGCTGGACCCGTCGCGCAATGTCACCAGGCCCTGGGACGTTCCACTTTCTTACAGGATACACAATTTTCATTCCTTTCTACCCTTACAAACACCTGCGTCCGCGGACCGATCATATCCGCGTTGCAGGGCTAGGGTCGCGGTGCGTAACGACTGGTGGAAGTCACCCCTTTGAGAGGTATCGTCAATTTTTCCTATATTAAGGCCTCAAACCTCCGGAGTATGACCATGCCGCTTGAACCGCACCCCGCCGCTCAATGCTTTGGGCTTTGCATAAAAGCCCTGCCGACACCCCGCGTCGTTGTGGCGTGTCTGGGTGCGGCGTCGATAGTTCGGTCGTTGCCGCGATGGGCGGCGAGGAAGGCTTATGATGTCGTCGGGGTCACGCTACAGCTTTATGACCACGGTGGCCGCACTGCGCGCAAAGGGGCCTGCTGTGCCGGGATCGACATCCAGATGCGCGGCGCGTCGCAGAAGCCATGGGCTTCCCACATTACGTTTGCTCGACTGATGAAAATGTGTTTCAAGGATGCGGTGATCGACGAATTTCGCCGACAGCTATCTGGGGGGGCCCCACGCCGCGGTGCCCTGGCATTTCGCTGCAACGAACGGGTCAAGTTCAAGGATCTGCTGGAAACAAGCAAAGATTCTGGGACGCCGATTGCATATGGCCACGGGCCACTACATCCAAACGCAAGATGGGCCCGCGGGGCCGAGCTTTTTCATTTTGCGGCTTGATGCCAACCGGGATCAAAGTACTTTTTTGTTCTTTCCACCACCGCCCGAACAGTCGACTATTTTGCGCTTTCCCCATGGGCACCTTCCCTCCAAGAACGACACACGGAGCCGCTTGCCGCGAAAACGGCCTCAGCGTTGCGGACAAACCGGACAGCCAGGATATCTGCTATTGTCCCAAATGGCGATTACGGCGGTCAGTGATCCGCAAGCTGCGCCGAAGCGCCCAATCCCGGTGTGATATTGTCGATACCGAGGGCAATGTACTTCGCCCGGCATGATGGCTTGATTAATTACACCATCGGCGCGCCGCGGTCTTGGTATCGGCGGGCTGGCCGATCCGCTTTATTGTCGTAAAACTTGACGCCGATAAAGGCGCAGGTCATGCGTGCGGCCGAAATCGATGTTGGCCACCCGTAACAGTTTCCCTGTAAAGAGAAGATCAACTGGGCTGGCGGAAAACCCCGTTAATGTCACAGGCGAAATGCCTATTGCCGTGCGTGTCCGCTTCCCACGCGCCCGCCCATTGAATGCAATTCTGCGCCCCATCTCGACAACCGGAAGCAACGTAGAGCTGCTCACGCCCGAGGAAGGAATTTCCCGGTCAGGCCTGTGTGTTCATACGACCGAAAAGCACCCGTATTTTTCGGCGGGGCGGCTGGATTACACAAGGCTGAACCCCTTCCAAATGGTTTAAAATCCCGGGGAGTTTGAGGGGCAGCGCCCTCATTTACGATCGCGCGTTTCCGAGGGGCAGCGACCCCTCTTTCAAAAACGACAATAAGGTGGATACCTACAAACGCGACAGGAACCGCTCGCCGCTGCACGCAGGCAGTGCCGTCGCCGGCCCTTTCCCCAGGCGCTCCATCGTCAGGGCCATAGCGTCTTTTTGTTCTTCGGATGGGCAAAGACATGCTCCAAACCGCCGGGCGATCTTTTGTGGCGTGCAAATCGGGGCCTAAAAATTCTGGCACCACCCGCGTGTCAGAGCGAGGTTCACCAGCGTTACAGTATCAATCAGCGCCATCGCCTTGATCAGACGGAAGCTGAGCCAGTTCATTTGCGATAGGCGATCACCATGGCAGACGCCGCCGCCAGTTCCAGCGAGGACATGCCAAGGCGCTAACGCGTATCGGCCCGCAGCAAAGGCTGCGCGCTTTCATCGCCTACATTGTCTGCACGTGTCCTACGCGCGGGTCAAGGACGATGGGGCGCACGGTCAGTCTTTGGTCTGTGCGATCACCGCTTCGGGCGGACAGGACCTGCTGCTGGAATGACGGGACCGTGCTTTCGGGATGCGTTTTTTTGCAAAGGCCGCGACGGCCTCGCCAAGAGCCGTCGGACGAGCCGCGCCACCTCTGACCGACGCGAGCCCGGCCAAGCACCAAAAGCAGGGGTGGCGTCACCAATCTCATGGGCTGCCGGAATGCGGCGGCTTCACGATGTGATGCGATTTTTTCTCCGACCACCGGAATGACCGACGGAAATTCACCAGGCCCATGCCTTCGGCCGCCATCAACGGGGGCTCAAAGGGGAAAAGCGCCAGCAAACATTGATCCAATTAAACTGTGCCATCTTTTTGGCCCGACCGGGTCGCCATGCCCAAACCGTCGGAGCTACGTAATGCACGGTGCGGATAGTACGACCCACGGCCTTTGACCCGCTTGGCCACGCGGGAGCGAGAAAATCGGGGCTGTCGATGGTGATTCAAATCACATCGGGCTTGGGTCCACGACGGGCCTTGCGCCGCTCGTTTGATCGTGCCATCAGTGATCTGTACTTGGGCCAAAATTCTCGGCGCATCCCATGGACCGACAGTTTTTCGGGACATGTCGAAACGGCTGGGGCCAGCCCCTCGGCCGCCATATTCCGTTCCCACCGACCCTATCGAATGTGGATGTCAGGGCGCAGCGACTTCAGTCCCGCCATCAACGCGCCCCCCAGACGGTCGCCCGACGGTTCACCCGCCGACGATAACACCTCATCCTAGCGGTCCTAGCCCATAGCACGAGATTCATTCACCTGCCAGATCCGCGCAGGCCTCGGGTTCAAGCACGATCACGGCCACCGGCTTCGATCACGACCCCTGACCAGCCCTGCCTCATGTGCGCGGCGCAGCGTATCGGGCGATGGTTGGCATATCAACCAGGAAGGCTCTGGGCCCGGTTTTCGCGTCCTTTGAACAGGGATTGCATCAATCGCAGCGCGCGTACAGTGGGCAACGTAAGGACAGCAGGTGATCGGTTCCGCCGATCGCCTCATGCCCATGACCTGCCCTTGGCCGATTGACGCCAAACATTGGCCAAGTCCATCGGGGCGAGGGCAATGCACCAACGCGGCACCGCGGGCTGCGGTTCGTCGCTTCATTTGCGCATCGGCTGACGCTGGCTGATTACACGCCTTCACGCGCCATTCAGTCGGCACAAGTTCATGTGCGGCCAACAACGGCAAAGCCCGCTGTCTCGAAAATATCAACCAAGCGGGCACGCAAAGCACCGTCATCACCAGCGGCAAGCCGCCTTTTGGAACACCGGCACCAAAGGCAGCGTCGCCGGGCATCGAGCTTTGACGGATCAAACGACGGGGCGCCGCAAACCGCGCCACAGAAAACAAAACCCGGCGTTGACGCCGCGCGAGCGAAGCTCGACCTATGGTAAGGCTGCAAGCGTCTCAAGCCGGACCAAGATCGGGGACCAGCCCCACCGGCCTGTCCCCTCTAGGCGCAAACTAAAGGCGCTTCGGACAGCGTCGACACCACCCGTTTGAGGCAGTCCGCCGCCCCCTGCGATCAGCGCCAGCATCAAACCCGGCGTTCAGAAAATTGGCGACCTGTTGTTCGGCGAGAAACCGAAGTCGACGATCTCGCGCACGTAATCGCTGCCGGTTTCCTCGCCCAAGCGGCCGGCGTTGGGCGCTGGTCGTGGAAAAGTTGCCCTCGCCCTGCGCCAGCATCTTGAAACGCCGCCCGCACGCTGTGATATCGCGGCGGGTGGACCACCGCGCGTTTTGAGCCCGACAAGGGTTCAACCCGTCCAAGCACGCCACGCGCGCTTGCACCAGCCGTTAACGGGATCACGTCATTGGGTCACCATTCGTACGCACGATAAATTAGCGCCACGCCCGATTTGCGCACGAAAAACTGGTGGGATACCCGCAAGCCCGCGATCCAGTTACGTCGTCTTCAATGATGCAATGGCCCTGCACGGCGGCATTGTTCACACGATACCCGATCCCCAAGGATCGCGTCGTGTTGCAATTGTGACAGCCTTGCCATGAACAGCCCGTCTGTCGCCGATCTTGTCAGGCCACCCCCACCTTCGGTCCCGCCGTCATGTTTGAACCTGTTCACGAATCCGGATTGCGTTTCCCATCACCAGCCGGGCTGGTTTCCCCCTTAAACTGAGGTCCTGCGGGATCTCGCCGAATCACCGCGAACGAAAAGATCACCGTGCCTTCACCAACTTCCGTGTTGCCCGGTGACGACTGGCGTGGGATTTCACCTCCACGTCGTCCTGCAGCCCACGACTTTGAGACCGAATACGCAGAACGCGCCACCTTGGCCAGATGGCCGCAATCTTTGCGCGCCCTTTTCTTTCGATCAACGCGGCTTGGTGGACATTGCCCATCAGGACGGTCCATCATCGCTGTAAATTCAAACTTTCTGCGGCCATCTCACCCTCGACCGACGCGGACGCCGCCGAACTTCCAGAAACCTTGCCACCGGCTTGCGCCGCAGGGTGGTTCAAGCTCCATCCGGGACGACGTCCCCGGGAAATGACCTTGCGGCGGAATTTGCACTTGTCGATGGCCATGAAATAAACCATTCATGTCCTTGGTCCGCATTCTTCGAGGTTGACGCCAACATCACAGGCCGCCCAGTCTGCGCCATGGCTTCGACGATGTTGACGCCAGGCATGATTTGGCATACCGGGAAAAATGCCCACTGAAAATTGCTGGTTCGTTCAATTCGTGCACGTCTTGATTCCCTACGGCCGCTTTGCGTGCCTTGGATATCGACCACTTTATCGACCAGCAAAAAGGGGATAGGCGGGTGCGGAATGATCCGTCTGGGATTCATCTGGATATCGGCACTTGCAGGGTGTCGGTCATTGCATTGTCCTGTCTGTTAAAAGCTGTATTGTGGCTACCCAATTCTGGCCGCCATGGGCAAGCGGGGGATCAGTTCTTTGCCGCTGCCGACCGACGCGTCCAGCCGTTCGATGGGCCTCTCCGGTTGATTGTCGATGGGCGTTGGCGCTGGACAAAAACCGATCGACGTTCAAGGATCAACGCGCCCCTGCTTTTCGCGCATTCATTTGTTCCAGCACCGGTTTTCCCGCCGCGGCCAGAAATACCTTTGTGCTCTTTCTCGACCAGCTCATTCAAGCGCCCGCCCCTTGGCTGCCTGAAGGGACGCTTCGGGTTTTTCTGAACTTTTTCGTCAAATGCATCCGCAAAAGGCCCCCACTTTGAAAGGCATCGGGATGAGCTTGCTACGCTGGTCCGTTACTTGCGTTCTTTCGGCCTTCAAAAATTCGGCCTCTATCAAGCGGTTTTCGGGCCGAGAGATTTTCGCGCTTTTGCGTTTCGGACGTCATCCGCGACGCGCAGACCAAAGGCGCTTATCGGTGAAGACACGGGTCGGAATCAATGGTTTCAGGATCGGGCTTTGCACCAAAGCGACGTTTTCGGGGCCCTGTTGCTGTGCAAAAACCGGCCACCGCCCCAAGGGGCAAGCACCGGCAGGGAGGCAGATCAAGGAGTGCCCCGCATTTCATATTTGACCTCAGAAGTCAAGTCCGGCAGGGTCACTTTCGAACTTCTGTTTTCTCGTCGTAGTCTTTCTTTTTTTCAACGCTTTAGGACATGTTGAATTGCAAAGGGACCGACAAGGTGTATCCCAAAAGAGCGCCGAGACCCGATCACATGGGCGGAAAAAACGACCCTGATTCACCAACAAATAGACGGACCCTGTAGGGGATCTCTAACATCAATCCAGGTTCCAGGACATTGCCCACATCATAGAATAACGCCCCCGCTGATGCCGTATTCCTCCGGCCAGACCCAGTGGGGAAATTCGGCCTCCAAAAGCTGCCAAACGACAAAAAGGGTTACCAACCAAAGGGAGGTCGTTCCGACCCGTTGCTTTGATCACGCGGGCGATTGCCCACCCTGTTTCAAAAACCACGCATGAATCGACGGAAAACCAATCACCCAAAACGGTTTTCTTTTTGACACGCGGTTGTTTTGCCTTTCGGCCTTCCCATTTGCCAGGTTTGCGGGCCCACCTTGGGGGCCAAACGTGGCGCGGGGGCAAAAATGGGTTCAACCTCCCCTTTAATTCCCCCTTCCCCCCTTTTTCTTTTTTCCTTTTTGA
>Ga0163217_1094722_pt1 | contig 11376 bp, 14 predicted proteins | sample SynspAceP_FD_185933 | JGI IMG/M metagenome (GOLD analysis project Ga0163217, IMG submission 185933) | Saline lake microbial communities from Ace Lake in Antarctica - Synechococcus sp. Ace-P (PacBio error correction) | ecosystem: Environmental > Aquatic > Non-marine Saline and Alkaline > Saline ... | reverse complement strand
TGATTAAACTACACCGCCTAGCGGCAGCGATAGCTGTCACGCAATGTTATCCGTGAGCCCATGACAGTCTCGCCGGACCGCATGCTCTGCAAACAGGGTTAGTAATTATGTCGCCCCTCCCCGCCACTAACTCGCCCCGGCCCTCCCGGCGCTTCTGCGTTGCGCCGCATGATGGATGGTCAGATCGCCAATTACCGGTTTTTTGCGCGGCTGAATCATGCCCGCCATCCTGCTGTTATACCTGAGATGGTCCACACCGGCGCAGTCATCATGGCGACCGTTCCGCTTTCTGGTTTAAACAACGCCGAGGAGCAGGCCTTTTGGCCTTTGGCAGTTGGGGCGGCAGCAATCCGGCAGAACTGGCAACCTGCGCGGCCACTGGCCGAGCAGGCAGGCTTTGCCGAGGTCAATCTGAATGTCGGTTGCCCCAAGCGATCGGGGTACAGAACAACATGATTGGTGGCCTGCCTGCATGGCCCATCCGGGGCTGGTGCGCGAGGCGTCAAGGCAATTGGTCGAGGCCTGTGCGTTGCCGGTAACGGCAAGCACCGGATCGCATTAACGGTCACGACAGCTATGCGCAGTTATGCGACTTTGTTGGCCAGGCTCATGAGGCAGGCTGTGAAACCTTTATCGTCATGCTCGATCGCCATTCTCGAGGCCTCTCGCCCAAAGGAAAACAAACAGCGATATTCCGGCCGCTGCGTTACGCGTGGTACATCAACTCAAAAGCGATTTCCCTCAGCTTGAGATCATATCAATGGCGGCCTGACTGACCCTGGACGTGATGGCTGATCACCTGCGGGTGCTTGATGCGTCATGGTCGGGCGCGGGCGTACCACAACCCTTCCTGCTTGCCGAGGTAGAATGCGCGGCTCTATGGTGACCAACCACCCGGGTACCAGATCGGGTTGCCGTCATGTGCTACCATTGCGCCGGACTTTACATTGCTGCTTCATATCGCCTTCTGGCGGGGTGATGAATCATGTCTTACCGGCATATGCTCGGGCTCTTCCAGGGCCTGCCCGGAGCACGCCCACTTCCCGGCGCCAGCTTCAGCAGCGCGAGTACACCAGACTTGATTGACCCGTTGGCGCTCTTTGGATGATTTTGCCTGAGGATATGGCTCAGCGCCAAACAGCACGGGTGTGCTCAGCCCAGCAGGCATAGGTAAGGTCGGGGTGGTAACTTTCAAACAGGCCCCTTTCATGCCCAAGTAAACTAGACAGCCTCAAGCAACATTACGCTGATCAGTCGCTGATACGGCGGGACATTCGGCCATCCGTAGCCGCAACCTTATCGACGCGAACCACCAACCCCTCTTTTGCTGCTCAAAAGCTGGCGCAAACAGTCCGAATATCACCACCTTGGCTGGATTGCCGCGCTGCAGGCATCGGCCAGCAGCCATGACCCAGTGGCTGACGGAGCGATTCATTTCGCTGTTAGCGGTGGGCAGTGAAATTCATCAAGCTGCATCCCGGACGTATTTCCACGGAGCTGGACGCGCGCCTGTCATTCGATCGCCAGGCGACACTGACAAGGCCCACCGGCTGATAGAGCGCTATGAACGGCCGGCGTAACCCGCGGACCGGGTGCTGATCAAGATTGCCTCCACCTGGAAGGCATTCAAGGCAAGCGCCAGAGCTTGAGAGCCAGGGGCATCCAGTGCAATCTTACGCTGCTGTTTCTCGTTCCGGCCCAGGCCCAGGCCTGCGCGGATGCCGGCGTGTTCCTGTATCACCCTTTTGTCGGGCGCATCTTACGACTTGGTACAAGGCAGCGCGGACGGACAGGATTTTTCAGGGGCATGACCGATTCCGGTGTGGCCAGTCAGTTTGCGCGCATCTACCGTTATTACAAAGCAGCAATCAGTATGCGACGGCGGTGAGGGCGCCAGCTTCCGCAATATCGGCCAGATAGAAGCCTTGGACCGGCTGCGACCGACGACCATCAGCCCGTGCCCTGCCTGCAAACCAACTGGCCAGCGAAGAGGGCCAGCTGAGCCGGCTCGGAAGCGCTGACCCAGGCGCTTGCACGGATGGGCGAGAAGTGCTCGTCGAAGCGACCTTCCGCTGAACACAATGAAGACGCCATGCCACTGACAAAACTGGGCCGAGGGCGATTACGCGCCTTTGCTGCAGATCAGGTGAAGTTGGAAGAGCTGTTGACCAGCGGACTCAGGTCAGTTGCTGATTCGAGTGCGCTGACCAGGTCTCGAAAAGCTGGCGCGATTGTGCCGTTGAGGTTCATCAGAATTTACGATGGGCCTCAAGCCACCTTGTCTTGACCAAAGCTCTTCGGAAGCATCTGAACCCGGCAGGTCTTTCAGCTCAGCGTCGGAGGGGTCAACTGGACTGACTATTATTGAATTACCTGATCAAAGCCCATTTGTTTGCAACAGGGCGGTTTCATGTCATTCCTGACGGACACCAATGTGGTCAGAAACCCGACTTTCTGCTTGGACAGGATAGACAGCTTGGCCAACAGCCCCAATTGAGGTGCTGTCGATTCCATCGGCCTCGGGTTCAGATCGATAATGATCGCTCGTTGAAGGTAAAGAAACGCTGGAAAATTTTCTCGATTCATAGCATCAGCGCTGCGCAGAGTGGTCAGCCCGCACATCACCTTACCCAAACTTAAGGACAAAGGTGCCCTTCAGATTTTGCAAACTGGATCTTGCCAGTGGTCATCATTTCCCAGGGTTCCTGACTTAACGTCATCAATGAAATATCGTCCGGCATCACTTTACCGGGTTGCAAGGTTCAAACTTGCCCATCAGTGCCTTCAACGTTGTCCCTGCGTTTCTTCAACCAGACGCGGCAACTGTAGTTCCTTTTCTTCTCAGGCGTAGGTCCCACCCAGGCAATCCAGCACGCCATTCGGAGCACAATGTCAGTGAGAATATGCTCGGGGAGTGGGATGACGTGGTCCTGATAAACTGCATCCTCAAACAACCCGGACGGCCCGACCTTGCCTCCAGGTCTAGCGCGCCTGCCCCTCCACAATAGAGCACTTGGGCAATGGCAGATGGAACCACCAATACTGTATGTCAGGTATTCCTCACCGACTCATCGATGATGCCGCCGACATTGTCACGTGCTTGCCCAGCTTTGCAACTGATCAGGCTACGGTTGAAATATGCCCCAGAACGTCAGACGGCTTGAACACATTCGGGCTGGTCCCATCCTGCTTGCGCTGGCTCATTAGAAGCAGCCGCGTGGTCATGGAACTTGAGCAGTACGTGGCAAAGGCCGGATGAGGCGCCATGCCCGGATACATCCGCAGATAGAAAGGCCAGTTGGGTTTCGAGACGCGAAAGTTATCGACAAAGTCGCCGGACAGATTACACGAAGGATGATGCGGTTGTTTGGAAACTCGTACTCGCCGCTCTTCCAGGGCGTCGGCGGCAGCATATTAAGCTGCACCTGTGCCCTGCGGCCTGATCATCCTTGAGCTTCCTTAGCAGGTGGTTTCTGGAATTCGCGATTGGCTGCTTTCAAGGCGCTCACGGAACGCTGGTTTCTCGACCCGCAGCGGCCCTGATCCAGTGAGCGATGACCACATGCTCAACAACGGGGCAAGGGTCTGACAAGGGCTTGAGCAGATAGGTCGCTGGAGCACCGGCGTGCAAAGCCTCCACAACAGCCTGCATACTACCTGAGGCAGAGACACGATCAGACGGGGTTCCGGGTGCGCTGGAGCCATCTCGCGACCAGAGCAAGACCGCTCTGATCGGAACATCTGCAGATTGAGCAGCACAGAATCAGGCCTGGTGCTGACCAAAAAAGCGCAAAGCCCCTTGTACAGCCTGGCTCGCTGGAAGCACATTTTCAAAACCGCGTCTGCAATCGCATAGCGATGTCTTGCGGGACGACGTCCATCATCGTCAATAACCAGCAAAGTTCGTGCCAGTTAAGCTGTTTCATAGAGTCCCTACGTCATTGCCCGGCAGCTGAGCGGCTGCAGGCCACCAGGGTGGTGAGGCGATGTCAGGTAACCTGACGTTTCAAGGGCAAACACTACTCCCATCCGCAGGTTCAGGCAACCATCGGCGAATCGGGCAAGCTTGTGCGCCAAACGCAGGGATTAGGATGGACGGTAGCATAAACCCGCAAATCATTGCAGGCCACGCCGGAGAGCCACCATGTCATTTCACGATTCAAGAACCCTATTAATGAAAAGCGCGATTTTATCGCCATGAAGGTTGAGACCGAGGCACTCTGACGGCTGACCAGCCAGCGGGGAGCAGGCTAGCCGTCGTCTGTCAGACCTCTTCGGCCCAAGGTGTGCAGTTGGTCCTGGCGAACAAACCACTGGCAGAGGGCACTGCGGTTGCAATGAGCATTCCCTCACCCACTGAAAAACACCTGCAAGGGGCTGCAGCTGGCGGGTCAGTTATGCCGCTGCGTAGCGAGGATAACGGGCGCTTCGCTGAGTATTCATTTCGACCGCCTCGAGTAGCCCCGATGGCAATCTTAATCTCTGTAAGGTGCAGTCAGAACTGTCTTCCACATTGCCATTTCCTGCACTTTTGAACTTCACGGTTCTGCAGGAAGGCCATTACGCACAAAGCGGGTAGGCGATCACCCGAATCATTTCTTCCTGCGCCATGGATGGACGCTGCGGGTATCACCCAGACGTACCCCAATGCCCGTATGCGCGTGGGCCACATGACGATTCTGTCCGGGAATAACCTGTAGTTTTTGCGAACGGTCTCTGGAATACGCGCACTACCTTCAGGACGGTACTAGGGCCCAGCAAACGGCAAACACTTACCATAGGCCCGCTGAAACGCCCCACGGCACCAAGTGTCTGGCCAAAGTCTTTCATCGTTTGACGCTGAAGCCCCATTCCGGGTCGCCACATCAACAGCCCCACCACACCCACAGTAGTGTGTCAACAGAAAGCGCGCCATATCGACACCCGCATCTTTCGAACTTTGCCCTGGCAGGGTATTGTTCAAACCAGTTGCGTGGCTCACCGAGGTTGCCGAACACCATTGCTGCATGCCGTCATTCCAGGGGCTGGGCATTAAACCGGTCATAGGCCTTGGCGATGGGCTTAGGGTGTACGGTGTCCAGGGTACGTTAAACGAAAACCACCACCGATGGACCGGCTCCCAGGGATCGGATTGCCCGCGACTTCATCTACTCATCAAACTCCATCGGCCATTTGCCCGGGCGCCAGCGACAAACTGGACAATGCAGCACCAAACACAGCTTGTTGCAGAAAGGGTTACCGGTTTCATGCGTGTTCTTCCTGACATTATCGGCAACGGAAAATTCAGCAACGGAAACATAGCCTGTTCTTCCGCTTGATGCGCGATTGGTAATGCAAAAATCACTTCTGTCAGTGACTTCAACGATGATTTTAGACCTAAAGCTCCACTTTATTGTTGCCACACAAGAAGGTCAGAGTTGCCATGCGGCTGCACGACGGTGAATAGTTGGAGTAGATTAATTTTCAAACGAAGATACACCCATGCCCGCCACGTCAGTTGAAAATCCAGCTGGAAAGCCTGCCAACACACTCTGAATGAGACCGATGGCCCAATGGTCTGCAGGAAGAGCGCGAGGCTCTTCAGCCACTTAGCGGAAATATCGAAAGCCCGGTGCTGGCGATCGAAAACCAAACGCCGATGTCGAGGGCGACCCAACGCTGGTAGACGGCGAAAACCTGATGATCGAGCAGTCTTCCGCTCGCCATCCGACCTGTCGCCGCCACCTTGCAAAGTGTTGGCAGTCGCTGGCGGATATTGGCGTATCTAGAGTTAAGCAAATGGAGGCGCGCTGGCTTTATTGTCTGGCCAGGCGCAGATTATCCGGAAGCTGGCCTGCGTGGAGCGATTAAGGGATTGATATCCAGTCCGCCGCGCCGCACGTACCGATTGCATTAGACTGTCAGCTCGGCACCTTCCCCCAGCAATGGCAATAGATCGGTAAAAATATCCGCTCTACGCATTGCTCATTTGAAAAGTACAGCATGTTGCCTGAAGGAGACCAGAAAGCGCAGCAGGCTGGCGTGGATCCAGTCGCTTGCCTTGCTCGTAGCTTGGATCAACACGCGCCCCAATCCGGACTGCCCGGTCACGGGCAGTTGCGATTTGGAGCAAATGGCTATGCAGCGTTTCCCGGGCAAAACCGCCTGCCTCCGCCAAACCCCAGAACGACGCCATCGTAGTCATAACCGGTGGATCTTTACGGCACTCATCAATGCATTCGCCCGGGCAGGTGGGCCAACGCTCATTGATACAGCTGGGCTCATGCTGAACAGGCGGCATCATAACCGGGCCCAAGGGGCCGTCACACTCAGGTGGATTCCAGGGTATGCAGCACCTCGGCGCGACCCGAAACACCGTTTGATGAACGAATTCAGATACAGCTTGAAGGACTTGGTTCGGACGATTGCGCCTGGCCTGATCGCGAAACCACGAAACTCGGCAGCGCCACCCCGGCTTGCCCGAGGGAGTCAACCAGGACCAGGCTCATAGCAATTCCAGAATGTCCGCCACGTGGAACGGCAAGTGCTCGGCATATCCAACCCCAACTCCTGCCATTTTGGCTCGCGGGCAATAGGAAAAGCAGCGGGGGGGTGTAGACGCTGACGTAGGCACTGCTTTTACCCAGTGGCGACTGTTCAGCGGGGTGCTGATCCATGTTTTGAAACTCCTAGTAAAGCAAGCCATCAAAGCATTACTCTGCAGCCCCCGCCTCCACCAGTAAGCCGATTGGGCTTTACTGGCGCATGCCTATCCCCCTGAACCAGCAGCCAGTAGCTGACGCTATACAGCACCGCAACAAAGACAGCATCCGAATATCAGCGCGACCTGATCGGGATATCCGAAACACCCGAATGCCGTAGCGGAGCATTGACCATGTGCAATATCGGGTGACAAGGGACACCTTCTTGCCAGAATCGGGGCAGCATGCTGAATTGAGTAGAACACCCCACCCAGGTAGGTCAGAGGCCGTCAGCAACAAAGTTTCGGGATGGAGCGATATCGTTCAAATCTGGCAAAGACCGCATGATAAAAACCACCCAAGGCGAACACCAGCGAGGTGAAGAAACACCACGACCCACGGTAAAGGCCCAGATGCTGTGACCTCAAACCCGGGTGAAGAACAGCGACATTCAGCGTGACGACAGGGACCCACCGCCAACCCTGCGGGCCACACCGCCAAAGGTTGTAACCGAGCAGAATCACGGCGGAGGACACCGGCCGTACCATCAGTTCCTCAAGTCGACGCTGGAATTTGGTGCTGAAGAAAACTCGATTTACCAACGTTTTGGAATAGCTGTTGGTAATCACCGACATCATGATCAGACCCGGCATATACTAGTCGATATAGGCATAGCCGCCATCTCGCCAATGCGGCTGGCCCGATCAGATTGCGAATGATTCACGAAGTACAGCGCCATGGTGATGCCCCGGGGGCAGCAGGTCGGCGGCATTTGTCGGGTTAAAGCGACGATTTCCTTTGAAAACGATTGGTGTTGAATGCAATCCAACTGCTACGCCAATCGGTTCATGGTTAAGCGCGTCATGGTCAAGCGGCCCTTTGCTCGGCGTTTCATCGACCAGCATTCAGGGAAACAGTTCCTCCAGTCCGGTATACTGCGGTTACGCATGGCTCAGCCGACCTGCACGCCCTTGCTCGCTCAGCGCGACAAACAAGGCATTGAGCCTGGGCTTGTCGACCTGCCACGCGAGCGTATGTTCATTCCACCAGCGAGCAGGAATAGCCCGGCCAATGCCGGGGCTTGGGTGAAGAGGCCCTGACATCCAGCAGAAAGTCTCGGTTGTGCAGCTCCATCAGCAGTTTGCGCATGCTGGGTTATGGATGATCTGACCCGATCGATTAATCGCGATGTTCTTGCACAGTTGCTCGGGCCTCTCCAGATAATGGCGTGGTCAGCACGATGGTCACGCCCTGCGCATTGATCTTTCCTGGCAGAAACTGCCCACATGGAACGGCGAATCGTCGATATCCACCCCTGCGGTCGGCTGTCCAGTATCAGCAGGCTGGGTTCATGGATCAAACCGCGCGCGCAATCATCAACCGGCGCTTTCATTGCCACCCGATAGCATGCGCGAGGGCCGTTGCGCTTGTCCACAGCCCCAGGCGCTTGAGAGAAGCGCTTCCGCGCGCACACTTGCGCGTCCGAACAGGCGGATACCGTAATAGCAGCCTGATTGACAAGAATATCCATTGGTCTTTCAAACTGGCTGAAGTTGAATCCTGCGGCACCAACGCCGATACAGCGTTTGCCTCCAGCAGATTCTGTACCAGATCATGTCCGACACCTTGACCTTTGCACCTGATTTGCTTCACCAGTGACGAAAGGATACCGATTGGTTTGGTGGGATTTGCCCCGCCCCGTTGGGCCCCAGCAGCGCAAAAAAGTCGCCTGCTGCACCTCGAGATTGATGCCTTTAAGTGCCTGAAACCATTGCCCTGTAGAGTTTTTTCCAGCCCGCTTGATGCTGGATAGCGCCGTCATGCATGCCTTCCGGTTCGATAGATGAAGAGTCCAGCTATTATGGCGGGCACCAGTTTGCTTTATCAACCCCCTGAATTCATAGAAAAGTGCAACGCTTTGAAAACGATAGGCAAGAGGAGGGCAGCTACCGGGTACATCCAGGGCTCTTCACACGAAGGATTTCAATCCATATTGAATGCACATTACCGGCAACTGACTTTCAGAGCCAACGTACCAGATTGAAGGCCGGAATTGGCTTTCAGGCTATTGTCCCTGTCAGGCGTAGCCCAACAGATTGGCGTCCATACATCGACAGTCAAGTCGGGAGGTTTAGACGGAATTAGCTCTCGAGGCCGTTACGAAAGCGGCGCAAGCTGGCGGCCAATGCGATGGAACCGGCGCACCAATGGCACGCAAGTACTGAAGCCCAGAGCGTGGTTAACAGCACTTTTGCCGGTCGGGCTGGAGATGAAGTTCAGCCCTGAGCAATAAGCCCAACCGCCTTCGGCTTGGAAGGCTGCGATCATTGTGGTCAGCCATGAATGGATATTTACCGTTTTTATCGATACCGACAAACGCCATTGGTGGGGAAGCTCTACCTGCATCATTGCGGCAGCGGCCGCCAGGGCTCTACCGGAACGCTACGGGAGCCATGACAGGCGGGGTCAGCTTCGAAATCGGGTTATCTATCAGCGAGGCGGTCCTTCTGAGGCCTGCAAACCCGTGAACGAATCGGCACGGGAAGGCGACACTGTGCCATGGCAAGGCAGTAACTTGGTCACGTTGGTTGGGTGGATCGGAAAAGTGGCTATCTCAGCGCCTATTTCCGGTTCAGCGCAGAACGCGCCGCCAGGTGACGCGGGCCATTAAAATCTTCAAACTAAAAGGACCACCAGGTGCATACGCTTACGCTGAGACAACGGCAAGGAGTTTGCGGGGGCACCGAACGGATCGCCTTGAAAAGCGGCTGTAGCGTTTACTTTGCCGACCCTTATGCGTTTTTTTTTTTCCTGGCATCGCGGCACCAATGAGAACACCAATGTCTGTTGCCGCCCAGTACTTCCCCAAAGGGGAGCCGATTTCAGCACGATGACCGTTGAGTCGGTAAGTAAGGTCGCAGCGCAGATTCAATTTACGCCCACGCCAAAACGCCTGGGATGGAAGGACGCCGTACGAAGTGTATACAGGGGTGAGCGTTGCAACTTAATTGTGTTGAATTCAGGACCCTGAAATCAATCCGGCCCCTTACACAAGCCATGGCTTTACCAGCGCCAGCGCATCGGCGGCGACTACAAATCTGCAACAAATGTGACCGCCAGTCAGTTTGTGTACCCAGCCGCAGCAGCCCTATGCTTGCGCCACACAAAAACAACGCAGTATTACCTTCTCGGCAGACGTCCATGGGCTCTAAGTCAGACCAAAAACCTGTCGGAGAATGGAGGGACTATGCTGCTCGGCATTTACTCCTCGCTATCTCCCGCTTACGCCCTTTTCCTGTTAGTTGCTTGCCTATACCTCAAGTCATGTCGACCGCAATATTGTCGGTTATTTCTGATCGAACCGCCTTAAAGCCGACTGCTGCTTTTCCGACACCCAAGCTCAGGCTTCCTATTCGGGGATCGCTTTCGCCCTGTTCTACGCAAACCCTTGGCATTCCATTGCCGTTCGGGCTGACCGCTCCAACCGGCGCAATATCATTGCCTGAGTCGATTGGCATCTGGGAGGGGTCTCAATGACCGCTGTGTGCGGCCTGGCCCAGGAATTCTGGCAAACTGGCTTTGCTGCCCGGGTGGGTGTGGGTATCGGGCGAGGCGGGCTCAAGCCCCCCCGTCACACTCCATGCTGTCTTGACCTGTACCGAAGGAACAGCGCTCCAGGCGCCATGTCCACTTAACGCGCTCGGGCGTTGTATTTCGGGCATCATGATCGGCTTTAATGGTCGGCTGGCTTTTCGTCGTCTGAAATGGTGGGGTTGGCGCGCGGCCTTCTTCGTTCGTCGTGCTTACCCGCATTGGCCATTGCTTTGCTGGTACGCTTCACCATGGATTCGAAGCCGCCGCGCGGCTTCCGCGATGGCCGGCGCCAAGCCCCGCGGCACTGCAGAAAGTGAACGTTCAAGGGCCGGCCTTCGCAGTGCTCTGGCGTGTGCGACCACTCGCCACGTTGGTAATCGGGGTGACGCTGACTTTGCAACTGGGTTGGCTACGGCGCGTATTGTTCTTGGGGTCGGCATTCCTGATTCGGGCAGCCATGGGCGACGCCCGGCCAGTCGGCCTGTTCTTGGGCCCGGTCATGGGTATTCGTGGCGGCCCTGGGTGCTTATATCGGCGGCATTCTTGGGCCGACCGTCTGGCGGCAAAGGACCAGGGCCTGGAACGCGTGGATCGCGGCATCGCCAAGGGTCCTGGCCATTCCCTTCATCGGTCTCCTTCTACCTGAATCGACCAGCACCCTTCTGGGCACTGGTAGTGTAATATGCCCGCCGCCTTCCTCGGGCGCCTTCTACCCTTGGCCCAAGCTTTTCGCCATGATCCAGAGCCTGACGCCCCCTGCGCAGTCGCGCGCTGGGCATCCGGCCATCCTGCTGTTCGTGCTGGGAGGAATTCTGGGTGGGTTCTGGCTTCGGGCCGCAAATTTGATCGTATTTCGGGCCAGTGGATTGTTCCATGCGCCAAGTTTGGTTTTGAGAACGGGGACAGGCCTTTGCGCTATGCCCTTCTGGGGCGCTGGCCTTTCCGGTTTTCAAATTCTCCTGGGTGCCTATTTTCATTTTATTTTTAACCTGGCCGCAGGGACCATTGCCTTTCCGAATTACCGGGCCAAAAAACCCTGGTCGAAAAAACCCCCAAAGGGGTTTTTTTAGTTTTTTTTTAATCCCTCCCCCTTTTCTTTTTT
>Ga0163217_1075000_pt1 | contig 11376 bp, 1 predicted proteins | sample SynspAceP_FD_185933 | JGI IMG/M metagenome (GOLD analysis project Ga0163217, IMG submission 185933) | Saline lake microbial communities from Ace Lake in Antarctica - Synechococcus sp. Ace-P (PacBio error correction) | ecosystem: Environmental > Aquatic > Non-marine Saline and Alkaline > Saline ... | reverse complement strand
ATAAGGAGAATGATTGAAAGAAGCACTTGAATAGCAGAAATTCAACTACTGAAAGTCATGACCAGAGGGTATAAAAGACCGCTCTGATACCGTATCACCAAGATAGATATCTGAAAGACAGCCCATAACGAGTTCATACGATTTACCGAAGCAGATTTTAGAAGAAGCTAATTATAGATAGCTAGAACGAGAAGCCATGGTTAGAAGGTAGGTTCAGCGCACCTTGTTGATAAATATCTGTTGCTACAGGTGGTTCACATAAAACATCATTAGCGAGAAAAAGATTACACCACGGCAGCAAATGCCCCAGTGTATGCTGATTAATAGCACTAAAAGGATTGAAGGTAATTTTTCGCCCGAATTAAATAAGCGATGAATGGCTGGGTTTTAAAATGGGCCCCCAGTATATTGCATTGCGTATAATCATTACTGTAGCTTAATCCTTTGCTAATGCTTTACCTGTTCAGCCCCATAGCTATTGTAAAAGATTGTACCAATGCTCCAGTAATGTATTTAGCATTCTTACCGCCGTCTTTAGTGTAAATCCCCCCAATTCCCTACTTTATTAATTGGAAACTATTGCACGAAGTGGGTTGCAAATATTTCTTTTGTAGTTCAAAAGAAAGACTATCCCCGCTATAAATATATTGAGTTTTCATTAGAGCTATTAATGTTCTTATTTTCAATTTTAAAATATTCACTGAATGAAACATAGATAGTTTAAAAAAACGATGGAAGATTGAAAGCAATTGGAAGTGTAGTAAATTTTAATGTATTTGCTTGCAATGGTACACTGCAATGTATGCCAAGGAATTCGTTATTTGCGTTTATGTGGAGTTATCTGATTTACCCTTTTGGTTACGTACTATTATTATGGATAGTAACCATTTTATCCACTTATAACTGTATTACTCATTATTACGGAACCCTATTTGGGACAACGAAACATTTTTTTTGGTGGTTTTGAAAAAAGACTTTTGTCGTTTTTACCAAAAAGACGGAACAGCTACTACAGAGAGTTTTGAGCTTTTCTTTTTTCTTTTTTTGGAAGAATTGAGGCTATTTATTCATAAGATGAGTATGAGTCTTGTAATGAATATCTTCTAGATTCCATTTGCGAATACTGTCCATGAAACTTTATTATTATTTTGCCATTCTGTTAATTTCTTCAAATTGCTCACGTAAGGTTATGGCTTGTTTAGGATCACATTTGAGGTTTATTAATTCATGAAATCCGATATCAGTTAGTGCACAATTTTTACCATCACTTTAAAACAGTGTTTGACTATCAAAGGGAAATCTCCTGTTAGCTTTAAGGAAAGCAAAATTCTCTGTATTCTTCTAATTCATAAGTTTACCTTTCAAATTTTTTTAAAAAGAAATTGAAACTTGACAGATTCTTCGGCAATAACATGAAGCATATTTTTCCGTAACTACCAGTTGCCTTTATTCCATTGGGACGCATTGATTGAGATTCTCTATTTAAAACAAGTTTTACAGGTTGATAAAAATTGATTCTATGGAAAGGGATAGTTGGTTTGAAGCTCTATTACATTTATGAGATGAGGATCGGAAATTCATCGAGCGCGAGTGTTTTATCGATAGGGGAATTGTAATAGGGAGTCAGAAAAGTTTTTTCAATAGCCTATGTATGGACTTTAGTTTGCCCAATTTGGTGACTTAAACTCGGTTTCTCATATTCACACAATTTCGATTCCGAATACCTTTTAAATGAATTCGTTCTCTAGCATTTCATTTTGTGCACGGAAGAATGAAGGGGTTATAAAGTGATAGGAAGTAAGAAAGAAGAATTTTCATATTGGAAGAATTACTTAGTTATAAATGGAAAGAAGCACTACAATTTCATAGAGATTTATAGGAACATAAAAAAGGCGAGAAAATCTTCGCCTTAATATTTTTTAATGGTTTAGAAATTAATTAATTACTTCAAATCTAAGGTATTTAAAAAACACAGCTGTCTGGTTCTTAGATCAGCAAACGGGTGTTGATTGTGTCTGAGATTTCCTTCATAGTAGCTTAAAATCTCTATCGATGCGTAGTGGCCTTCCCAGTTCTTATTAGGATAGTATGTGGATCTTTAGGTAAATCGCAAAATTAGGCGCAGAGCTTTGTCGTTATATACAAACAATTCAGTGATATTTGGTAGCAGAAGTAATTAGCGAGAGCAGATTTCAGAATTCTACCGTAATTGTCATCGACTTGGTATTCTGGGAACGCATTAATATCGAATCTAGTACGATCGCACGCCATTTCCAGGGCCACTATTCCATTATTTATACGGAATGGAATAAAACCACTCTTCCGTTATCTGTAAGGCTAAATCCCATGCAGTGGTTAGAGTCGGTAACAGCGAATTGAGTTTAGATCATAAAAGTAATAACTCCATTAAGGCTGCTTTGGAAATTAGAAAGCAGTACGAATTCTTCCTGTAAATTTTGTAGGATCGGTCGCTACTATCGCTCGGCAAGCGCCAAAAAAATGTGTAGGTTAAGAATGATTAGTGTTAATAGTTGTCCGTCTTATTTTTATTATTGAGGTTAGAATCAAAGGTTGATTTTTGTGAAAAATGTAGTTCCTGGTGATAGCGAAGAACTCATGTCGGTATGGTTTAAGAGGTTATTGGCAACCATTTGATTTAGTATTCTCATCAAAAATTGCTATGGTTATACTGATATCCAAATGGAATATGAATCGTAAATTCCTTCGTCAGTTTTTTATCGCGTTATCATCGTTATAGAAATATCGCTTTGAGAATACACGAAGTGAATCTGGGTATCAAAAAGGCTCTGATAAAATTATCGATACTTCAGAGTGCTTAGGCGCTAGCTAATGGAACATCAGAGGCTAATTCTTTTGAACTACAGAACCGTTTTAATACGGTAGAGTATTTGAAGTTAGTTCAACAGTTCTAGATTGATATCCAAGATTATGATAGGTTCGTTATGATCAGAAGGCTTGCTCAGCTTTCAACGCCTTGAGTTTCTTGTTTTGTTAAATTATTTACTTATCATAATGACCACTGATTATCATTAAGGCGAGCTACTTCAATGGCCTCGATCAGATTCTGGATTGTTCCGAAATAAATTACCTTTTCTTTTACTGGTCTGTAGTAATTGATAACTTATCGAACATTTAAAGAGTTGATATCTGGATCTAGGTATTTTAAGGAAGTTTTGGGTTTGCTAAAATATTGTGATATGCACCATCAATTTCCCAATTGTCAGTTGGCGCGCATATTTTTTTCTGACACCAAAACTCGGTAACTACTACAGCGTTATCAAATTGAGATATAACGTTCTTATCTGGAGTTTAAATCCTTTACCCAAGAAACAGGAAAGAAAGGTTATCAGAAAGATTCGTTATTTAGAAAGAGATCTTGGGACTTAGATAAGAGTTGTTGAATAGATGATTATCTATCGTGCAACCAGTAGTTTAGATGAAATTTCTATCGATTAAAACTGGTTGTTGGGCAATATAAAGAGCCTTTTTGGTTTCTTTCTTCCTTGATATCCTCTGCATAACAACTCTTTAGTAGCTTCCAATCCGAAGTTGTAATATGATTATTACAACATAAGTTGTTTTGACTTAGCGCGATCAAGTCCTGAAGGTTGCTGTTTATAATTGTCTTTTCAGTAGGGTCATCAAAATAGTCTCGATATCTTCATATCTGGTCGAATAGAGAATAGCCTTAGTATTATTGTGAATGGAGAGGTGTCGAATTGTAATTGGAAGGGAAGATTCATCTTGCCACCAATTTCATCTACAGCGAATACTTTTTTGTCTTGAATACTAGCTCAAAGTCTGGCCAGCGAAGTTAGTCTTTAAATATTCTACCAGTAAAAGAAGTTGAGGGTAAGTTGGAGAATTTGATATCCATGGATGATGTTAAAGTGAGGTTATTCATAAGGGTTGTTGACTTATTACCAACTCTGATCCTCAATCAAAACTCGCTTCATCTGTCAGAACCCAGCACTTCCTGATTACTTATTTTTTATTAATAGAAATGTCAGCGCCACCCATTATAATGTCGTTCTAGAACAATTCAGTGAGGCGTTCGAAAAATCTTGTGTTGGTTTCTTAGTGATTGATATTGATAACACTTGCTAAAGCTCATTACCATTAATGCAGAGATGGTCCTTTAAACAAATTTCCACTTGCGTTGGTTGCGTATTGTTCTACTTACATCCAAAGACCTCGAACTCGACCATAAGGTTGACCATCAATTAGAATTAGGGTGTAATCAGATTCAATCCTTTGAATTTGTATCGCTTTATCCTCAGGAGAAGAGAAATACGCTTGCTCAGGGATTTTTAGTGAATTTGGCGCCGAGTATTTGAATCAGATTCAGAGATATATCTACTGAGATTGGTAAATTTTATTACGTCTTGAAGTGATCTGGTTGCTGTACACAACGCCGTACATTTTGATTAAAAACTTGTTGCTTCAAGTTATTCAAGATTTATGGTTTCATCAGAATTTAGAACATGTTTGTTTTTTGAGTTATGAAACCACTGTTACTAATAGTGATTATATAGGTCTGCAGGATTAGCTTCAATTTCAAGAGCATCCATTCAAGAAATTGCCACTTAGTTTCATCTAAGTAAACCATAGCATCCAATTTTGTTCGTAAGTACTAGTTATAACAGTACCTATTACGTCCCTTTTGAGCAAATACCGATGTAGTAAGGGCAAAAAAAATACTTCCAGGAGGAGTTTCTTAAGTATACACTCTATTAGAGTTGATTTCGAATTTTACTTCAGTTAAAGAAACGAGAGTTATTGAGATTTTGTGAAGGAATGAAGAAAATTATTTCAGTACCTGAACACCTTTCAAAAGGCGAATTTTTCTTTTTTTGGGCTTTGGCAGCAGTGATTGGTTCTGGATTAATACCAAGCAGGATGTTTGGTTCACTTTACCACTACAGTAAAGAATAATAATTTGCTAGTCCTTTCATGGACAAGTGAATGATGCTGTCTCCTTAAAAAAATCTTTATTAGGGGTCAGCGGGAAATATGATTGTTTCTATGTAACGTATCGTTACTTTTGCTTACTACTTTACGTTCCAATTGTTTTGATATATGTGTTTTACTAATTCGTATTAAAAAGATCATTTTTGTGTAAATAATTTTCATGCGAATAAACTCAAACAAGTATAAAATAATACTCCACGATTGGAAGTAAGTTGCCAAGAACTAGTATCGGTTAAGCTATATATTAAAGGCTTCAGAGAATATTAGATCAATAAGAGTAGAATAGTGACTGGTTTTAATTCATAAGAAAAGTTTTTCCAATCAGAACTTTACAAAATAATACCAAGAGAATTCAGTTTGCATACTGAACAGCGTTTTCAAGTCGTGTCTGGTCACTACTTAGTAAATGACTTATGGCTCGAAGGAACCTGCTGGTGTGCGCTCTGCTACTCACAGATTGTATTCCGCGTAGTTTTCCGCTTTGGCTTAATGGTCTATTAGTAGTTCATAGTACCTGGTTCAAGGTACGTTTCTGTATGGGTGAGGTCATGTTTTGAAAATCATATGTACGTGCGACATCACAAAATGGCTTTATTAAGAAGAAGATTCCATCTTTCTACAAGCTCATTTTCTTTTGAGTGTCGGTTGTTTGGTCTTCACCTTTTAGGTTATCACCTTCGCAACACAGGGCCAATTAGGAACTAACTTTTACGTTAATCACACCATTTTTTGAGGAAGGCTCTAATTCAGGCGCTCAGGGTTGGTTAACTCGCATTTGCTTTAAATCGGCAGTTAATATGAGAATTATCACAGAACGGTTTGTTCGAAGAGGCACAAATCTACAAAAAGATTAGTATTTTTATTAATAGTTATCATCATATCTACCATATGGATGTCTCTCGAACATTTTAGGAGTGGGAATTTGTTCTATGGTAATTGGGTATTCGAGTGCGGAGGGGGATTCAGATATCTTTATTTTTAAACTATAGTGCAGGGCACATGTTGGGGCAAGGCTCGATTACTTTTTTGATGTTTCTAAGTTATTTGCTTCAGCTAGGTTCAATCATGGATTTTTAGATATATCAATACTTCAGGTACGATGCAAAACCATTCTTTGGCATGAATAATCTTTTTTCTATCCCAGCTTATTTTAACTTTCCATCGTTACCGTAATTTGTTATATTTTGTTTCCATATTTCTTTCTACTTACATTTCCTTTTAGAGTGGTATCAGAGAATTAGCAATTTGGAAGCTCATACTTGAAGTATTAATTTACATTCATTTCAAACTACTCAACCTTGCATTCACCATTCCAGTACGGGAACTAGAGTATAAGTTTTGTTGAAGTCCAGTTACTTCCATTTTCATCGTGAATTCCATTTGCTAGACCACAGCAATGGTCAACACTTGAACGAAAGTTCATTATTGCTTTATCTTACATAGGTACTTTATTCTGCTGGGATATTATTCTTGCTAGTACTTCTTAGATTGATTCCAAGAATCTTTGATTTCAGTTTCAGGGGGTAAATCAAAATTTGTTCTCAAGGGGTTAGAGATTACATTTTTTCTGTGATTACTTGCACTTAAGTTGTCCTGGATTGTTCTAAGGGGGTTCCATTTAAATTCAGTTAATCAGGTTAAGAATTTGTTTGGTATAAATAGAAAATGAGAATAATTAAACGCATGACACTAGTAAGATAATTAATGTTTAATTCTAAGTTACTAAACAAAAAAGGTGTTTTTATAATTTATATAAATGCCTTTTTTTTGTGATCAAGTTTTAAAACAATATATATGATATGGACAATAACGGATTTTAATTTTAGGGTTTTTTTTACGTTTGGACTTTCAGCGGCATTTATTTTGGCCTGCAAGTTGAAGCAGAATCAGTAGCAAGTAACAATTAACAGATAGCAAATTGAGTTGATTATGATACAAGAACAGGGATGCCAATGTTGTACAAAGTGGGCAGATCATAGAATGGGAGAGTTTGCTGTTATTGAAAACATTCCTATTTGTACGAAGTAAGAAGAGCAGGTATTTCTAGAGAACTTCGCATTTTGTCATTAGCGTTAGTGAGGTTATGTAGTGGGAAGGTAACGTTCCAGTTGAAGACGTTCAGCGTTTACTAAAGAACGACCAACGCCAATCGGTCTAACAGTTCGGTTGTGCCTATTGGTTCTCAGGGAATGGAAGTTACAGGTCGTGAACTTGATAAGTTGGTGTACTTTTTATAGCAAAGACGGAAGATATAGTGATGTATGCTTCCTTAGTATACCTGTTTTATTTTTAAAAGAGGTTAAAAAAGCAGACTTAACAGATGGGCTTTTTGTTTAAGATATCTAGTTTAAACGTTTCGTATCGGTATTTTAGACGATCAGTTCTATTGATGAGCTAAAATGTAATTTAGGAGAATGGACTATCCCCTTCTATTAAGTTTGGTTTCAGGTTGAATAATCATAAATGAAGTCCACCTTGCTATAAACTACTACTTTTGATTGAGCTGATTAATAAGACATATTTTGCTCTTCCAATACTCATACCTTTCTTATTTTTGAAATGAAAGAATGAATTTGAGTTTTACTTTGATAGCTTCACTTTCGCATGCTTATAGCGTGTCGCTGTATGGTTGGTTCCATTATTAAGTTTGAATAGGCAAGCATCATTCATTCTGATTTGCTTGGCCTTGCACAACCTTGAAAGTTGTGATTTCGTTAGTTGATATAGGCTCATTCATTTTCTGGTGTTTGACAAAAAGAAAGGAGGTAGGCGTGATTAGAAAAAAAAGTATGGCAATTATTTTCATTCTCAGGTTTTTGAAAGTTTCAGATAAGGTAGGGTATTTGAGGCATTATTCAACATATTTCATAATACTCTAGATTTTTTAATCTAGACCATTAATTTATCAGAGTGTTCATGAAGTAGTTTTTTCCATCATCTGTGGTAGTAGAAAGCGATAACTTGGTCCGAATGTACACTATCATTGAAAGCAACTTATTGTGGATGGTTCCCCGTTAGAAATCAAAGTTCTTATTCTAGATTAAATACGTTCTTGTAATTCGCAGACTGAAGGTGTATCGCGGGTTCGGATCAAAAGTAACACCTAGAATTGTACATATCGGATAACCAATTCCTCTTTGAATCTTAATTAAGTTTTGAGTGAATTAGTGGAAAATATACTGCGGCAATTTAGTGTAGATGAATCTAATACTAACTGCTTCGTAATCGTTGGGAAGGTTACAGACACATATCTGATTTATAAGGCTAAATGATGTTCCGTCAAATATCAATTACTTGAGAACCCGCATTGGCGATTTATTTACTATGAAAGTTGAGAAGTGGCGGAATAGTCTATTGCATTATTGTTCTTAAAGTTCTTCTGGGAATTTTAGCTTTCGCCCTGAATGACAACATCTAGTTATTTTAGTGTAATAGGTTAAAGGCTTAGATAACTAAATGTTTTAAATAGAACTATTAATTTATTCAGATTTACACCATTTAAATGTTGGTAGTGTCCGGCTCGTGGATGAACCTGATCCGAAGGGTTCAAATTCAAACTCAAGAGTGGAATGAAATAATATCAAATTCATCATGGAGAAGTATTTTTAATCGAGATTTTACATCCTCCATTTGTGAAGTCCTCTTCTTGATAACAACGTGGGCATATCATTCATTACCTGTTGATTCGATCTAATCGAGCAAATCATATGCATGGAACTCCACATACTTTCTTAATAGTTTCATTGAGGCTTGGAGATCTGAAATATACTAAATTTTGGAATTAGCTGGCACAAATATCAATAGTTTCTCTAAGCATATGATAGAGTTGGCTAAAGTAATAAGCGGCCAATCAGATGGTTAGAATTGTATCAATAAACGTCCAGTTCATATTTTGTAAATCAGCAACACAATTTCTACTCCAACGAGAAAGGTCCATCGGAGGAATATGGAATGTTACGCTGCGATGTTACAAAATTCTTTTCGAATTCTTTAATTAGAAGTTGAGAGCAGTTTATAAATTACCAAACATCCATAATCGCTACCCAGACATTGTTAATCATCGATGGGTTGAGGATCAAAAAAACCTCACTTTGTCCTTCTTTTATCAAATATAGAGCGAAATTTATAGTGTATTAGATTGATGAAAGCACCAAATTATTTCAGTCGTTTATAGCAAAAGTTTTGCATTGATTTACGCCTTCTTTGAGATTTTGGGAAATAAAACTGATTATTGTGAAAGAGTTGTCGTTTAAGATATGAACCGCATCAGGATAGTTAAGGGCCAGACTGTTTTGGAAAATTCCCCAATAAATTTGCGATTGTTATTACCAGTTTAAGGAAAATGAAATCCAAAGTTCCCAATTGATGAGTCATCCAATTTTGGGATGGTGGTGTTGATGATGATGTGAATGAGTTATTGTGCAATGTTTTAATGTAGTCTGGATTTAGTGGTGTTCACTTAAACCAATGATGAAGAAGCTTAACAATTTCATTGAACCTAGAACAGGAAATAGGCTTGTTATAAAACAGGTTTATAGGTAAAAGGGGAAAGGTTTATTTTTCGGGTTTTAACCCCCAGGGGGGGAGGGTTTTTTTTTTTTTCCCAAAAGCGGGGAAAAAAAAACCTTTTCCAAAAAAAAGGCGTGTTCTTAGTTTTTTCTGCTCGGTTAAGTTTATTATTCTGGCTTTACCAGAACTTCAGCGTTTTTCATAAAGCTCTGGCACTATGTTCCGTTAGAAAACTACTTATCGTATGTTCGTCAATTTTGCAAGTCACTTACGATCAAATAGGTCGTATACCAACATGAAAATAGCTATCGAAACTTGGGTTTTCATAACACTTAACTCAACAATAAACCTATAATTTCATACTATTCCATTGAACCCAAACCCCATTTGCTAAGTATGCACTTAAAATAAGGTCTCAGTTTCCAATTTTTTAATCATTCAGATTTAGTAAATTTTCATTTTTATCAGAATGAAGTATTAATATAATGATGAGTTTTTAGGTTAAAAAGTTTCAATTATTATTCATCAAGTTCCATTCTTGCTATTAAAAGGGTCATTAAAGACGAGCTGCATTTTTTCCAAGTTTTAGCCGATTCCGAGCTATCCAGATTCTCATCCAACCTTCAAAAGGTAACGGCATCGGAACCAAAAGTTCGATAAATCAGTTTTTTGAAATAGGTGAAACTGTATCAATTTCTTCACTTTATAAATAGTAGTCAGCATTATCTTGCGTTTACTTGTATCGCCCAACTTGAGTGATTGTTTATCGGCAGAGGTCTTACCTTTCATTTATTGGGTAAAATATATTCTCATTGGTAGAGTGAAATCAATCCATATATTACTTTTTGAGGACGGATTATTTTTATGAAGTATGCATCTCGAATAGGCTTGAGTCGGTTGATTAAAAATTCTCCAATCACGATTTAAGTCAATGCATTTACATTCTATGGCGCCCAATGGCATTTACAATCCATCGGGGATTAACAATCGATAAGCCTTTACAATAAAGTTCTTTCTAAAATGGTTGCCATTCAGTGCTTGAAGTTATTTACATCCCAAAACGGCTTTGATAGGTGTTCTGTAACCTGTAATATAGGTGGGTGTGGCGGCTTAATAAAAACCAAGATCCTGCTTGCGGAGTTAGGTTGAGTTTCGTGGCAGTAGAAATCTAAAATTAAGGGCGGTTTTTTTCACCTGAAAAAAACCTACGGTATTCACAGATACAAAAGCTGGTAAATTGTCTATTTGTTTTTTCTAGTAAGTCGGGAAATAAGTGATTTTTTACTAGAAATGAGGACTGGAAACTTATTTAGAGGATTTTATTGAAATATGAATAGCAAAGCTAGCACTGCATTCAGTTGTGCATATTCTACGGTTTCAATTAAATATGTGAGTAGGGACATAAGTTCCTTTTTTTACTCCAACCTTTAGGGTGTATACCTATTGCTTTCGTCTTTATTTTAAAGGAGTTTAAGGATTTTATTGCTCGTGGTTCTTCAGTCAATTTTAAAGCGTACCAAGAGGGCCTATTATTTATTGGTTTGCGTTCTCTGAGAGGAAAGAAAATTAACAAATTTTTTTTTCGTATGTTAAGTCATCTTTAATTGGATAGAAATCGTTTTAATCGAGGGGCCACCTTCAAAATTCATTACTTACCCCCCAAAAAATCTTTTGGATTTCCAGCCCCCCAAATTACTCTTTGTTTTTGAAGGAGAGGTTGTTTTTGTTAACCGGTTGTTTGTTTACCCCGGAGGATCGTTTAAAATCAAAGCCTGGTTTTAAATTTTAGGAAAAACTCGGGGATTTTACAAAAGCAATAAACAGGGATTGGAAACAAAAGAATTAGGTATTTTAATTTTGGGTTTATTCTCTCTG
>Ga0163217_1030042_pt1 | contig 11377 bp, 21 predicted proteins | sample SynspAceP_FD_185933 | JGI IMG/M metagenome (GOLD analysis project Ga0163217, IMG submission 185933) | Saline lake microbial communities from Ace Lake in Antarctica - Synechococcus sp. Ace-P (PacBio error correction) | ecosystem: Environmental > Aquatic > Non-marine Saline and Alkaline > Saline ... | reverse complement strand
GGCCGATCTTCCCCTCGACCACCTGCTGCGTCAGGCCCTGGCCAGCCCTCAATCAGCACGTGCGTGAACGCCTCGACAGCTCGGAAAACTGGAGTGCAGAACGCCCAGGCAGCAACTTTGCTCGGACAGCGAACTGATCGATCTGGCGAGCCCAAGATCCCCCCGGGTACGCGAACACCTGCGCAACGGTCTGGACCATGCCGAGCAAGCCCTTCAACCGCCTCTCGGCGAGCCTGGAAAACTGCCTCGCCTGCTGATGCTCGCCGATCAGGAGGAGATCCGTCGCGGAGCCCTCGATCGGGGCCGGCCGTGCTGGAAACGACGCGACGATCTCGATCAGCGCCTGATGGCGTGATTGGAGGGGCTGGCGCCTGACCCGGCTGCCCCGCATCGACCGCGACATCCTGCGCCTGGCTGCTGTCGACCGTCTACAGCTTTGGCACGCCAGCGGCGGTGGCCTGCAATGAAGCGGTTGTGAGCTGGGCCAACCGCTACAGCCGACGACCAGGCCGGCGGATGATCAATTGGCGTCCGCGGCAGTCGATCACCACGGCCCGCCTGAAACTCCGCGCTCCTGAGCAAAAGCCATGGTTCTTCGACTGGTTCAAACGAAGAGCTGCCCAGCTGCGGAGCCTGCAAGTCCTGCCGATCAGGCTTGCAGCCGGCCAGCCCCGAAGCCCAAGTTCAGATAGCCAAGGCATGCCAGCCAGACAGCCGTGGTAGGCACCCTCCCAGCGCCGCCCGCTGGCCGCGCCGGCGCCGCTTTAGAGCCAGGAGGGGCTGCGGCTGGGGGAGTGATCAGGACGCCCTCGACTGGCGCGACCCAGGGCCTACGCCCGGACTCAAGCGAGCAACAGGGCCCCAAGCAGGAACCGCCCAACCCCTCCAGCCGCCTGAGCTGGGCCCCAGAACGCACGGGCGCTCTCCCCGCAGCAGCCTCCCCAATCCACCCAGGCCCGCCCAGCCGCCGAGCCAGACCCAGGAAACCTGCGACCCCCGGTCTGTCGCTTCCTTGGAGAGGCCGGGCGGCGGCGCGTCAGCAAACGCCAGTCCGAGGGCTGCAGGCCCCAGAAACCCTGCCAGACCCGATTGAACCCGGGGGCCTCCCAATCCAGCACTGCTGTTCCCAGCGCCAGCCAGCCGCCACCACCGGAGCGGAAGCCCCCCCCAACTCCAGCTGGGCAGCTTCGATGGCCGAGTTTCAGCTGGTCGGCCGATGAGGTTGCTGGCCGCCCAGGGGGCGCCGCGCCGATCAGTGTCGCTGAGGAGATCGACTGGCTGAGCCGGCTCCCCGTGGGCTGGAAGAAATCCCGCCAGGGCTTTGTCTCCCCAGTTGCCTTCGACACCCTCGGCGATGACCCACTCACGCCCGAGGTTTTCTCGAGATCTGTGGAAACCCTCCTGCTGCGGGCCGATGTCGGGGTGCCGGCCACCGATCAGCGTGCTGGAGGCCCTGCGCCAGCGCTCAACATCGAGGTGGTTGGATCCTGCCGAGGGCTTCCGTTTCCTTCAAGGAGCAGCTGCGCGGCCTGCTGAGCAAACACGATCACCCGCCAGTGCCAGAGGCCTGGCTGGCCCCCCAGCGGATCAGCTCAATGTTCTGGCTTTGGGTGGGCAGTGAACGGGGTCGGCCAAGACCACCCACCCTGGGCAAAAGCTGGCCAACCTGGCGAGTGACGCAGCGGTTTACAGCTGTCTGATTTCGCCGCCGCCGACACTTTCCGCGCGGCCGCGGTGCAGCAGGTCACGGTCTGGGGAGAGCGCAGCGGCGTTGCCGGTGATCGCCAACCCAGCGCCAACGCCGATCCCGCCGCCGTGTTGTTCGATGCGATTCGGGGCCGCCCCAGGCCAAGGGCACCGAACTGGTGGCTTGCTCGACCACGGGCCGGCCGGCTGCAGACCCAAGCACACTTGATGAAGAAACTGGCCAAGGTGCGGCCGCATCATCGACCGGCTGCGCCTTCGGCGGCGGTGGAAATCGCTGTTGGTGCTGATGCCAGCCAGGGTTCAGAAATGCTTTGCGCCAGGCGATGCCTTCGCGAGCGCCGCCGGCCTCACGGCGCGTGGTCTCACCAAGCTCGACGGCAGCGCCCGCGGCGCGTGGCCCTGGCGGTGGGCCTCGGAAGCCGGTCTGCCGATTCCGCTTTGTTGGCGCCGGCGAAGGCATTGGTGATCTGCGGCGTTCAAACAGCTTCGAATTCGTTGAAGCGCTGCTGGCGGACCTGAGCACCAGCTGTGAACGCAGCCAGCCTCAGGCGGCCCCAAAATAAACCCTTGCTTAACCTGCGCGACCCAAGGGTGAGCCCCGTTGAGCCGAGCTGCCCGTCGCCACGGGTGCCACCCCCGCCGCCTCGGCCCGCATTCCCTCGCTCACGGCAACGCCTCGATTGCGCCAGCTGCTCGAGAGCCTCAAGCCGGGGAACAAGCCGCAACAGGAACTCCCTTGCCTCGCTTGGCTTGGCCTTGCGCAGTTTCACCAATCTGAATCGCGTTTCTGGAGCTTGGTTGCCACTGGTGAGCGCTCGCTTGGTGGGAGCGAGGGCAGGCCTTGCTGGTGCCGTTTCCATTGCCGATGGGCGCCTCTGGAAGGAGCAGTTTCCAGGCCTTCGCCGCGGGAGGCGCAAGCCACGAACCTGCTGCGGACAGCTTGATCAGCTGGGCGCATCAGCCAAGGGCCCATCACTTCCCCGGCGAATCAACCCCAGTGGAAGAGGCGGCCAGAGGAAGCCCCGTGCCCTGCGGGCTCGATTCGGGACGTCGGCATCGTTGCTGGGTGTGAGACCCAGCGTGTTCGGCACCCTCGGTCGTGGCCCGCCAACCACCCCTTGGGGACGGCTGTACGTGTTTCGGCTCCAGCCAGGGCCGACTTGGAGCGACCAGCCATCGCCGTCACATCCAGCTGGTGGCCGACCTCACCGCCTGGTTGGCCATCGAGAGTGAATGGACTGGCAGGAGGACAGCACGCCGCCATGAACGGCTCGATCGCCAGCCTTGAGTTACGGGCGCGGGCAAATCCAGGCCCAGGCTCCTGCCCAACGATTGCCCCGGTGATCGAGGGGATCGAGCTGGCAGCCCCATTGCGGCCGGCCTTCCAGGTGGGCGGTGAACTTACATACGACTTCATCCCGAACCCACCCCCAGCATTCGGCCGTCAGCGGGAAACCCTCGCCCTGGGCCCTGTGATGGGCGAGTGATGGGCAAAGGGGTGTGCGGCCGGCCTGCTTGATACCCTGTTGCGCGGCATGCTGCGGCACGAGGTGCTCAGCGGTCTGCCGCCGATCGCATCCTCCACGACCTCAAACGCGCTGGCCCAGGGAAGACCTGGCCATTCGCATCGGTTTTCGTGACGCTGTTCATATTCGATTTTCTCGATCCACTCACCCGGGTGCTGCGCATAATGCCAACGCGGCCCACAATTCCACCACATGATCTGTCGTCGCGAGGGCTACCGGGTCGAGGCGGCCTCGATGCCCCCGGCCTGCTGATCGGCCTGCAGCTCGAAGCGGACTATGGCTGCCAAGCAGGTGGTGCTCGAAAACCCGGAGATGTTCATCCTCTATTACACCGATGGGTCAGTGAAGGCCGCCGGCCCGGGGCGGGGGAGCGCTTCGATGAAGACCGGCTGATCCAATGCCCTGCAATCCGCCAGCGTCCGGGTTCTGCCTGCCCAGGGGCATCCTTGATACGCCTGTTCGCCCGCCTGGATCGCTTCGTCGGCCGCTGGCACCAACTTCGATGACGATGCCTCGATGGTGGTGCTGAAAGTGCGCGGACGAAGTGAGGCTTCCCTTCCTGCCCGGCTTGATGCGTCAAGCTGAGCCCCAGGCCGGCAAACGGAGGTTGCGATGGAAGGGGAGATTCCTCAGGCGGAGGCAGAGCTTGAGCACTGGCAGCGGAACCACAGGCAGCAGCAGCGGCTGGAGCGACCGCTTCGAGCAGGGCCTGCATCCGGGCGATCGGAGCGCTTTCAATGCCTCGATCGGCTTTCGATTCTCGCCCTGCTTCCCAGGAATCTCGATGGCTCGAATCCGCCCATGGCCCGCATTGCTGGCCGTTGCGGTTGTGATTCCAGCCTCGCTGGAGGCCGGACGGCCTGCATCGCCGGGCTTTGAAGGCGGTGCGCCGGCCGAGGCGGCGCGCCGCAGCTTTCAACCTGGCCTGGAAAGCGGAGGACGTCCACTTCGCGGCTGGAGCGGACGCCTGATCGAGCGCTCGGCCCCGCTGGGCGCAGAAGCTGCACACCGGCCCCCCCGCAGCCGCAATGATTCAGGTCGGCACCGATCTGCGCCTCTGGCTGCGCCAGAAGATCGACGGATCGATCAAGGTCTGGAGCGCTTCCCAGCTGGCCCTGCTGCTGCAGGCGAAGGCCCACACCGACACCTTGATCCCCGGCTACACCCATCTGCAGCGGGCCCAGCCCTCTGCTAGGGCCACCACCTGATGGCCTAACCTTGGAGATGGCCGAAAGCGCGACCGACAGAGGCTTGGCCGAACGTGCGCCGGCGGTCGTGAAACATTCTGCCCCCTGGGCGCCTGCGCCCGGCCGGCCACCCCCGTCCCGATCGACCGGGCGCCAGACCGCCGCCCGAACTGGGGTGGAAAGCCTCTACGGCCAAAACAGCCTCGACGCGGTCAGCGATCGCGATTTCGCCGTCGGGAATCAGCGCCGCGCCAGCCTTGATCCTGGTGCCAACCTTCAGGCCGCCTGGCTGGAAGAGGGTGATCCTCTGGGCCGCGAGGAGTTCAGCTTTCGTGCGGGCTCACCGACCGTTGCGCCACCGGCAGCAGCCTGAATTGCCGCAGAAGGAAGCAAGAACCCGGATGTGGCCGGAGGCTGGTGGCGCGGCAAGAACCCGGGCGGCGTTGTTCGGCCATCTCCAGGGCCTGCTGACGATGATCAAGGGCCTGCCCCCTGGCCCTACAACACAAAAGATTTCCAGGAAGGACAAGGAAGCCCTCTTCGATGTGGTCCGCACCACCGAAGCATTTGCCTTTCGAAGCTGATGGCGATTTTGATCGAGGAGGGCATCAGCTTCCGCCCCGAGCGGCTGGAGCAGCGGCGTGCGGCCGATTTCTCCAATTGCCACGATGTGGGCCGATATATCTCGTCGGCCCGAGGGGGTGCCGTTCCGGGAGGCCTTACCAGCTGGTCGGCAGGTGTGGTGAAACCTGCCTGGGCCGAAAGGGGTGCTGTCACTGCGACGGAACCTGCCCCTGGAAGCGCTGCAAAGCTGCTGCATCCGGCCCTTTGCCGCCGACCCTCTACGCCGCCATCGCCCCGCGCCAGGTGGTGGCGGCCCGTCGCAGCGAAGGGGCACCGGATTTGCCCCAGGTTGAAGGAGGCAGGTTCGCCTCGCCCGCTGCGGCTCGGCCCCGGACCACTTTGGCGAGCAAACACCGATCAGGATTGATTCTTAAATCTTTGATCCAGACCTTGCTGGGCTTTGCCAGATCGGCCTTAAAAATCATCAGACGAATGGAATCTGGATAATGAATTTGATTGAGGAATTCATATTTTTGAAGTCAAGGCTTTATTCGCTTCGCAGCAGCATTTGTGCATCAAAACTGCTTGATCTATTCACCCTTCCTGTCGTGAGTATTTTCGTAGGTAATCTTCCCTTTCATGGCCAGAGCAGAGTGATGTAGCCGAAACTGTTTGATCCTTTTGGCGCCATTTTGCCAGCTGCAAACCTGCCTGTAGAGCGGGAAACCGGCCGCAAAGCGCGGTTTCGCCAACTTTGTCCGAGATGGCGGAGCCCCGGCCAGCGAAAACCGCGGCCATTTGAGGCCCTGCAGGGCACGCAGAGCTGATGGGTCGTCCCCCTTGCGCATCAACAAGGCGGAGCCCCGGGAGCCGCGCCGCCGCCCTGAGCCGCCGTGGTGGAGGCCCCCGTCCGCTCGCTACCGCGCGGCAGCGTGGCTGGGAAGACCGCAGTCGCCCCCTCTGAAGCAAAGCCGTGGAAGCCGTGCGAACCGCCTTAGAGGCCTGCTTCGCTCCAGCGTCACAGCGGCCTGCTTCCAGACTTCTCGGGGCCCGGCCGTTCGCCACACCAGCGCCTCCCCCAGCTGACGCCGCCGAGTTGGCGGGGCACCAGCCACACCTTCCACCAAGTTGCACCAGGTGACGGGCGATCGGCAGAAGCCGCCGCCGCCCTTCACACCAACGGCTGACCGTAGGGAATCAGGCCGCGCAGCACCCGCCGAGGCCAACCGCGGCCTGGTGGTCAGCCACCCCGAAACAGTTCCCGCAATCCACGCTCCCCAGCGCAGCGGGGTGGTCATAGGCGGCACGACCCACCATCACCCCATCCACATGCGGCAGCTGGGCCTGACAGTTCGGCAACTCCAGCAGACCGCCATTGAGCTCCAAGAGAAGCTCCGGTCGTTTCGCGCTTAAGCCGTCGTGCACCAGGTCGTAAACGCAACGGGCGGAATCGTGCGCGTTCTGCTTGGGATTCAAGGCCCGAGAGCCAGGCCTTGCGGGCATGCGACGCGAGGCGGGCGACCGCCGGCTGGCAAGCGCAGGGTGTCCACGAAAGGCCAGGAGTTCGGCGTAGGAATTCCTGGTCGTTTTCGATTTGCCGATCCGGTGTTTCACCGTCACCGGCAGGGGCCCCTGGGCCATCGCTCACGCAGCGGGCCAGATGGGCCAGGCTCAGCCATCAGGCAGGCGCCGTAAGCGCCCCCTTCTGCACCCGCTCGCTTGGGCAGCCCACGTTCAGGTTTTGATCTCGTCATACCCCCAGGGCCCGCTGCCAGTTGGGCCGCTTCGGCGAGGAGGCGGGGATTTCGTCACCGCCCAAACCTGGAGGGGCGAGGGGCTTTTTCGCAGGGTCGAAATCCAAGCAGGCTGTCGCGACGCGCCGTGGTGCAGGGCCTGCGCCACCACCATCTCGGTGTAGAAAGGCTGTGGCGGAGTTTGATCTGCCGCATTCAACACCCGGAAGTGGCGATCGGTGCAGTCCATCATCGGCCGCCACACTTGAAGCGAACGCGGCTGTCCGCCGTCGGCGACCGTGCCCCTCTCCCATCCACCCCATGCTGCCTTCTTGATCAGTTCCCTGGGTGGCCGGCGGCTTGGTCCGCCCGGCTACATTGGCTGCCCATGACAGCAGCGGAGAGGGGGCTCAAAGGAGTCTTGCTGCTTTTGAAGCCACCTGCCGCCACTCCGGCAAGGTCTCCTGAATCAGTGGTGGTGGCCGCTGCAACGCACCCCATGTGCTCGCCTGGGAATCCGCGAGCGCTTGGTGGGCATTTACCCCCGCGGGCAGCAAGGCCCTGCGCGGAACCTTCAAAGTCGCTTTGCCGCGCGACACCCTGGCCTGGTTTTGCCAGCCGCGGCCTGGAAAGCTGGTGGAAGAGGCCCGATGGGCGCCTGTTCCCGCGCAGCAACCGTTCCAGCCCGTGCGTCGCGTATTGCTGGGAAGCGACGGCCGCCGCGCCGGGCGTCAGCGTTCTGGCGCGCGCGCCTGCGGGGCGCCCAGCCCCTGGGCAGGGGGATTTGGAGTTGCAATTGCGCTTGCCGGCCACAGCAGGAGCGCGGCCTCAACAAAGCCCAGCTGCGCAGCCGCGGCTTGCTTGCTGGCCACCGGCGGGCACCCCAGCGGGCGTTGGCACTGGCAACCCAGCTGGGCCATGGGGTGGTGGCTCCGGTGCCTTCGCTTCACCCTTGGCGCTGGACGCCAACCCCTAGCTGAGCTCAGCGCGTTGTCATGGACCGGTGGGTCTTGCGAAACTGCTTACTGCCAGGCCAAGCGCTCTTCGAGCAGCAGGGAACGGCCCTGCATCACCCCACTGCGAGGCTTGAGCGGCCCGGCCACCCTGCGGCTGCCGCCTTCGCCCGCCCGATGCCCTCAAAGAGCAGAACTACCACGCCCAGCTGCGGGTGGTCGACTGGAGCGGGCGGCAGGCCCGCCGCCGAGCTGGAGGCGGCCTTCAGCTCGGCCCGATCGAGCAAGCCAAGCGGCTGCTGTGCAACTGGCGCGCCCGTGGCCGGAACTGAGGCGGCGGCTTTGGATCCATCTGCTGGAAGCCAACGGAGTGAGCGGGCAGAAGCGCTGGGCTTGACCTGGGGCCGCGCGAGCAACGGCGCACTGATCACGGGCCCTGCGCGCCAGCTGTTTGCGGTGAAGCGGCCGCGGCCCCTTCGGCGAGGAATTCGTCACCGCCGGGTGGAGTGAACCCTGGGGGAGGGACCGATGGCCACGATGGAGAAGCCGCCTGCCAACCGCCCATGGGCTGTTCTTCGCCGGGGAAACTTGCTCGATATCGACGGCTGTGACCGGTGGCGTCAATTTTCAGCATTGCTGGACTCAGGCTGGCTGGCCGGCCAGGTGCCGATTGCGGCAGCGCTTGCCAACTGAGGCGGTGGCAGCGGTGCCTACAGGAAAAGTGCCAACCGGGAAACGCCTACCTGATCTTGTCGAAAACCCGAGGCAACATCGGCATGTAACATGGCCAGCAGAATGGCCGCCACGATGACCGCCCACAATCACGATCATGGCTGGCTCCAGCAGGGCCGTGAGCGCTTCTTGCCCGTGGGATGCAACCTCATCTTCGTAGAAATCGGGCAACCTTGCGAGAGCATTCTTGTTCCATTTTTCACCGGTTTCTTCTCCCACTTCCAGCTATGCTCAGTGCCATGTCTGCGAAAGGACGGATTTTCGGGCGAGCGCCTCACTCAAGGGAATCCCGTTCTGGAGTTCCTGTATTGAGAAGGCGATTGCATCAGCAATAATCGCATTGCCGACCGTTATTCGCGCACAATTTCAAGGGCCGTGAGAATCGAACCACCCGCCTTGCTTCAAGGAACTGAACGTGCGGGCAGAACTGAGCCCGCTGGAGGTTTTCAGAATCAGATCGCCGAACAGGGGAAGCTTTCAGCAATTGCAGCGGTCAACCCTGCGGCGGCCAGTCGGGGTTTGTTTAAATAGCCACGCACAAAACCAGGCCGCCAGGAATCCAGGGCACCGATCAAAATAGATCGAAAAACGGTTGAGGCAACAACGCACTGATGCCAACCATCATCTGCGCGTGAAACCAAGGGAGTTCGGCACCGAGCTGATCGAGATCGTTCGCGAACGTGGGATCAGGGAAGATTCGTTCATCCCTAGGAACACGGCCACCGCGAATAACCAGACGGCGACCGGATACCCCAAGGCTACCCCTTGATCTGGATTCTGCCAGTTTGGCATTTATGCTCCCAACAAGAATTCGACAATCGTTTGAGGGTTTCATCGAGGGGACACCACCCGTTTCTCCCGCTTCAATCAGCCACACTTGAGCCGACAAAGACCTTGGGCCACTGGCGCATCGCACTGCCTGAGGCTTTCGCACCCTGGCTGATGTTCTGGCTTGATTCGCCTCCAGTCGATTCGCCGAAAACAGGGGTTTCTTCTGCTGATGGCCATCGCGTTCAGGCTGCGCACGAAATCGGCACACCCGAGTCGTCAGCACCGGCGAGCTTGTTTCGCGAACAAGCGCCTTTGTCCGAACGCTGGGGCCTGCCCTCAACACTTTGCCGAGGCGAGCTGGAGTCGATGGCCCGGCTTGCCTTTAGGCGGCCAAAGCGGAGGAACTGGCCGTGAGCGGAACAATCGAGCGAGCCAGGATGCCGCGACGCCGCAGATTCCGTTTGGCACTGACCAGGTCCGTGCGCCGTGACCCGGAGGTTGCTGGTTGACTCTCGCGGGTTGTGGTGAAGTTTGGCGAGAAGGGCGGGCCATTGGGCGATCCGCTCAGCGGCTTGGCTGCTGCATCAGCGGCTGAGCTCGTCGGCCTGGTGGATCGCGGAGCGGGCCTCATCGAAGCTGATGGCACCCTCGGCGACCAACGCGGCGAGGCCTTTCTACAGGGGTCTGAGCATGCCGAAAAACTGGCGCCTCGTCTGGAGCTGGGAATAGATCTGAGCTGTCTTTGCCTTCCCGGATCAGGTTGGCTACAGCCGTGTGTTGACCATGATTTCCTGGGCCATCACCCGGCCGAACGCCATTGGCCACTGGGTCGCTGCGCAGGCAGAGGGTCTTGGGCAAAGATCGCCGCGAGGCTGCCGCTGAGCTGGACCCGTACTGGCGTCTGCGTGCGTTTTGGAGGGAAACACGTCGACCATCGAATTCCACCGTCTGGGCGGCGGAGCTGGTGTGGGAGCGTGGGCGAAAACGAGATGACCGGTTTCGGCGGCCGTGATCGCCAACTTGAATCGTTTCGAGGTCGCGCCAGTTCCCCCCACCAGGATTCACGTCGGGGATCTTCACGAACAACGCTGCTCTGAGGGCATTGCTTGAAGCTCTTGGTGTTCTTTCGGTTGAGGCTGGCGCTGATGAATCAAAGGCTGCGATCTCACTCTGATAGACGAACTCAATCGGATTCTCAATCGTTTCAGAATATGCTTAGGAACTTCGTTGTGATTTGATCTTCATCAAGCAGCGAAGCCAGGGTAGGTTGCTCTTTGCCGGCAGGCCGGGTCGGCCTGTGACCAGCACAAAAGCCCGGGAAGGTCGTTTGTTGTCTCAGATCACAAACGGCAGGCAGTCCCAGCTCCCCCAGCAAGCCGGGATCTTGCCTGCTCAGAGCACGGAAGGCAAAGCAGGGTAGGACCCATTCTGGCTATAGACATTGACGCGAAAAAATCTGGCGATATCACCGAAGGCCATAGGCGCAATCGAGGCTCCCAGGTTCTGCTCTAGGTTTGCTGGCGTTGGCCCATCGGTTGAGAATCGAGAAGCATTTCATGCGATTTGCAGGTCGTCCTCTGAGAGCTGGCGGCCTTGCATGCACCGCAGTTCCCATTTGAAGCGCCGAAGGGGGGCTTGGCCAGCAACTGAGATGGAGATTCGCTTGCCTTTCTCCTGGATCAAGCTGCCCCAATCAAGTCTTGAATCTGACAGCTCCATTTGGCTTGTTTTTAACGAAAAGGAATCGCTCAGGATCTTTAGAGCTGAATCCCAATGGATCTCCTTGAATCTCCCCGCCAGTCCAATACTTGCAGCGAGCCAACTGGTCAGGCACTTGGCACAAGATTCAGGCCCTTGGGCGCGAAGGCCAGTAGGGCCATTTCCAGCCCACTCACTCCTGAGGGCCGCTCCGCCAGCCCCTGGCAGGTTCAAGGTTTGGTTGAAGAGCGCCCGCCCAAACGGGGGCCGCTCGGGATTTCCAGTTTCCGGGTATCCGTGAGGCAGGGGCAATTCGTTTCAAACTTCTTCCAGGGTTGTGTAATCCCCCTTTTCCTTGGACCCAAATTCCCAGGGCCCATAAAAACCCCGAGCCAAGCGTTTTTTTTCCATCGCCTTGAAAATCCCAAGGCCCCAAAAGGGTCGGCGGAATTTTTTCCACATCCCGTTTACTGGGGGGCCCCCCTGGGGCCCGGGCATCTCCTCTC
>Ga0163217_1001202_pt1 | contig 11377 bp, 10 predicted proteins | sample SynspAceP_FD_185933 | JGI IMG/M metagenome (GOLD analysis project Ga0163217, IMG submission 185933) | Saline lake microbial communities from Ace Lake in Antarctica - Synechococcus sp. Ace-P (PacBio error correction) | ecosystem: Environmental > Aquatic > Non-marine Saline and Alkaline > Saline ... | reverse complement strand
AAAGTTCCCAGCCTCATTCTTCAATGTTTGAAGATGATATTGCCAATGAAAAAGTAGGGACATATGTACACCAAGGAATTAAGGAAATAGGTGTGATATACCATTTGACGCTACTGGACATTGTCCACATAAATGAGTCATCGGAAGAGAAACGAATTAAATGCATTCAGCGATATTTACAGAGCTTGAAGTAATCATACCTAAATCAACATTTTGAAGCTAAGAATCAGTGAATATTAATCCTCCTCCTGTTATATGTTTTCTTTTTCGGTAGGACGGCTGTCTTACCGATATTAAACAATTTGATGCTGGTCATTTGGAATATGAAGGACGTGGAAGTAATAGGCCGATTGCGGTTTGAAGACCTTGCTAAACTGGTGGAAGCCGGAAAAAGGAAAATTTTTTTATTAAGACCCCATTTTCTGCCTTATGGTATGTGCAGGGTAAGTAGGATTGGAATGTTTTTATCCTTATGTTCTAAATCTGGCAAGGAATATGCGGTTTCTCATGAATATGTCCTTCGGCAAAAACGGAAATATCTTACCGTACAGGCTGTGGACTTGCAAATGGCCAAGCGCAAATAGTTATGAAAAAGGAAATTCTGGGAGGCTAGCAAGACCGCAGAAAAAAGGCACTTGGAGAGGAATGCACTTTCGTGGTTGAAAATGGAAGCAGATTTGGAAAGAAATGAAGCAATTATTGGGCACCAAATTACGTGAACTAAAACGATTTAATCAGGAGCTTGTTGGAATTTAATAAGTGCTTTCCCATGACATGCAGGGAACCCTGCGGAAAAGATACACTTGTTTGCAGTCTTCTTGAAGTGTAAAAAGAGAAGGGAGGAGGGTGTAGGAGTTAGCAGTGTACGATCCTATCTTCAAAAAACTTCGAGGACCGTTATCGGGAATGATTCTCGGACTTTTGAGTGCGGTTACAACGCTCTTCATTCTTTGGAAAATAGGATGAATGACTTCACGTTGACGGTAAACTTGGAGGAAAGTCAAGCCGCCTTGGGCAAGACTAGGTATCCCTGAAATTCTGCCAGATTTAAGGTCACTTGAGGGTTACAAGAAGTCCGTAGGTGATATACCTTAGGTTGGACTAGAGTGCATGAGGGGAATGTTGCGCCAACGCATATCGGTTCCGAAATCTGGATAAACAGTCTGTTACATTGAAATTTCATCGGAAAACTGATTATGGATATTATTTAAATCGTAGAAGATGCCTACCGGTTACGGACTTTATCCAGTTTCGGATCAAGGATATTCTTAAGGGGATTTACCCAATAATGCCCAGGGTAAAAGTTTTTGGATTGTTACAGAAATTTCACGTTGAAAGTGGTAGGGTTTAGGGGCTGGCTTATTGCTTAAAGAAAGAAGTTGGTTTGCACAAGGTCAATTTAATGAAACCCATTAGCAGGCGGAGGATCACAAAATTATTATTATGCTACCTTGTATACCGTATCAGGAATAGGCAGATTAAAATGAACCCTTATTTCACAGCTTTCTAGTTTTATAATATTTAAGGCTATTAGTTTAGGAAATATATCATCTCCATGACGTAAATAGTTATAGGGGCTCGTTTATCTGAACTTCCCTTTCTGGTATATTGCCAGCGTATCTATAAAAGAAAATTTATGATCTCGAGTAAACGAATTATTTGATTGGAAAACGTAAAATCCCTTTTTGGTTACACCTCGGCAACTGGGAAGTCGACCCTGGGGGTAATGGAACCTGGTGAGTATGAAATTTTGGACTACTTGCAAGAGAAACCATGAATGTTATAGAGGGGGAATTAAGTTGCGCTTGTTGCCCGGGGGGGAAACTGAATGGAAATCCTTTCACGGCAGGTTGGGCTTCTTTAAAGTTGGGGCCAACACTTCTTTTAAGGTTTAAATCGGTTAGACAAAACTTCTTATGTGTCAATAACTCATAATCTAACAAATATTTATCTGACCTTTTTTACCATAGGTGAGGAGACCCAAGAATTTAACAGCTTCAGAGAAGTCTTGGTTAAAATTCAATTTTCTCCATCTGGCCCCCTGACGGCAAAAATATTTACAAGCCCTTTTCCAGAAATTTCAAGAAGATAGGTTGTTCCTCTATTATGGTGAAACCCAGCTGCCTTAAGTCGTTTAATGGCTTTTTCAACATCGGCCACATTCGAAGGCTATATGGTCCACATGGCCATCTTTACGGATTTTGAATTCCAATAGGTCGTTTTGGTAACTGGTATAGTCAATTAATTTAGCTTTGTTTGCTCCATCTCATAAGCAACGAGTATTGGTATCGTTTTCTTTCAGGAACATCTACATGGGAACCAAGAACTCTTTAAAGCCTAGGAAAAAAGGATTCGTAAAAATTTCAAAGAGCACTTTAAGTTGGAACAGGTAGTCCAAGGTGCTGCAGTCGTTGAATTGCCTTTGGAGGAAAGGTTTTTCTTGGGCTATAGTTATTTATTTGGATTTAGTATTGAAAGATAACAAATTAATTTTAGTGGGACTTTGCCTTTCAATTACTTCGGCCATATGTTTTAAAAGATGGTTACACTTTTTTAATTGCCTTGTAGTCTATACCTTAGTAATTTTCACATTTTACTTAGTGTGATTTAGTCGTGCTTCGCACTTTCTGTCGTTCCTTTGTCCAAGTTATATTTTAATCTCTGCCCATGACTTTATGGGCATCAGATTATAACTAAAGTATTCTCATATCCATAAATAAAATCTAAATAAGTTATTGAAAAAAAATTTTTCGCGTTTGCGTCACCACGTTTAATTGATAAGTGCATGTGGCCTCACCAAAACCAAAGGAAGTAACAAAAAGAGATCTGTCAAGCTCCGACGGACCGTATGAGAACGAGGGGAATTTGTTGCGGGACCCTAGGGTGCAAGCGCATTGTTCACTCCCCTAAAGTTATGACGGAAAGAGGTCCGGTTTGCCGAATCCCAATAGATTGTTATCCGGGCCATGATTCCATGAAATTTGCCTGACTATGATCCCCAATCGGTAGGGGGCTACGTGCTGTTTAAATGAACGGAACCGCGAGCAATAGGACCATGGGCACTTCTTTTGCCGGTAATTTTTTAACCCCGGAATGATTACAGGTATAGGATTTTTGGTCAAGAGGAGCAGTTTGGTGAAAAGCCACTACAAAATGGGAAAGTTTAAAGGTTCTAGGACGCAAATAGTAGACCGTTATTGCCCCCTATGCCCTGGGAAGGATATTGCCAAAATTATCGGCAGGAAGACCTGAAAGCCAATTTCAGTTTAGTTTAAAGAGTAAAAGGCCGGTTAAGAATATAGTGACCACCCAGCACAATCTTGCCGAAACTTTAAATGGCCATAAATCTTCATGGAAAGTTGCTAGGTCTATGCCTATTTCAAAATTTATTTGGAGGTAGACTATTTTTTGTGAATCCGATTTTTACGATTGCTTTAATTCCTTCCAAATTAGGGGCAGTGGTTTTAAAATCAAAAGATATTGAATTTGTCCCGAATTGAATACATAATCCCTGTCATATTGATTAATCATTTCGGCATTTTCTTTCATAATAGGAATAAAAAAGCCCATAATTTTCAACTAATTAATTATATTGGCTACCTGAATTCGAGGTTTCACCACCCATTTCTCTGCAATGCGCCCAATCCATTCTTACGTAAAGGGCGTTATTTGCTGTTGGGCAAATGCAACCTGATTGTACGCTTCTGCGGAGATTACCAAGCAAGGCGTGCTCTGCCTGCAATCTGGTGTATAGGTGAAGGAATGCCTAAAATCTGTTACAGAGGATAGCAATTTGCTTTTTTTCCCGTTACTTAAGTTTAAAAAACCATCTCTGTTCAACATGCTCGAATTTCTAATATTTGGGGCATAAAAATCTGCAGACGTGCGATCAAGGCTTTCAAGTTTGCCCTTCTTTGATTTGTTTCTTAATCATGCAGCTACTTCTAACGCAATTTTCACTTTTCTTGCTTGGGGATTAAATCGGTTTGTTTCCTCATTCTTTCATTAAACAATTGAGGCGTACATGTATAATATTGTCAAAAAACACCCAATTTGCACATGACATTCTATGCAGGCATCTATTACATCTTTTATTGAATTTTGGCCCAGTTATGCTGCCAAAACTTTAAGATTATAGGGAAATTCCACAGAGACATGAAACAATGCTCGAGCCTTGGACTGCTTCAAAAACCTTTGATGCTATCCAAAAAGAATCAGCGGAAGGAAGTTTGGAAAGTCCGTATCATTTTTATCTTTTGGCGGATTCTACTTACCAATCTGATGTCGGTAGTTAATCTATTTAAAGCCTTGGCCCAGTTTCAATTGCCAAATGCCCCACCAGAGCCCAATATTTGTTTGCATAGTTTGGTTTCTTATTGAATTAAGGGGAGTATTTTAGATCTTTCTTTTGTTATTGGTTGCTATAGTTGTGAATTAGTTACAGCAATTTTCTCGCTAATAATTTTTTGAACCGTCAGAAAGGAACTTGGGTTAAAATTTAAACAATTGCTATCGATTCTTATACAGCTGTATTAAGTTTTATCGGCCATGTTTTCGGTGATTTAAACAGTCTTTTAGGTTTGGCGACTTTGTCACAATATAAAATTCGTATTTTAGAAGTGGCCTTCTATATATCATAGAGGCCAGTAACTTAATTTGAAAACCCATAATGAATTATATGAAGAAATCGATATTTTAACCTTGTTTCTCTATTGCCATGCGGTATTCTTGGTTATGGGCAATCTGCATCTTACTCAAGGAGAGCCCCTATTTTAAGGGTAAGGATTTTTCAATTCCTGCAAACAACTTACGGAACAATAATCTGATAGCTCTCGTATTTACCCTTGGTCAAAAGGTAGGCGGACAAAATGGGAGGGTACCAAACAATACAGGCATGGTATTGGTTAAAACCAGGGGGAGGGGGAGTTATCCTGCTTTTTTGATACGTGATTACGCCATTGTCTTTGGAATCTGGGTTTATTAACCGCGGACGCAAAGGAAACATGTTAATACTAACGGCTTCAACACAGGGCCGATAACAACATGGATTACCAAAAAGGAGCCCTAATCCTTTTGGGGCTCATAGCCAGTCACATTCGTATGCGATGACAGTTCTCCCAATAACTTTTCCGGGGACCTATAGCTTCGAGGAACAGGGAACTCCACAATTTGGTAGGGACGCCTGCCCTATGGGATCAGCTTCCTGTTTGTTCATATGCCCTGTATTATATTAAAAGAATACGCCGAAGTATCCATTTGAATCAGGAAATAAATGGAGCAAGGCTAATGACCGCCTAGAAAATTGCTTTTAACTGCCTCCTTCCAGGGGGTCGGGGGGGGGGGCGTATTGGGGGCGCCCCAGTCCCCCACGCCGGAACAGAAAAATCATGGCAAGGGTCAAATGAAAAGTCGACCACGCGTTCGCAAGCCGAGAAAGACCAAGGCTGCAGACAACATCGGCGCAGCAGTAGAGTCACTCAACCTATCATTCGCTCTAACACTAATCGTCATCGGCAAACTGAAACATAATCCGTTTCAGAAACAAACCAAGAAGTTGATCGGCGCTCGCGCTTCCAGCGACAGAGCGAGCAGCGCGACAATGATCCATTTTTCCAAATCAGATTGCGCAGTTCGATGAAGGACGCAGGAACCAATTCGCGTTCCCGGTTATGATGGGGTGATGCAGGTCCGCTCGTGCGCTCGCACTTGATCAAGATTGCCGGGCTCTCACGGCTCGCAGACACAGCTGTATCTCGACTTGCATTCGACGCGTACCGCGAGCAGATCGAGACGGCCGCCGGCCGCGCCTACAAGAAACACGCAAGTCGCTCTATCTCCGGCTGTCATCCGCGATTTCTAGCGCCGCCTTGCTGGTTGTTTCTCTAACCCTCACCGCTTGATGCGCTCCGATCGGTCATGACAAAAGGCCTCGCAAAGGGGACTTCTGTCATGCTTGCTATCGTCTCTCGTTTTTTATTTTCTCTTCGGGTCATTCGACCCCCATAGACCAATGGCCATATTCATGTGCTGGAGCAAAATCAATTGCGCCGTGCGACAGCTGGTTGTCGGCAGCGGAGTGTGCCCATCGCGCGACATGTTATGGTTTTCGAACGGAACGGGCCGCAAATGATTGCGGACGGTGGTCCAGTCTGAATTCCTCGCGCGTTCAGGCGATGTTTCCGTGATCGTTGCCTTCGAAAGGACTGAGGTGTCCGAGGGCCGCCCGTACGCAGGGCGCCAGCAGTGCTGAGTTCGCGGGCTGCGATGATTGGTACCGATCTCGAACTACCGAGATGCAGAATAGCGGAGGATAACCGGGCCGATGGGCGCCAGAATCACCACGTCTTTACGCCGGCACTAACCGGAATCCCAGCCACATCACCGACGCTTGTGCGTCAAATCGCCCAAAGAATGAAGGTAGGCGAATGTCACGCCGTTTGTTCCGGTTTGTGTAGAAAAGAGACCGCTCGACGAGCAGCGGAATCGCAGTAAAGCCCCAATACCCTCGCCGTAGGCGTTGACACAGCCAAAACGGGCGGTATGGGATGTGTCAAACGATTGCCGCCGGCTAATGGCCCGGCCGCGCATTTTTTGGAGCCACCATGCGTTCTTCACGACTGCTTATCGGCTTGCGACCCTGGCCCTCGGCCTGGTCTCGACATCTTTTGCCGCAGCAGCCGAGATGCTGACAATCAAAGCTGAAAAACCGCGATGTTGTCATTGAACTCGCGACACGTGGCGCCACAGCCATGGCGCGCGGCCTTCAAAGCGCTGGCCGACTTGCGAGTGAATATGCAAATGTCGCGTCATTCACCGGGGTGATCGACGGCCTTCATGGCGCAGGATCCGCGTGTCCAGTTCGGGTTCGACATGGAAGACGCTTGTCCACAAAGCGCGCCGGCACGGAACCGGTTCCTCGGGAGCCCGATCTGGCGGCCGAGTTTTCCGACAAGGCGTTTCGAGCGCGGCACCGCGTCCCGGCTATTGACCCGCTCGCAAAATACCGAATCGAGCGAATCTCGCAGTTTTTCATCATGTGTTGCTGCTCCGTGCCTCGTTCATTTGTAACTCTCTGGTGCTCTAGTTATCACCTCTGTCGTGTCCTCCAATGTTGTGTCAATAAGTGCTATGTGATCTGTGTTTCGAATCAAATCAAGCGCGGCAGTGCCAGCAACAATGGTCGGTCAAGATCCGAGCCGCATGATCCACGCGTCCGCTCCCGCGCGCGCTAACCGACACACATCTCAATTTCAATAAAAAACAGAAAGAGGGACCCCCATGGGCGGAGGATCAAGGATCCCGAAACACACTCATCATGCGAAACCACGCAAGGCCCTGACCATGAATTGCTTCCCGACTGCGCCCCCGGCCATGTTGCGCGGAATCAAGAATTGGCCCGCGAACGCGTGCCTATGATGGCGTGTGGTGTTTCACCGGTGATCATCGGCTCATGGCGCAGGACCGGCGACGTCTCAAGTTCGGGCAAGTTCGGACGGCAAGGAGATTTTCAACCCGGCCGCGCCGCATGGGTGGAGTTCCGACAAGCCGGACCTTAAGGCTGAATTTCTCCAACATGAACATGGCCGCGGACCCCCGCTCGATGCGCGGTCGCAGGATGCCCGAACTCGGCACAATTCCGCAGTTCTCATCGTCTTTGCTTACGCCGGTTCCTCAACCGCAGTTACACGGTCTGGGGGCCAGGTGACGTCCGCAATGGACAATGTCGACAAGAATCAAGCGTGGGGCGAGCCCGTCCCGTGATCCGACAGTTGTTTTCAGTCAGGTTGCTGCAGACATCAGGCTTAAGTAAGCTGATACGCGCGGGATCCGGGGGCTATGTGCAACCGAATCCCGCCGCGTTTTTATTGAGGCGCACCCATGCGCGTAGAGGCTTTTCGATTTTGATCTTCCCGACGAGCGGATCGCCTCAGAGCCAGCAAAACCCGCGCGCAAGCGCGTTTTCCTCTCGGTGTTGCTGCGGGTGCAGCAGTTAGATGAAGAAAAAAAGCCTCAACCAGACTATAGTCAGAGTCAGCGATCCTTGTCCGACCTGCTCGACCCGCGAACTTGCGCTTGGTGTTCTTCTAATCGTACACTAACTGTTGATCCCGTGCTGTCAGCTGGAGGTGTCGCTTGTCCGGGATGAAACCACCCAGGGGCAGGGACGGGAGATCGTGCCGGGCAGGCTTGCGCAGCAGTGTGGCGCTGCCGCGGGCCGATCGCTGGAAGGCCTTCGTGCGTCCCGGCAAGCGCATTTCTCCAATTGTCATGGCGTACCTCGTGTCTCTGTCTATTTGTCGGCTCCTTTGATGCGCTCCTACCTTGCCCTGCTCTGGGCGCGCTCGATTGCCACTGCGGGACACGCGGCGAGGGCGGCGAGCTTGAGCTGATCTTGATCTTAGCCGCCCGGCGCGCTGGATGAGGGTCAGGGCCACCGGCCACATTTCCCACTGCCGCCTATATATTGCCTCAAAACGCGGCGGGCATGATCAGGACCGGCTCGACTACCAGACCATTTCATGCCCGCGAAGATGGTGCGTTGCCCGCCGCCCCCGGCTCCAGGCTGCTTTCACGGCCCGAGTGTTGCCAGCTCGACGCCCGCGCATCTCACGCCACTTTGTCACTCTGATGTCGGCGCAGCACTTTTCTGCCGGTTCAAGGTCGACGACACCAACTGAACATCTGATGATTTCCGAACTATCGCCATCGTCAGCCGCCGAGGACCGCGGATGCGCTGACATCGCCGGCACGCACGCGGCGGCCGGCGTTGTCTCCGTCGGAACACCTATCGCTTAGCTGCTCGGAAAGCGCGACCGACGCGGACTGGCACCATCAATGCCTTGGTCCGGCCGACCGATTATCTTCACACGCCGGCTATTCTTTTCGCGCGGGTCGATATCCTGAGACAACTTTTTCATTTTTGGCCGTTCGACCCCTGTTCATTGTGGTCTTCGCATTTTACGGCTTGAGACCATGCAGGCGGCCTACGCCATGCCATGATGACAATTACCGTTTCCTATTCCTATGGCGGACGCCAGCCTTTGTTCGAGCAAGCCATGACCACCGACACCTTCCAGTTCAGCTCACGCCACGACGCAAAGGCACGGCGCGGCGAGACTTTCGATGCCCGCGCCGCACCATCGCACCCGGCGTTCATGCGTGTCGGCACCGGCGCATGTGTTCTATAGTCCATTGTATATGGAACCAGGTCGAAGCCGATCTCTGGCGCCGACATTATTCTGGGCAACAACCTATTCATTGATGCTGCGACCGGTGCCGAGCGCGGTGGCGAAGTTATGGTGGTTGCACGAGGTTCGCCGCTGGCCAAAACCGATCCTGACCGAAACTTACCGGCGAGGTTTCAGGTGATGTCCGCTGGCGTCGCTGCGCAAGATCAACGAGCAGGAGTCACCTTGCCAGTCGCATATCGACGGCTCGCGCCACGAAATTGGAGCCGCCGGAACGCTCGATCGAAATCCAGGGCCTGCTTGATTCCGACATCCCAGATGCAGCTGATGAGTTTGGCTCCGGTTGCCCGCCAGCGGAGGGACCCGAAATCGCGCGTGCCATGAAATGGTCGCTGCGCTGGGCCGCCCAGCTGCAGGACCGCTTGGCGACCAGCACGGCAAGACGATGTCAGGCATTTAGCCAGGACGGCGAATATCCGAAGCTCGCGAGCGCATCGCGCAAAGGCTGGCTGAATCTCGATCTCAAGGGTATATGCAGATCGTTAAGGATTGAGCTGTCGGGCGAAGCCGCAGGCGGTAGATGCTCGACATGCATCATGATCACCTAGCGCTGCTGCCGACGCGAAGAACGCGTTATCTGAATGGCGTCGGCACCCCCGACGAACATGCTTAAATCCAGTGGATCGCAGGCATCGACATGTTCAGATATAGCGTTGATGACACAGAACCACGCGGCCGGCGCCATGGCCTGGCGTCTACCCAGCACACGGCAAGAATCACCATCAGACGACCCGACACAGGCCGAAGGCCACCGCCCGCTCGACGAGACAAAGTATTAGCCCGCAAAAGCGCAGCGAAAAACTTATTTCCACGCGGGCCTATTCGGCACCATCTGGTCGCTCAACGAGATTTGCGGCATGGGATGCTGATTCACCTGGAACAAACTTGTCCTACACTATCAGGACCTGATGGCGGCAATTCCGCGCGCGATCGAGGGCGAGCTCTTCGAGGATTCTCTGCCGAGACGCAAGAATCTGGGCCAAGGGCGATATCGCGCCGCTGGGAGGGCGCTAGTTGCTCCCACTGCCGTTACTTGGTAAATGATCACCCAAACGCAAATTCCGGAATTGCGCCTCCCAGAGTTACTCCGTCATGCCGGGACACCGATCCGGCATTCGCACCCGGCGTCTGCGGGTCAAGGAATCTTTCAACAAGGACTGGCTGACTGGACCGCGGAGGCTACGACGTCGCTTCGCTTGTCTGGATCAAGTCCGGGTGACGGGAGGTTTGATGTCGCCATCGTCCCATGCAGCACTGTGGCTCAACTTGATGACAATCCAGCGCGGCCTCAGACAGCGGTCCAGCGTTTCTCACAATGCGATGGCCGCCCTCGGTCGATGCGTCGAGGACCGGTGCCGGGATGTTTTGATCGGTAAGTCTTGCTGACTGTCAGGAACGACGCAAGGCCGGCCCGCTGCCAAAGCCGCGCGCCAGGTATAGAGCGGTCGTGTTCCCCGGACCGGCTCTTCTTGTTTTGTCATGAACCTGGTCCGAGCCGCGAAAAATCACCCGCCGACTTGCCTTCCAGGCGCGCCGCAGCAGGTTGGGACGCATTATGCGGTGGTACAGGCGGAAAGGCAACGCAAAACGGACAGGTTGCAAGCCGGAATTTCATGGATCGAAACATTTACATATGACGATAAGTGCGTTGATGGTTGGTGACGCGACTAGACGCCAGCCGCATACGGGGACTCATAAAACGGATTCGCAGACAGAGGAAAAAATCGATATGTCTAGGGCTCACAGATCACGATTTGGAAGGCAAAATTACAGGCGACAGAATTCGGGGATTTAGCCTCGCCTCACTCGGCCATCAGAAGGCAAGATTCAACCTACCAAAAACACCGCCCAATTATTCTGAAAACGGATTGGCGCAAGGCAGTCTGCCGCTGACTGCAGCAAAAGAGACCAACCCCCCTCCCCCCACATAACGGCTTAGAGCGCATGCGGCTGAGGGCCCGTGCTGCCTCAGCGCAAGTGGAGTTTGTTTCCAAACGACGCTTGCACGTCGGAAATTGGAAAGTTTGGTGTGCCTATTCTCTTAAGCAGCGCCGTACACTTTTTGGGGGAAGATTGGTCTCTGCCAATGACGGCCAGCAACTTTTCGGAGAACGAGGTGCTGAACAAAT
>Ga0163217_1100583_pt1 | contig 11378 bp, 8 predicted proteins | sample SynspAceP_FD_185933 | JGI IMG/M metagenome (GOLD analysis project Ga0163217, IMG submission 185933) | Saline lake microbial communities from Ace Lake in Antarctica - Synechococcus sp. Ace-P (PacBio error correction) | ecosystem: Environmental > Aquatic > Non-marine Saline and Alkaline > Saline ... | reverse complement strand
ATCCATACCAGCCAGCGCAATTTTTGACTACTACTTTCTGTCAAGAGTTGGGAGCAGGCTACTTGGAGATGACACTTCATAAAAAACTTTCTCATTTATCGCTCCAAGCCTCCTACAACCTTTTACGTTACACCCCGCCACATTTAATACCAAAGGAAGCACTCATAGAGTTCAGAGTTTCCTTAAATAGCTCATCGCTCGAAAAATAACTCCGACTTTCACCAGCTATGAAACTCCTGATGATAAGTGCTCATATTTGATGTCGCTTACCTTCCATCATTTCTGCATGTTTCTTCTATAATCAAACTTAAGCCAGTTTAAAACACCTGATGTTGCAAATTACGGATTGGGATACCATCAACCTACCATCGTGCTTTCAAAAAGATTTACAACTCATGAATTCCACATTTTGCTTTATTCTTATATCATAAAACCCATTCGCAACGCAGCTGGAGAAGATGACCACATGACTCATCACACCACCATTCACCCACCATCCTGAAATTGCCCTATCCTTGCTATTTAAGTCATATCTTCTGTAAATAGATCAGGATAAGAAGGACTTCAAGGAGGGTTTTACTCCATTCAGCGGAATCTGAAATCGGATTTACTGCACTACTCGCAACCAACAGCCGGTTCTTCATCATATACGGAAGTTTTTACTCCGTAATCTATTCTACCCAAGATGTGGATATCTGATTCAAATAAAAAGTTTCCTCAGGCGTTAAGGGTTAGCAACTAAAATTGAACTTCCTCACAGAAGGAAAAAAATCGCCAATCTTCAGGGACTAACTTCGGACATCTATAGCCACTTTTTTTGACCTTAGAGTTTGTAAATAAACCGTCCCAATCAGAGCACTAGAGATAGATGGCAAAAGAATGGTGAAAATTGGTCAATTTCTTGTATTAATTTGAATAGGATTTGCAGTACAAGAAATTACTAATTTCTCTATTGATACATGGAATCAGCTGCAGTTAGCATATTTTCTTTGATTGAACATGGACGGAAGACCATACCGATGTGACCATTTCGATGGATTTCATAAATCAAATAAGTGCTTCTTCCCTTGCAGATGTCAATTGTAAGGAAAAAGAATACCCTCAATCTTAATAAAAAGATTTTTAAAACAATCATTCTATTTTTCGGAAGATTGCAATCCCCTGTAAGTCAGCTTTTTCTCAATAGCCCAACTGCCAGAACTAGATTGAGAGGTTTTGACAAATTCCCAATTAACTGAAAAGAAGCTCGAGACAAGCGCGGGCAGAAAACCAATCCCTAAAAAACTTGCAAAAATCAATAAAAAGATGAATTCAGAAGCCTGCGTATTGAGATGGAAAAAACAGCAAACATCAAAAGCTGGGAGCGTATTTTTCAAACGAACAGGAAAGCGAAAACTTTGGATTTGTATCCACGGCTTTCCCTCCTCCTCTTGACTCTTGAACCATATGCCTCGTACATTGCACGGATTTGAATAACCATAGCGCTCACCTGATAGGACTTGCAGATCAGCTAAACGAATCATCCACTATCGATCAGTTCAAAGCTGATATTATGAGGGATTAGCGAAAAAACGGATATCAAGCAGCCCATATTCTGGCTCAGATCTAGGCGATCCGTAGCTCAAGAATACTGGCGGCGTCAATTTGAAAAAAAACATCCAAGCACCCGTGGCTGTCATGCTATTTATGAATGGAGGAATTTCCAGAAACTCATCATCCGCTTGAATCCAAAAATTATGCTGTCTCCAATCGGTCGCTCATAGCAAAATGATGTCCGAAAATCGTTAAAAAAGAATTTACCAAAATCTCAGTAAAGCGCATCCTCAACAGACGAGTTATCCGTGAACGCGAAAGCTAATCGCTAGCCGTATAATGAAAACGGATTGATCCCCCAAGTTAATTCGAATACATGACGACGAAAGACTTATCGAGAGCGATGGGTTACACCTTTAGTGCACGCGTGTGCCAAATCAGATTAGATCATACGGAATCGTAGATCCTATTTCAGGCAAGCATGCACAGATCCGGTTTGCAGAAGTTGTACCAATGCTGATATCGTTTTTTGGGAAATATCATCATACCACAGGTCGAAACCACCGAATTAGTATTGAAAGCATTTTTTTAGTTTCATATAAGATAGTTAAAAATAAGTTGATGGAAAAAAACTAAATGTATTAAGCGCATTTTAAACTCCCCCCCCCCCACTTGAAAATAAGCACGGGCACTATAGGAACATTTTTTTCTCTCAAACGCTTATTTCCGTTCGTAGCAGCTCAAATCATTTTACCCAAAGAAGTCGCACTAGGAGCCTCCTTTTTAACTAACCTGTTTATTTTCGCTACAACAGAAATTCTAGCTAAATACTCCCAAAAGCCTTTAGCCAGCTAGTGATTAAAATGAAATTCTACAGCAAAGTCACCCAATTCCTTAAAGTCAATTAAAACTTTGCCAACTTTCAAGTCTGACTAAAAACTCCAAATCAAATTAACAACTTGAAGAGACAATCTCAATTGCTTCCAATGACTTTAATGATTATTATTCTCCCTTTAATAAAAATTAGAGGCAAATTCTCAGATTCTTCGCTCGATGTTAGGTTAAAAAATACCGACCTTCTTTTGCAGCATTCTTGATCTGCTTTTTCAAATTTTGCAAGGACCCTATTTTTCCTGTATACTTCTTATTCCAAATTTCAAAAGCTAAATGCCTTCAAAATAAACCCATAAGCCAGGCCATCTTCAACGTGTAAAACACTGCCGGTAAGAAATATAGCTCCTTTTTTTAATAATTAGTTTACTCCCACTCTTTTGATCCATTACTTGGATTGATAAGATTGACTTATGGACGTTAAAAAGCCTTCTTCGTCAATCCAAACTCCTGGTCGATCTGTTCTTGGCAAGCTGCATTATTACTTTCTATGGAATACCTTCTTATCTGAAGGAAACCAGGCTTGGATCTATAGAAACCTGCGGAATTATTCACAGGACCTTAATATTCTATTCTGGAAGGATGCAAAGTTTGAACATACGAATAATTGCGCATTCATCGTACTATTCTGATTTCCAAGCAGTTTGAAATTTACCACTCAAGTTGAAAAGAAAGGAAAGAAATTCTGAAAAAATCACTTTCAGATTAAGCCTCAGTTTTTTCAGAAAGCGAAATAGAACTGCTGCTTTCCCTGTAAAAAGTGCTTTCTTTCCTGTGCGCGGATCGGTCAACCCAAGGCGAGTAATGCGAAAATAAGCAAGCTGCTCAAAATGAAAAGAACCAAGACAGGAATATGTATCAGCGCAGAAGCAACTCCATACACAGTGATGATAACCCCTCATTATCTGGAAGGTTAAGTGTTGGAAGATGAAACCCGTTTTATCTGGTTCAGGGCAAGAGACAAATTTCAAGATGGAAGGAGAAATGCTGATAAAAATGGAATTCTCTGCGTGAATTTGGCGATGAAGTGGAGCCAAGATCGATGAGTTACTTTACACGCGATTTTTGGGTAAATGTCTGGTTTCCTTCACTTTGCAGTAATCCTATATGTCACTGGGAAAGGAACAGATGGTAAGTTTAAGTGCTAAGGCAACCATTGAACATAAAGCACCATTGGAAGTGGGATTTTTTATTAATGAAGAGGCGTGACATTCGTCAAATAACATTGCTTAGTATGATGAACAAGCCTTGATTCTAAAAAAAAAGCCATGGATTTTAACCTGATACTAGCGCATTTTTGAGGGATCAAAGTCCTTCGAAGATAACTGCAACATTGGAATTAAACAAAGGAATGGAATGGTGAAATTGGAGATTAAAAAAATTCTGGAGTACAATCAGCCTTTCATTCAAAGAATGAATTTAACACCCAAGTCATCAACCTTTCATTCCAAACGATCTTGGATCAAAAGGTCATTCATACATATTTGTAATTTTCAATTGGTTTATTTTTATATGCTGTTTGCGGTATTCAGACAAACTGATTTCTTAGCTAGTATGACTCATCATTATGAAGAATCACCTTGATGATTTAAATTATCTTCCCTTTGACTGTTATCCGCCCGAAACTATTTCTACTCGAAAGAAATTTTGACATCTACTTACCCAATTGGCTGCCCAAATACAACAACTAATTTAACTTGTATATGATTTCATATTGATATTACATCTATCGCTTGGCCTCCTAATTATAAAAAGGGCATCGGAAAGCAGGTTACAAACAACCCCTAATTGGGCAAGCCAAACCTACTGTGCTAGATCTGTTTTTTAGAGTCTTAAACTATAGTATTCGTCGAAGTGAGTTTGCGCTAGTAGTGCACTGGATTTGATGAGAAAATGAAACAAGCTGAAAATCATCAATTATTTTTAATCAAACTAATCATGGAGCACTCAATAATCCGGATAAACAAAATGGGTCTTGATATCCACACTTAATTTTAGAAGCCTTTTTAAGCTATTCCACCTAAATCAGCAAGGATTCTATCTAGAATTTTAGGACCTATTTCAAGTTTTTTGGTAAAATTATCATTGAGGTTTTTAAGGCACCAACCGCCCTTTTCAGAAGAAACTCGTTGCGATAAATTTAAACAAAATCAAATACATTCATGAAAAAAATTGGAATTTGATCGATTAAAAGTGAAGCAAAATTATCACTCTGAAAATGGCAGTAACCTTAGAGATTGTTCATTCAGACGTTGAAGATTTTATATAGTGGAGAAGTGGAGAACAGCACAAAAAGGCGGACACAAATGTAGTATCAAGACAGTAAGTATTTGGGAGCGAGAAAAGCATATCAAGCTAACTGATTTTTTTACCGATCTAATTCAATATATTGAAGCCGTGATACTGTAGTGATTTTCTCCAGCGAAGCAGAGAATGAAGCTACGGAAGGAAAAACTGAAAAGCACCATCTTCTGCTAGCAAAGATATAAAAATCTGTTGAAAAAGCAGATACATGACAGAAACCAAATTAAATCCTTGGGTTAAGGATTATTTAAAGCTGGTAAATAATTGTAAAAGAAGATTCCAGTTTTCTCGATGGGCCATTAAAAAGCTGTTATTTCAAATACAGCCTTTTGAGATTTTGGATTTTCAAACCTCCTGCTCTATTTCATCCTTAAATACCCTGCGATTTTCTTCTCCATTTTTTCCCTAGAACTCTTTAAGTATTGTTATGGGTGGATCGGACGCTTTAGATTATAATTTCCAGGGATCAATGATAGTCGTAAAGCTCTTCGTGACTGGTCATTGATGTATCTGAATACTTTCCAACGTCGGTACGAATGCTTCATCTCGGAGGGATAATATCGACTGCCAAGATGTGCTCTGTCAGGAATCTTTACGCTTTTGCTAATTTTGGGAGCGAAGACTCGTGCCTTGCAGGATTAGGAGCTTGAATTCCGGGCGTAATTCTAAAATCGTAGCTGGCACACGATATTCAATGCAAAAATCTGTATTTCTTTTCCCTCCAGTTTGGCGAAGGATTCAAAAGACAATCAGGAACTCGAAGCGAATTATTCATAATCAACCATTCCCCGCCAGTTGTCGCTCTCCGAGAAAATACCATTGTCACCATCAGAATGATGACCGAATTTTCAAGGCGATTCCTTTTGATTCAACGCTTTTCGGAATCTTCCCAATTTCAAGTGTCAACTTCAGAGATCATTCTGTAATATCCCATCACACTATGTTTGGTACTTTCTGTGATCATATCGCCAAAGCCAACGGGTTCGTTTTTCACCAAGTTCCTACCATATTCCGGCTGCGCCTGAAAAATATTTTGTCCTCTTAGCCAAAGGATCCGGCACGATTAGATTTTGTTACATCGTTCATTACTCAGGCGACCAGAAATATATCAAAAAAGCTGCAGTTCATGAGGCATGCGGACAGAGAAAACAGAGGACAGCATAAAGGCTGATCCGAAGAAGTCTCGTCTATAAAATCCAATCGCCTGCTACTCGTTAAGTGCTGTTGAGAACAGTTCTTGCCGATGTCTTGAAAAAATACCCACGTCGGTCAATCAAATGCCATTGCGTTCATAGCTCTCCCAGCATCCAAACAAAATCCGAAAATTCCCTGAAACTCACCCCAAACTTCCCAAAGAAATCCGTTTGAATTACCCAGGCTTCCCGAAGCTTACCGATAGACTTATCCATGTAGGCTGACTAAATATCTCCTTCCAAAGTTACCCGTGAGTGCGCTCATAGGTCCAGTGACGAAGGCTAGCTCGACTGGCAGCCACAGATCGCGCTATCACAAAAGCATTTTCGTAGTAAAGTTCCTTGTGTTTGCAAACATCCATTTCTGGAGTTTGAATTAGCGTATCCGCAAAACCCATGCATCCCAGCGCTGATCGTCGGTGAGCGATGAGAAATGATGTTAGGGCGATTTTGTGCGCACAAAAATGGGTGGAAAGACGAGGAGAGGAATAGATAAGATTGTTTTCTCAATAGTAGAACTTTTAATTTTATTTTAAAGGCCATCCTGATTATCCTGAGCAATTCAAATTCAGAACCTCTAATACAAAGATCTTTCGTCAAAAAACTCATCCTGCCCAATGAAAATCTTTTAACTGAACTCGGAAAGATTGGATACCATTGTTGCTTTTCAAAATTTATATTGAGACAAATCCAATGGCCAATATCATCTAACCAAGTTAATTTTTGAAAAAGCGGTTTCTTTCTACTCATTATTTATTTGACATTTATCAGCCTTGGGCTTTCCGATTCCCGCTTTGGGGTCAGTGCTTGGCCTGCCGATGTTGGAGATTTGGGCGTTCAGGTAGATTATGCAGGAATCATCTCCATGGTGTAAGCAGCGTACAGTCGTTTCCATCTTTTCGCGGGAAGATTGACTTTGCCCCGATTGAGTGCTGCGATACCACGATTAGCGTGGGATGACAGCATTAGCCTTGATGGATTGGCCTACTCACATCACTTCATCACCTCTGCCTTTGGCTATTTCCGCTTGGGCTGGTGCGGAAAGTGTGACGCCGCATTAAACAACTACGTAGCCCTACACCATCAAGCAAGCACAGAATTGGTGCACTCCTTTTGGGGAGTAGGAGCGCCCTGACGCTGGAATTCATGGCAAAAATCATCTGGCAAAAGGTGAAAAAAATGAGCAGTGGTTATCAAACTGTCGCTTGGATTCAGATTGGTATTGTTTTGATTTTTAATTCTTTCTTTTCCGTTCTGGACCAAAAATCAACGGGCAGACTCGAGGAAAAGAATTTCAGGCAACCTTCTGGGGCTTTTATCTACTATTCGCCTACTGAAACCAGCTTTTGTCCTGTTTTTCTGCTAGCAAATTGAGGACATTCGATTTGGGAGCCAGTGTTTCTGGTTATTGCAAAAAAGTTATTTTGATCACGATCAGGCCGCACCGGACTCCACTTCGCTCTATTCTGGAATCACATTGCAGATTTCTTCTGCTTCCTTGACCTCCCACTTTACCAAACAGAACAGTTCGTTACATGTCAGGGAGTCATCGATGGCTTGATTTCGCTCTTTTGCCATGCGCATACGATTATTTCCAGGTTTCCTGCTCCGTAGACTGGGCTGCGCCGGCGATCTTTCCCAGTCTGCTTCATGAGACTCCATGCAATTCGGAGAAAAAACATCCCAATCGATCATGATGCAGATGGCGAGTGCTATGTGGAGATACTTTATGCATTCCCTTTTTGAAAAAATCGCAGCTCACCGGCTATTCTATCTTGTGGTTTTAGCGATTTTCTGGTGTTGATTTCATAATGACGAGCCTGATGATAGAAATTAAACCGCCGAAAAAATCTTGTAATGCTTTTTAAAATCACTCAGAAAATGAAGAGATGCTCATCGCTCTTTCTTTTCCCTTTTCGATGCATTTATTGATTTGTAGGTCAACTCACAAAAACAAACTAAAAACTTACCATCTTGGGCGGGAAAAGCACTTCTGAGCTCGATTGGACCTTTCTGAAAAAATTCTCCTAGCCAATGGTCATCTGGGTGCACAATCATTACCAGCATGAATCACGAAAAGAACAAGCTATTGCCAGTGCAAACGCCTTCAACAGAAACAGGCAGACGATATCGAAATCGCACTTCCTGAGATCAGCAAGTGTATTTGTTTCAACAGCTGTGTCAGCGGCTTATACAGTGTGATCGTGCACGAAGTACTCAACGAACCTTATCACTTATACGAACCTATGCGCTTTTCGATGTAATAGAAGCGTTTTGCGAATCACACGATTGCGATCGAGGAGAGGGTGAAAAATTTCAATCTCAAAAAATCAAGCCTCATTTTTCAAGGATTTCCACCTTTTAAAAAATGTCTTCCCTTTTTTACATCCAAAATCTCTATCAATTTCGATGAAAACTTAATAATTTTAGCAAAATTATACTGCTCTCATCTCTTGCTTCTAAGCCCTCACACTCCCGACCTTCCCCACCCCTTTAAATCAGCTTAACCATTCTCGCCATGTCCAAGGCTCAGAGAAAGTTCTCAAACCCATCGAGTGGCAAAGTCAGGAATCATTTCGTGAAAGCCTCGATAGTCAGCAACCTTTATAATTCACTTTTGCCAGAGATGCGATAGTGTTCATCAATTCAATGACCGAACCGGGGAGTCCCGATCATTTTCGGAAATATGAAAATATCTAATCTTGGCGATGAATTCAATGGCTTGACCCATTTCTCTCCATGTTGGCATTGATGCGTGTCCAACATGCCTGGACGTGGGATGGTGACTTTTTTTAGCAAATAATCTAGCTGTCCATGGTTATTGCAGAAGGTAGCACTCGAAGCGATTGAGCGTTCGGAGTTAGCAGGATTCCCCAGCTTTTGAGCATATTGCAGTTTCATGGAAGCACCTCCGCCAGACAATTGTATTCTCCTCTTGAGGTGCCCGGGAGCAAAATTGCCGAAAGCTGAATGAAAGGACACAGGAAACTTGGGAGTTAGATCAGCTCCCGATCGATGTACCATCGTAATTTTTCTTAGCCTTCTCACGAACTTAACCACTGAAAATAGTATTTCATCCGTCCCAAAACAGTCACCGTGGTCACTTCCATCCTAGTATCTTGGCAATGCTTTCCTATGATTGATGCCTTTTCTTCCCAAGCCCAACAAAAAATTCCCCCCCATCAATCCTATTTTTTTCAACGATCAAATCGGATATAAATCCTCAGAACTATCGCTGACCATGGCCGCACATTAAATCCTATTTGTTCATAATTCTATTTCAAATTTTACGATCTCGATTTTCTTCATCATTCGACATCTTCATTCGTGTTGATTATTAACTGAAATGAATGTAGTATATCAAGTGGTCTTGATACTGATACTAAAATCAGCTAAATTGCTACCTAAATCCCAATCTTACATTCCTTTTCGAAAGTATCAAAGCCAAACATCGTCGGTTGATATCTCCTACAAATTGCCATATTCAAGTCCGACTAATCGGTCTCGACATATGTCCCAAAAGCCAAAAGGAAGCATTGATCACCAAATCTTCTCAGGTCCACTTTGGAACCCCAATGAAGAACCCATAGTTCGATGCGAAGGCCATTCCAAGCTACCCCCCTCGATCTGATAAGATTAGCCAAGCGATGGCATAACTGATTTTCCAGATCGGCGCTGCTTCTGCATCATTTCCGAGTCGAATGTCCATAGATTTTAAACTTACCCGCTTCCGCAGGGAAGGCCTTGATTCCATATACATCTCATGCACCCAGGATATCATTGACCCACGAAGAATGGGATGATTTTATTCATTTGTTGGCACGCCGTCGATTAGTGATCTTAAACCTTCTTTGCAGGAGCCATGTGATTGACCCAAGTTCACCAAAGATCCGCTTGCCAAGGCCCTTCTCCAACCTACTTCTTTCCCATTCCAATGTCCCATTTGCAAAAGGAAGGTTTTGTCTTTTGATACGCAAATGGAATGCGTCGAAAGTCCTATAACTATGAATTGGGTTCCCAGCTTTCAAGTAATCCTCATAACTTGTTGCCGCTGGCAGCTCACTGAAAGCGAAGCACAATGATCATCAGACCGCAGATTCCAATTTTCGAAGTCTGAAATTTGTTTTGATAACTTGGTACTACATCGCCACTTACTTGGGTCTATAGGAAAAAAAAGAACTGTCTGTCTGTGAATCCATATTGCTGAGAAAGGAGTTTTGCCATCATCGGCCAAGATTTCCTCAGATCGATTTCGTCTGTCACCTGCTATTAGGACAATCGTGCTTCCTTGCCGGACCTTCCTTTCCTCGGAATTTGAAAATGTGACACCATTTTGTCAAAAGTGCACCGCTACGGTAAATGTAAAAAATTAGGATTCCACAACAAATATCTTAAGCTTTTCATACAATTAGTTTTGATGAGATTATCATAAGAGGATAAGATAAATCCAAATTTAACCTGTATTCGATTTTTAAAAAACTGATATCAAATCAAAGAGTTACTCGATCAAAATCAAGGGAAGAATTTCCCTTCCATCTATGCCCTTTTTTGAATCACCGAATACCTGTCGAGCAAAGCTCATAGATCCGACACGGTCCTCAGCAAACATTGAGACGAAAGCCTTCCGGTGATTTTGGGAGAATAGCCAAAACGCCATGAACCAAGATTGGATGGTGCTGAAAGAGCATGTCCAGCCTTAAGCGGGAATCGCCACCTGTTGAAATGCGCCTTTTGTTCTCGTATCTATGGCTCAATCCATCCATTTCCCCAGCCAAAGCGGGCTTTTCCAACAAGCCCCAGCGATGCGAACTGGCACGTATTGAGACATCCATTTCTTCCTCGCATCATCCGAGCCCACACAGCAGTCAGTAGCTTCATGCAACCGTCCTCGTCGAATACTGTAATTCTGATGCCAGCCACATTTCCCCCAATGTGGGCTGGTTGCAAAAAAGCTGATCATGCCAAAATCGAACGCTCGATCACCAATTAATTGCCTGGCTGCCAGTCCGAAAAGCAGGGTTCCAGATCCATCATGAAATGCTGCTGCTTAATCGCAATGACCCAAAGTGGAAAAGTTACCTTATTCGGATCACCGGATTCATGCTGTGAAAAACTCGTGGACAAATATTGATGAGCGGATGCCCTGGATCCATCACTTCGTTCAAGAGCGGTGTCAGATTTTCACTCTCCCACCTTCGATTGATTCACAAGCATTTTTAATCACCAGCTAGAATAAACCATTCTCATGAAAAACCTGATTTGATGCTTGACTGAGTCAGTATTGATCCATCGACTTGTTTTGGTTGAGGAAAGTTCGATACTGAAGAATGAAAATCGGGCTTATGTCTTGCATGGGTTTAAAAAGATTTGAAAATTAAGTTAATGAAAAACCAAAAATCAAGTGCTGCTTCAAAATGAATAGCTACGATTATCGGATTCGTTGATTCTCACCGCACT
>Ga0163217_1094177_pt1 | contig 11378 bp, 15 predicted proteins | sample SynspAceP_FD_185933 | JGI IMG/M metagenome (GOLD analysis project Ga0163217, IMG submission 185933) | Saline lake microbial communities from Ace Lake in Antarctica - Synechococcus sp. Ace-P (PacBio error correction) | ecosystem: Environmental > Aquatic > Non-marine Saline and Alkaline > Saline ... | reverse complement strand
CGGCAGGTTTGGAGCAGGGATCCTGACTTCTCCACCGCCAGCATCTCGACCGCGATCTCAACCTGCTGGCCCGGAAGCGGCTGCCTACGGCACCGAATACATCCAGACCAAGGCCCTCTGCCTGCAGCAGCTCGAGACCCATCCCCTCGCGAGCGGGATCGTGGCGGTGTTTCCAAAACTCGTGTTCCGGTTGGATCGGTGCAACCGGGCAAGCAGCCTGCCACCAGCTACCTCACCCGCCGGGCTCAACGAGGTGGTGCGCTGGTTGTGGACTGGCCGCTGGCTGCGGGCTGAGGCCAGCTTCCAACTTCATCCACGCGAAGACATCGCCGGTCTGCGCTGAATCTGACCCTGCGCCCCACCACCCAAACCCGGAGGCCGGGAGGGGCCGCTTGCGGCGCCTGGTTGCCTCGGCAAGGGCCGGCGGGTCAGCGTGGACGACACGTCAAGTCGCCTGCTCGGCTGGCGCGGATGTCCCGCCCCCGTTTTGGCCTTGCAGCTCAGCGGGCTGGTGATCCGAAAGCCCTGATCAAGGTGCTGCCGGATCGAGGTGAACGCCTGGGATCGCTTCAGGCATCCGCCAGCGGCCACTTCGTGCATGAGCCGACAGCCCCACCGGAGCGCTTTCGGGCTTGTCAGCCTGGGCTCCCAGCTTGGAGCTGGCTTTGAGACCGCAGGGCGGGCCCGTCAGTAAGCACCTTCACCCTGAAACCATGGCCCTGGAAGGGGTGTTTCATTTCCTAGTATTGGCAAACCTCTTTGGATTTTGCCATGCGCTCCCGCCTGTTTGCGTCCCTGTTCGCCTTCTGTTTGCCCTGATCAGCGGTCTGTTGCTGGCCCTGCCCGCGATTGCCGCCACCGTGGAAGTGAAGTTGGGCACAGACTCGGCATGCTCGGCTTTTTGAGCCAGCAGCCTGACCCATCGCCAAAGGCGACACCTCGCTTTTTTTTGTCAACAACAAGTGGCCCCCCATAACGCCGTTGTTCGACGCCACGAAGAGCTGAGCCACTCGTGGCCTTGGCCTTCAAGCCCGGGCGAATTCGGAAGAAAACCTTCAGTGAAGTGGGCACCTTCAAACTACTGGTGCGAACCCACCGGGTGCCGGCATGGGGGCAGGTGATTGTGGAGTTGAAGCGGGTCTCTGCTTTCTTGATCAGCCTCGAAGCTGAGAGCGGAGCCGGTGATCACAGGATTGTTTCGATCGTGGCCGGCAGGCTGGCTTAGGGCCCAAACTTTGCCGGCCTATTTTTGATCGTTGCCCGGATTTTTCCATTGCGTCGCTGATCAGCTTTTTCGCTCTGTCTGCCCTCCTCTTCGGTGCAGCCCAATTCTTTGCTGGCGGATAGCGCCCATTGGTGGCCCAGCTCTTCTCGCCAATTGCGCGGCCTGCCACATTGGGAGGCGGGCAATGTGTGAATGCCGAGCGCCACCTTGAAGCAGGGGAGCTTCTGGAGGCTTACTGGCTGATTACAGACTGATCATGAGGCAGCCTCGCCGCCCCAGGTTCACCAAGGGCAAGAACGCCATGCCCGCCTTCCTCGGTCGCTTACCGAAGCCGGACATTGCCGATGTTGGCCTATGTCGAAGAAATGGGCGCAAGGGGCTGGACCTGATCTGTTGTCGATCTGAACTGATTGGATCTGAAATCACGCCCGCCTTTGGCGGGCTTTTTTTGTTGCCGCTGAGCAGCCAGCTCACGCTTGCTGCGGTGGAGGGCGAGCACCTCAAGGTAGAGATCTTCGGGATCTCGCGGATGTCGTACTCACTGGGGAGCACGCATGGGCATGCGGTGAACCACCAGCCAGCAGTTCCTTTCGGGCATCCTGCTGCTGGACTCGAAGCTGCGTGACTCCGCCACCAGCCGGGCCCAACAGGTCCCCCGTGGACTCTCGCTCTCCATCTTGAATGTCCGTAGATCGACGCGCCCATCATGGAATTTCATTTCGCGCAACTTGTTGCTGCTTCTGCCTTGGTCGCCGGCCACCACCCCCTCCCCAGCTCAGACTTCTCTGCTGATGGCTGTCCCCTGCTGGTACCCGGGCAGGAGCGGTTTTCCAACCAAAGCGGCTGCTCCCTGGCCCAGGTTGCCCGCAAGAATGCCGGCGGGTGTCTGTCGCCTTCGGATTGCCATCTACGGCGCCGATGCTTGCCGCGTCAAATTGTGTCCCCACAGACCCGTGGCATTTGAAGCTCTGATGGAAGGGTTGGCAAGGGTTCAGCTGGGGCGGCAGCAGCCGAAAGGTGAGGTTGAGGCGCGGGCTGGTCACCCGGCGGCGGGGGGGCCAGTTCACGCAGGCCAATGTTGCTGGGGTTGGGTGGGACCATCAGCAGCAGATCGCCATGGCCAACGCTCCAGGCAAGTGACGCTTCCAAATGGCTGTCCGGGCCTCGCCCTTTGGGTTTTGAAGCGAAAACTGCGGGTTGCCCCCAGGCTCAATGAGCGATCGGCGGCGCTGGGGTCGAGTCAGGTTCATTCGTCGGCATGCCAGCCCATCCGGTCGTCCCGTCCGGTAGAGATTGATCAGCACCGAGTTGGAAAGCACAAACCAGCGAACGCGTTAGCAGCGCACCGCAAATCAGAACGCGGGGATCAAGGGCTGGGCGATCTTGCTGTTCACCGCTGTAGGTGTTAAGGCAAAACCAGGATCGGCCCATCCAGCAGGTGAGCCGGGGCAGAAAGCCGCCGCTGCCCGAAGATCTGAATTTCGAGGTTCCTGCTGCCAGGGCACCTCCGCTTGCAAGCCTTTTCAGAGGTGGCGTTCGGCACAAGCAAGCCAGCCTGGCTGTGACGCAGCTTCAGGGTCTGGGTCAACGCAGCCGTAGACGGAGATGTGACTTGAAGGCCGGTGGCGTTGGCGTTGTAAGCCACTGCCCACTTTTCAGTTTCACCTGGCTGGACGAGCTTTGTGGCGGGGGGCAGCACCGGGGCGAATCTTGGAACTCGCCCCGGCGGGCGTCGAAGGTATTCATTCCACCACTTGAAGGTTGGGCCATCGGCTGAATTTTCAGATAGGCCTGATCAAGAAGGGGCCCGGCCTTGGTGATTTGATTTGAATTGAGCCGGATCGTGGTAATGGCCTGGTCACCGCGAGATGGTCGGTGTTGAAGTTGGTGGGCGTCGAAGGGGAACAACCCAGTGGACCGTCGAGCTTGATTCGACTTGCTGACGCTGGTGGCCGCCACCACGGCGTTTCAGCTTGCTTGCAGTGGCAGCCTGCGCCCCTGATCGGCAGCAGACCCCCGCCTAGGAGCAGAGCGAAGCCAGGGCAGGGCCGTGGCTGAAGCGGGGCGCAAAAAGGTGAAAAAGGGGCCGAGGTGCATCACGGATTTCTATTCAGTGCAAGAAAGAACAAAAAGGAGTGCTCTGCCGCTCGGGCGAGATTCTGAGTTTCGGCCTACCCGACCCTGTGGAGCCAGGGGATCGCGGCATACGGTTTTCCTGACACAGAAACAACGTCAGAGGCAAACGAACCCACCGCCGAGCAGTTTCAACTAGAAAGGCCTGGGGCGCGATCGTCGCCGCCCAAACAGCTGGGCCCCAGCAAGCGCCGCACCAAACCAACCGAAACCAAACATCTCTTTCGCGGCCCTTCTGGCAGAGCCTGGGCCTGCCACGCGCATTCTCGAGAAGGTCGGGGGTGGGACCCGCCGTTGCTGGGCCCGAAGGTGGAAGCGTTCATCAAGCACGCAGCCCAGCCTGGGGCCGCGCCTGAGTCTGTTCGCAAGGCGCCAACGCCCTGCTCGAATCAGGCTGAGGTGTTCAAGAAGGAGTTCACAGACAGCTTTCCTTTTTCGATTTGGAGCACCTTGCTTGTTGGCCCTTTGGCAGGCGATGGGCGTTGCGGGCGCCAGCTGCTCTCGCAGTGCTGTGCTATGATGCGGCGAAACTACAGGGAGGCGATCGATGCGGTGCGAGGCAGCCAGACGGTGTGAACCGATCAGAACCCCGAGGGCACTCACGAATCCCGGGAGAAAATACGGCCGTTGGATCTCACCAAGGCGGGCGCGCGAGGGGCAAGCTCGATCCGGTGATCGCCGCGATGAGGGAAAATCCGGCGCACCATCCAGACCTCAGCCGCCGCACCAAGAACAAAACCGGTGCTGATCGGGTGAAACGGGGTGGGGTGGCAAAACCGCGATCGTTGAGGGGTTGGCCAACGCATCGTCAACGGTATGTGCCCTCGGCCCTGCAGAACGGCCAGTTTGATCCCGCTCGAGATGGGCGCCGGATTGCAACGGCGGCGAAATACCGCGGTGAATCGATGGGTAGCGGCTCTAAGGGCCGTGCTCAAGGAGGTGACCCTCTGATGGAAGGCCAGATCGTGCTGTTCATCGTAGTGAGATCCCACACATTCGCAAAGTTGTAGACAGCTGATCTGGTCGCCCTTGGCGTCTGGCTCCCGTGAGATACTCGTGCAACCTTACTGCTCGAGCCGCTCTAGGCTCCATACCCGCTCAGAAGCCTCGACCATGGCGCCTGGCCCGCATGGCGTGAGAAACGAGCCCGTGCGGCGCCATACGGTGCTTACCTACCCTCGTATGAGACACCGCAGCACACGTGGATAAGATCCGGCCCTGGAAGAATCCCCGCTTCCAGCAGGCTGTTCGTTGGATCAAGCCCACGGTGGAAGACACGATCTCGATCCTGCGTGGGCCTCAAGGAGCCGCTACTGAGGTCCGACCACGGCGTACGCATCGCGATAACGCCTGGGGCAGCGGCCGTGCTCTCCAGCCGCTACATCGCCGATCGCTTCTTGCCGGATAAGGCGATCGACCTGATGGATGGATCAGCGGCCCGATTGAAGTGGAGATCACCTCCAAGCCCGTAGGAGATCGATGAGATCCGTAGCGCAAGATCCTTGCAGCTGGAGATGGAGAAGCTCCTTTGGCCGCAAGTACCCGGGCCAGCGAAGGAGCGGCTGGAGCGGATCGAGCGGAGAACGCCGGAGCTGGGGGCGAAACAAGGCAGAGGCGGCCCTCAAGTGGCCCAGTGGAGAATGGAGAAGGGCGGGCCATCCGATGCCCTCTCCGGCTCAATGAGAGATCGAAGCAGGCTGCTCAGTTGCAGGTGTAAAGGCCAGCGCAGCTACGACCTCAAACCGGGGCCGCCCAGCTGGAGTACGCAGCCCCTTGGCGACCTTTTCAAAACAAGAAGCTCGCGGCCAAGAGGGCGGGCCCTCAACGGCCGAAACCGGCGGAAAAGAACCTGTTGCGTGAGAGGTCACCCAGGTGATCAGGGATTGCGGCGAGTGGGGTGATCGCCAAGTGGACCGGCATCCCCGGGCCCGCTTGGTGCAGAAGCGAAATGGAGAACTCGGCATCTGCGAGAACGAGCTGCAAAAACCGGGTGATCTCGGCCAGCAGGAGGCGGTCGACGCGGGTGCAGATGCAGTTCTCAGGGGCGTCCCGCGCCGGTGATGCTCAGAGTCCGCGAACGGCCGATTCGCTCGTTCCTGTTTCTTTGGACCCACGGGCGGGGGGCAAGACGGAACTTCTGCAAAGCCCTGGGCCCGCCCAAAAGCAGGATGTTCGACAGCACGACCGGCCATGAGTGCGCATCGACATGAGCGAATACATGGATAAGCACGCTGTGAAGCCGGCCTGATCGGCGCCCCTCCCGGCTATGTGGGTTTACGAAGAGGGTGGCCAAGCTCACCGAAGCCGTTTGCGCCGCCGCGGCCCTATTGCGGTGATTCCTGTTCGATGAGGTGAAAAGGGCCCATCCCGATGTGTTCAACGTACTGCTCCAGGTGCTCGGTGCGGTCCGGCCTGTCACCGACGGCCAGGCCGCACGGTGGTTTCACCAAACCACGGTGCTGATTCCTCACCCAGCAAACATCGGCAGTGCCTCGATTCTGGATCTGGCCGGTGATCCGGCCCGCCATGGCGAGATGGAAGAAGCGAGTGAACGAGGCCCTGCGGCGCTCCTTTCCGGCCGAGTCCTCACACCGCCTGGAGTTGACATTCGATCATTCTTCCACAGCCTGCGCGCCGATGAACTGCGCCAGATCGTTGTGCTGCAGGTGGAACGTCTGCGTCAGCGCCTCGAAGGGCGCAAGCTGGGCCTGAGCTGAAGCACCGAAGCACTTCGACTGGATCGCTGCCGCGGATATGACCCGTGTATTGGGGCCCGTCCCTTGAAGCGTGCGATCAACGGGAGCTGGAAAACACCCATCGCCCAAAGCGATCCTGGCCCGGTCGCTTCCTTGAAGGCAGCACGATCGCGTAGCTGTGGAAGCTGCGGAGATAGCAGAGCGGTTGTGCCTCTTTCCCAGGCCCTCAGCCATGAACTGGCGATGTGTTGATGACCCAAACCTGGCGTTGAGGAGCCCAATCGTCCGACTGACAGCAAGGAGGAGCACGTGCCGTACCAACCAGATCACCTTGAGAAAATTGCTGGAGATCATTCAATTGAGCGCGAATTCTACGGCTTACCTCGGGTTTTCTTTTGTGCTTTACAACTGTCAATCTTTTGTTTTCTTTTAACAATCCGCTTACCCTGTAGAATTAAATAAAAGAACGTTCAGGCGCCTTTTTCATGCTGCATGTTGACATTCCTACGGCGTGCCGAAATCGAAGCGGCTGATGCTCAATCACGGACCCAGCACGGGTCAGCTTGGTCCTGCCGACCACACCGCTGACCCAGCGGCCCAGGGCGACCGAATCGTCTTGAAAAACCTGGACTGAGCAGGCCGTTGAGCAGGCTCGCCGCCACGGACAAGCCTGAAGTACTCGCCATTGAGAACTGCTCCACGATCTGATCGATTTGATGAATGATTTCTGAGGTTCAGGCCCAACAGGCCTTGCCGTCTTTTGTGTCGCCAGAAGGGCCTGCGCAGCTTTCCGCTTGCCAACCACCTCAGCCCGCCGGGGAGGTTCAGGCGACCGTTTCACGTCAGGCCTTGCTGCGCACGGTCACAGTGAATTTCAGCGGCCTACGTGCTTGCTCTGGCACGAAAACAGCGTGCCGCCTGAGTTCGGGTCTCCTCCGAACCTTGCCGGTGTTGAGCTTTGGAACTGGACGGCATGCCGAAGATTGTGGCCAGCTCAGCCGAAAGACGTTCGATCAAAAGACGGTTCACCCAGCGGCCGCCTTTTCCAGGGCTCAGGGGAAGGGCATGAAAGTGCACCAATGTTCAATATGGCACGGCAAGATCGATCAGGCGCTGAGGGTGATTGCTGCGGTCAGGCAAGAAACCCCTTTTGATTCTGGGCCAGCGGCAGAGCCGATGGCAATCGATTCTACCGCGTTAACTGCAGTCGTTATCCGCACCTGGCTCGCACGGGCAAATGCCAGCAACAATCCTGAAACGCAGAGCGATGCCGAATTGGCCGCAAAACGCACGCTCCATCCTTGATTGAACCTGTTCAGAGATGAGCCTTGCTGAGATTCCATTCCCTTTACGCGCTGCCGCACAAAGCCCAGAAGTCGGACCACATCCGATCTAGTCCAGGCGGCCCGCGCGGCCCACCTACCCCGTGGGGGGGGGGGGGGGGGGGGGGGCGCCATTCAATTGCTATTGATGACATTGACATGTCACCCCCGGCACCGTCGACGACGGGAGAGCTGTGACTTTTGCCGATGGCCCCAGTGGGCCAAGAGCTACGGACTTGTCGATGAGATTGCCGCCGCCGCCCTAGTCACAGGCGCCAAAAGTCATGGGTTGTGCGCAAAAGCGATATCCCCGGTGAGGCGAAAGCTTGCGGCGAGCTTGCCGCTACCCGTTCTGAATGCGTATTTTTTGAAGAGCATCCCCAATAGCTTCGGCAAGCAGGTTCTTCGTTGCCACCTCATACCTGGTGCGGGAAACCTGCCTCAGGTCATTGACGTTTGTATCTCGTCCCCATAAGGCCCCTAGGCTTGCTGGCAGCCCATTCTCCATGGCCCATCCGCGTGGAATGTCTGGATTAGTAACCAGAAGCCAGTAGTAGCAAAGCGGAGTTGGAACCAGAAACAATGCCTTGATTGGTGCCGCAAATTCGGTACGGCCGTACACACCGTAGAAATCAGCCAATGTCGCCTCCCACCATCCACCGAGAAACAAATCACGATCGGATTGAGTCCGGTTGGAGCTTGCCAAGGAAGCCGCGGCGGCAGGATTATTTTTCGATCACGCTGATCAACGAGAATCAGCACGCTGAACACGCGCAGCCCAAAGCCAGAAACTCTTTGACATTTAAAAGGGATGCTCAACGACCAAGAAATGGCAAGGATGCGCCCAAAGCGGAATGAAGCCCATCAGGCGGATTGGCAAAACCTGAGAGGATTGGGGAAAGGTGCCCCCAAACAAGCATCAAAGCGGGCGTTCATGCCGTGATTCAGCACCACCGTCGCACCAGCTGGTTGAAGATTGTAGCTGTTGAAGTTTACGCCGGAGCACGCGAGAAACATACAGGCCACGGTATCCGGTAAAACCAGGACACCAAACAATTGCGGACCAGCTCACGCCATAGATCAGGAGAAAAGGGGACGGTGAGCACAAACAGGAAGAAGATGCTGAAGAACCCGCCTAGAGAACCGGAGACGAAACTTGGATCCCGAGGCACAACACTTTCAAGCTGCTCTTTGATGTTGCTGGCTATCGCTGGAATTCAATCCACTCCCGGGCAACGTCTTGGACCAATCGAAAAAAGCAATCACCCAGCATTGGGCACCAGCGTGGCGCTTGGCGAGAATCACCCCTACGCTGAAGAGCAGAACACCGGCTTTTACGATCGCCCAGCTGCGCTGAAGACAGGCCGTTTTCTGTGTAGGCAATTCGAACCGGAATGTTTCAGAATCAAGGCGGATCAACCCCCGCCAGGATGAAGGTCGAAACAACACCTTCGAAAGGCGCGGCTAAAGCCCACTGAAAAGACCCAGAGTTCAGCACGAATCCACCGGAAAGACGAAGCGGAGCACCAGGGAGCGGGGGTAGACGTGAAGCAGGTCATGTCCCACGGCTCAGAGGGCCCGCGATCAAAGACCCCTTCGATCGGCTCTCTTTTGGCCTGAGGTATGGGGACTCGATTCCAGCGATCGGCGATCTCACCGGTGAGGCCTTTGGGCTGGGCATCCCTACCAGGGCCCACGTCCAGTGGGCGCTCCAGGGCGCTGCCGCTTGGATCACGAATCCCATAGGGTTCAGGTCGCCCAGGCTGAAGGGGGCCAGTTTCGCCGAGCTTCCGGATTCTGGAGCAGGTGATATTTCAACGCCGGGCGATCAAAAATCACGGCCCTGCCACCCCTTCTGCCTCCAGCAGGGCAATGGCGTCCTCCCAGGGAGTCCGGTCTGGGTTGAGCCTTGCTTCGTAATGGTTGCCCCCATTTCACGCTCGTGGTGCCACGCACCGCAGCGATCCGGCAACACCACGCAGGTCGGCAAGTGTTCGGGAGAGGGGCTCGCCACCCAGCTGGGCCAGGAGATCGTGAAGGCCGAGGGCCCAAGCCAGCCGTGATCGAAGAACGGCGATTCAACGACACCCACCATCCACCACACCCGAAATTCCAACGACCAATTGCCGGTTACCGGAGCGCGGTCGCCGTTATCCGACGGTGGTCAGTGATGACGAGGGCAACCACATGCCGTTGCCGATCCCCAACGGATGTAATTGGGCGCGGAAAATGCTCTGGGATTTTTGGCGATGTCAGTCAGCCAGAATCAGATCCCCCACCACGAACAAGCAGATCAGGCCAGCACACCCCGCCGGAAGACAGGAGCCGCCCAGCGCGAAAACGGGCGCAGCCTGCCGCCAGAGGTGCTGAGCGATTCGTTCCAGAAACCAGCACAAGCGACATGGCGATGTAATAGGCTGGGTGATTCGGATACCCGATCATCACGATTCGAGGTTTGATGCTGATCGGACCGTATCGCCACAGTGCCAGGCTCAGCCAGTTGGGCCACGGTTCTTGATGCTATAGCTGCTGTCGATTGTCTTTGTGGAATCGTTTTGTAGAGGCAAAGCCATTCTGAAGAAGCGGGAAATCCCTGCCAGACGTAATTGCTGATTCCCTGGGAGTGACGTCTCCTTTCGCGCATCACGAAGGGGCTGAGCCGGACACACCACCCGCAGCGTCTGCGCTTGCACCCTGATGGCAGAAAGCCGGTCGAGGCCCACCACCAATCCGGCCGAACCCAGGGCCCAGGCGGACGAACGGAACGAGCTGTGGGAAACAACCAGGGCATGGCAGCAACGCAAGTCGATCAGGACCTAGGCGCCGACATTGGGCCGGAGCTGTTCCGAGAGGATGGGCTTGTCAACGCTGACTCTTGCGGCTGGCACGGACGCAGCTCCAATCGTGCCGAACAGAACCAAGGTCGAAGGCCTCCAGCAGGTTGAAGAAACGACAGAGCGACCAGATGCCTGCTCAGGGCTCCGGGCCTTGGCTATGAGGCAAGCCCTGAGGACAGAGTGCCTTGTATTGTTGCCGGGAGCCGATTCCAAGGAGAGTTCATTTGTAATTCGTACAAAGCATATTGAGTTTCTTTCACCATGGACGATCTCGACGCGATGACTCATTTATTGCGGGATTGCTGTATGGCAGGACCCCATCAACCACCAAAAAAAGCCCCCGCTTCGCAGTGAGGGGAGGCTTGAGGTGAAAGGCATGGCTGGAGCCAACAGGGTTGGCTCCGCTGCGATCAGCCGATTTGGACGGACGTGATTCAAAAGCCACAGGGGTGGCTCTTGCAGAGGCCAGGTCAAGCGGGATAGTTGTGAGCGTGCGTTCCGTGTCATTCACTTGCCATTGCCAAGACCTGGCACGGTTCCACAGCGTTCAGCCGCAGGTGTGATTCACGCCGGGCCTTGGGCCCATACGAGGAATCGGACTGGGTTAGAAAGTTGAAAAACCGTTGAGGTGAAAGGCGCATCGTTTGCTTACCGCAAAGGGTCGGTGAAACCAGATTGCCTACACCGGGCCCAGGTGGGCGAGCAGGGGAAGTGCAACGGCTGCGGCTTGTTGTTGAAAGTGATGGGCGTTACTGGAAGGTTCAGACGGACCGAAGGTAGCCCCGTGGGCCGCACGTACGATGTTTGTAGGTCTCTTTCTATTTGGCCGGGAAAACTGTAGCCGTTAAGTTTTCTTGGCCGTCTTCGCTTTCGGTCGTCTCACGCACCAGGGAGGCGGGTGACGGAGTGAACCGTTGCCATGGCCGAGAAACAAGAAAGAACCGCCGAAGGGGATCACGCCAAAAAGCCCCAACACCCCGAGCATGTTGGGAAAATGGGGTGCATGTCAAGGGATGGTGTGCTCGGAGCTTTTGGGAAAAAAAACCCCACCCCAGAAAAAAACCATTGAAAGTTTGAAAAAGAAGGTGTTGGCCGGAGATTTTTGGACGAGGGGCGGGGGGCAACTTTTCTTTCCTTCTCCCCCTTTTTGTTTTTTTGGGTGTGT
>Ga0163217_1069781_pt1 | contig 11378 bp, 11 predicted proteins | sample SynspAceP_FD_185933 | JGI IMG/M metagenome (GOLD analysis project Ga0163217, IMG submission 185933) | Saline lake microbial communities from Ace Lake in Antarctica - Synechococcus sp. Ace-P (PacBio error correction) | ecosystem: Environmental > Aquatic > Non-marine Saline and Alkaline > Saline ... | reverse complement strand
CCAACCGCCCGATGATCGCGATTTGGGCGACCGAAACCTTCGTCACTTCACCAATTCCAATTTCGTTGAACGCTAGGCCGATCGTGTTGCTCGCTAACGCTATCGTCGAAACGATGCGGTGCGTTGTAGCGTCCCGCGGCCGTTACTTCCTGATCGTCCCTTCGCCATTATTCGGCGTGACGGACCGTGCTGCCTACCGGTAGGCGCGTCACGGAACCTGATCGCTCGCCATCAATCGCTGAGCCTCTGCAAACTCGCTTGCGATCGATAATAGGGCTGACTTTTCGGCCTTCTGTTCTTTGACTACGGCGGGTCCATGTAGTATCTCGGGATCGCCGACGTTTTCCCGGTGTACGTGTGTAACCGAGTCGACCGTCGTCAAGTGTGGGCGCTCGCTTGCTAGGGCTCGTCGTCGGTGGCGGTTCCGGCGTACGCGTTGTATCCTGTTCGCTCCTCTCCTCAGTGCCGTTTCTTGACAAGGCCCCACGAGTCGGGATAGACTCGTCGACACGTCTCGTCGAAGAATGACGATCCTCGGATGGACTCGATCACGGTCATGTCCGTCGGCAATTCGCTGTAGCGAACATGCTGGGTATCCGTACTCGGAATCGCCCTCATGCTGCCGTTTCGCGTAACTTAGCTGCAACCCATTTTTCAGCGCGGGGATTCCACGAATTAAAACGCCGTTCCTCTTCGAGTGCTGGTCGTCTGTTCTACTCGAATTGCTCGGGCAAAAAAATCGTATTCCACGTCCGATCACGAACACGCGTGGAATTCGTAGCCCTGCCCGCGTTGCACGTCATCATGTCGGTTGTTGAGTCCTCGAATTTTCGTGTCGATTACCAACGCGACCTTTTCGAAAGCTTCGAGCGAACGTCTCCGGGTGCTATATGCGGGTCGAAACTCGACGCGGCGATAAAACTCGTCCACTTTCAACCGGGTTGGCGTCTTCTTTCAACGGCAGTGCGTCTCTCTAAGTAAAACGCGATGATTTGGTTTCTTCAACAGGTACCGACGAGTAGTCTTTTCGTCGAGCGACGCGATCTTCTTTCCGCAACCGTTTCGTTAACAGCGTCACGAAACTCCAGACATTTTCGATTGGCACGTTTTGCTGAAGCGTGTCGATTCGTTGCACGTCGCCGCCTCGAGCTCGGATGCGGGGCGCGTCGGAAATCCTTGCAGCCGTTATTGCAAACGTTCGGCGCCCGATTACTCGGCGGGTGGGATGACGCGTGCAAGCATCGTGTCGGCAGGGTGGTGATCAAGTGCAAGACGCGAGCTCAGGGCGTGACGCCTTCCGGAGAGACGTCGACGCCGTTGTCGAAGTTCGAGAGGTCATATACCCACTGATGGACGCAACGCGTGTGGTCGAACGACGGTTTTGAGCGCGTTCAGGCGACAAAAATTTCGCGAGAATCGCGTTGTTGGCTCTCGCTTTTCCCAGCTAATCCATTTGTGGCGGCGAGCTGGTCGGCTAGAGTCATCGGCTCGACCCGCGTCGAAGGGCCTCGGAGAGACGTCACTCGGGTGCCTGAAACAGCCGGGGTGCCGTGGACTGGGGGCGAATCAAGGCGCGACGGCGAGGAGTGTCGCGGGTGGGCGGTGAGCGCGCCAACGACCGCTGGACGCGGTAATGCCTGTCGCGAAACGAAGTAGGTGGCAGGCGCGCCCCGCCCAGTCGTAGACGAACCGGGGCACCGGTGACGGCGAGGGGGGGCGACCGACAGGGCTGCGGACGATGTCGTCATGGGAGCGTGGGCGTTGTGACTGCCATCACAGGAGGATAGATGTGTTAGTTGCCACTGATGCCGAAGAGTGCCGGCCAGCAGGGGGGCACCGGTCAGGTGAGTTAGGGATGCCAAGTAGGGCAGACCAGCAGGTGGAGAAGCCGTGTCCAAAGCACGCTGGCGTGAGAGCACGATTTCTGTCTGCCACGGCTCCAGGGCCAACGCATGTAGAGCAGTGAGTGGTCCGGAGCCGTTTCGCGAATCTAACACTCCCTTCTTCGTCATGACACCTTGCTGTCGTTGTTAATACGTGGCCGCGTTGAGCTTGGAGAAGACTCCGACGGCAGACCTCCAGATCACGCTTAAAGTGTCTCAAACACGGGGTGACGCAGCGTTGTGAGCTCGACGCCTCCGCAGTAGAGAGCGTAAAGTCAGTACCGTGAAGATAAACGCACGAAACGCATCATGTGTGGCGGTTGGAGGGCAACGATCAAGCGCGGGGAAGGCATCTGAGTTTGGTCTATAGTTACGAGTGAGTGGGGCTGTGTGCCCAATCCAAGAAGTAGAGACCAGGTTGACTAAGTGATCGTGACGAGGCCCTCTGCCTCAGAATATCTGTATCAGTAGAGGTGTGTTGCAGGAAAGATATGTGGCTTCCACTCTCCAATAATTGTGACCAAAGAACTGGTATGTACCAAAGAACACACTCTGACTGGCCCGTTCTTGTGGTCAGAGCACCCGCGAAAGTCACTTAACCAAGAAACCCGCCTGGCCTCATAATCGCAGCGCCAGCAATATCCAGCGGACAGAATGTGGCAAAGTAAAGAACTAGACGACATTGAATTCGTTCCACGATGCTCTGCCGACAGACCGTGGGCGCAGAGAGTATATCTTCTTGACAGTGTTCACCACCTAATGCTCGTGTGGCGCGCGCGTCATCTGTCAGCGAGATAAGGGCTCGTCGTGCGCACTGTGAAGGAAACCATGCTCCGTCTCACATAATATAGCGCTGGTGAGATCCGCCTGCATGACAGTTATTCGTGCCCGGCCAAGTGTGAGTGGATGTCGTAGTTTCCCAGCGAGTAGAAGAAGTTGGTATAAATACTCTAATTAGAATGCGGAATAGTTTTGTTTGACCAAATAACGGCCACTAACACTGAGTGCGGAAAAAGGCGTCCAGTGGTATGGGTAGTCCTCATCAAGCCTGACGGTCTCTAGTGGCTGTGGTGACGGTGTGCCAGAGAGTTGGGTAGAGATTCAAGGGTTCATCCATAAGAACGTGCGTGGGTGTGAAGTGGAGAGACGCTCAGACGTGCCTTGTGTGGAGCACGTGGATCTAAGTTATCGTGATGCGTTGTTATGAGAGCGCGACAGTATTGGGCGTATGTGTCTGGGTTGGTGCCCGTGTAATGGGCTGTGGCGGGGGCGGGGCTGGGGCGGGGGGCGGGTGCGGTGGGATGGGTGGAGAAAGGGGGCGGGCGAAGTGGCTGGTTGAGTGTGGGTGCGGGAGCGGGGGGCGGGGGGGGGGGGCTGTGGGGCTGCTGTGTCTGTGCTGGGGGGCGTATGTGGTGGGCGGGGCTGGGGCAAAGCATGGAACCAAGCAGGTCGCCAGGCGTCGCGCAGTCGTGCAGGGCGGCCAGTGCGCCAGTGTGCCTCAGGGGCGCCAGTTCGCCAGTGTCTGCCAGGCGCCAGGCTGTGCCCTAGCGCCTCAGACTGGCCAACAGACCAACACTGGGCAACAGCGAAGGAAAACGCTCCAACCGCGCATCGCAAGGCGCCAGTACGCACAACCGACCAACCGCAGCACGCCTGAATTCGCCGTACGCCAGAAACGCCAAACCGCAAACGAGCGCAACGTCCAGAATGCAGCCGAAGCAACCGCCAAAATACTCCATACGCCCAAACGCCAAGCCAACCGCAAAGCCAACAGCCAACAGCTTAAACGCAACCGCAAACCCTGCGTGGAGCGCTGGAGTGAGCGGAGCCGGATTGCGCGGCTCCGCCGGATCGAGCGGGCCGTAGTCCCGCGAGGCGGCGGGACACCGGGGGCGGAGCCGGCCTAGGAAGCACATCGGTCGGCAACCGTGGCGAGTGTGCATGCCCATGGGCGCAAACACGGCACCCACCGCGGCGCACGGCCGGGGCCGGGAAGACGTGCGGAGGGGCGGCGCGTAGTCGCCCGGTGGGAAAACGGAGCGGCGAGAGTTTGACCGCCAACAACCCCACAAACGGCCATCTGAAACCACCACGCGCACCGTTTCGCCGCCCGCCCCAGGGATTGCAGGCTGCGCAACGAAGCCCGGGTGCACAGGGGCAGGGCACGGAATTCGCACGACACGACCAACCGCGCGAAACGGTGTGCGGTGAGGCTCGGGCGCCGGTGCACAGCCCGGAGCACCGGCCAACCCCGCCTGCAGCCAGCGCAAGCAACGCCAGCGGCACGCCCTCGACCGCCACGCGAGCAAGGGCCTGGGCAACGTCCAGCGCCCGAACCGCTTCCGAGGCCCAGCCGGCGGGGTCAGGCGTCGCGCCGCGCGCAGGGGCCGGCGAGGGCCCCAGCGGACCACCGGGGACCGCGGCCAGACCGAGGGCCACCTGGCAATCAACAGAAACCGGCGAGTTCCCACGAAGGCGTCGGAACGAGAACCCCAACCCGCCACGAACCGGAGACCCTATAATTTTTTCCTGGCCATAAACCTTTGCAAAGATCCGCCCACCACTCGAGATACTGCGCTCCCTAGACTGAAGTGAACCGGATACCATCGACATAATGCGCTATTCCAGCCTAACCCCAACCCGCGCGAATCTGGCCGGTCACCCGCCTCAACCCGCAGCTTCGCACGGCCAACTACACGCAACGCTAACGAGGATGTCCTAAATTTTGGATTTTTTAGTTCTTTGCGCGTGAAGATCGCGCCGGACATGTGGGATGCGCCAAAAGCGCCTTTTACGTCGGCAACTAGAAACCACAAGTGCGGCGGAAGGAGGATGTATAGCGTGACGGTTTGTGTTGCATCTCCAGAACACTTGCGCCCCAAAATAGTACGGACCCACGACGCAAAGTTCCGCAAAACGGTGTGGATCCGCGTCGAAGAGCAGCATTAGGTGGGCATGACGAGCTAACGGGTTACGGAACGACCGGAAACTGCAAATATCACCGGAACGTGACGAGAGAAACGGTCACGGGGCTAGCAGCGCAGCGGCTAGTATGGTGGGTAGGAGGGTGAGCTGGGCACCCAACCACTTATGTGACCAAATCAATTTACTTCAAATCTTTGGTTGTCCACGGTAGCCCTCGAAGTATTCTACGCCCCATCCACAATATTACCGGCCCTAGCCTTCGCAAGAAATAGCAGTACGAGAAGGGAGGGTATCCCTGTAACTGTTTCAAAGAGTAGAGACGCCGTTAGTCCTGCCGATATAGTTCGAAAATCTTCTGCTATGTATTTCAGCATCCATTCTCGGTATCCCGCTCAGTCGGGCTATCCCTCCCTTTAGCTCATCGAGAGCCAAACGTAGGTTAATATTGCCACCGACCGCGTTTTCCACGTAGAAAAAACCCCGGAAATATAGAGCCTGTTAGCTGATTGTTTCTGTGACATAGCGAGTAATAATCATGCATCTAATGCACCGAGGATACTCTGGCATAATCGTTCAATCTTAACGCGTCTCGTCCTATCCTGGCAACCACACTACCACCAGTAAGAGAGGTCGCAAGAAAAATTAAGTTTTTCATATTAATAGATTTTAATGGATTTGTTATACTTATAAAAAATATTCATTCTCCATTTCCAAGGCTAACAGAGGCATGTTAGATGCACAAGGCAAAACCATATAGCAAGAAGAAAATGATACAGTTAAGATAAAAGGCATCCTGAAAATCAGAATGCTTTTGTCTTATTATTGTTTATGGACTTTATCTTGATGGTTATGCCCTCTTTCAATGCTACAAAACGGCCTTAAACCAAAAATTCAAGAGCAAGAAAATTACCTTTTCTGCGGACTTATGCCAGCATGGTAACCGGATTCGTCCAAGTCATGCCCTTAGATGGTTTGCAAGAACTGGGCCCCTGTGGCTCCATTCAACCGGGTGTCTATGATCACATGCCCAAGGTTACCTTCATTGGTGGATCTTTTCCAAACAAACGATTCTGTCCATTTTTAAACGTACTGGCTTTTGGACAATTGCCGCCGACAGATAGTATGGCAGAATTAGGTGTGTTAATAATTGCGAGAGGGGGTTGGGGGGGGTAATCAAAATAACTTTCTACTCTCATCGTATTTCAGAAATCCCGAACATCCCCTAAATTAGAACGGTTAAAAGTTATGCCTTCCATTTTCAGCTGGACTAATTTTCTTATTCCTTTGCCTTACCTTGCCAAATCCTTTACTTGAAGCACCTATTTGAGTTAGCTGTCATTTGATTGGCGAATTTCCAATACTGGCACCAAAAGACCTTCATCAACCGCAACTTGCCACCTCTATATGCACGTGGTGATTTATATCTTGTAGTAATCATTGTTCCATGAGGGGTATTTACTTGTGGAGGTTTTTTAACGCATACACAAGCCTTACCACCATATCGTTATAAGAAACCTTGGTATCTGGCAAGCTATGATTTGTTCTCTGAAATCTGGCCATAGGTCATACAACCTCTATGGTTCAAATAGTAATGCGGTGGCGAAAACTTAGATTCTCCCAGGACGCTTGGCAATTCCACTTGCGCATTGAGAGTTCTTCACTTCTTCAGTTCCCTCTTGCCCTACTGGCAAATTATATAGGCGCCGCTACAGCAGCTTTGAAGGACACTGCCTTATCTTGAGACACTGCTTTTTCTCCCCGTTTTTCTGGCAGGCTGATATTCCTCAACATCCTTTTATTATTCTTACCTTGATCTCCACTGCCCTTAACTTCCCCTAAATTAATTCCTTTATCCTGAGCTATTTTTCTTGGCCAATGCGATGCAAAAATTCTTTTGACCATCATTGAGTGTAATGAACCGCAGAATTCCTTATTGTTGCAGAAGACTTTCAGACTTTTTTAGTTTCTTCGGGAAACTTTCTACTTTTGCCAGCAGGGGAACCTGCACTCCATACAGCATCAACATCCGTTTTACCCTTTGGTCCAATTACGGCAAGTACAGATTCTACGCGGTGCTGTTTTCCCTTCCTTAATACCTACATACAGTAAGATACCTGAATAAAAAGAACTCAAATTCCATGGGTAGCCTTATCGGTCCGCGTATTTCGGCTAGAATATCCCCTTCTTCAACTTCGTCCCCAACTTTCTTCAAACCAGCTGGGCAACTGTTCCCTCTTGCCATAGTATCACTAAGGCGTGGCATATTTACGATTTCCACCCCCTCAGGGATTAGCAGCTTCACTTTTTGCCTGTGCACCCCTTTTCACACGGTCTCAGGCGCAGGTTCCTGCTTGTTTTTCCTGCCTTGCATCTGAGGAAGAATTGTTCAACCAATCCTGAAATATCTCTCCTTTTTCAACCCAATTATGGCTAAAAGTGATCTACCGGTGCTGATCTCCCTCCTTAATACAATATATAAATAAAGTTCCTTCATTAAAAGATTCGAATTCCGATGGTTGCTTTTGTCGGCCTTTCAATCTCCGCCAAAATATCACCTTCTATCCTATCTTGTCCCCTAACTTGTTTTAGCCACCTTAGCAACGAGGTCCCTTCTTCCATGGTTATCGCTGTAAGGTCTTGGCATATTATACTTACCTCTGCCATTTACCTTACTATTATGTTGTTACAAAATGGATAATCTTTTGATCGGTCTTTTTTATACCATGTCATATTAATGACTTACAGGCGGATAACCGATTTCGTCCGCAAATTTTTCGCCATTCTTATAAACCAAACTTTTTCACTTTTTGCATTCCAATTTCCTTTTATCTGGCATCCGAAGCATATTTATTGTCTTTTTAAACCGTCAATGTTACTTGGGATATTGGGTCGATTTTCTGTACTCTCAACCTCATCCTTTGTTCTATAATGTTTTGGCATCCGACATGGGAATGACCTTCTATATCTATAGGTTTTCATTTCCAGAAAAGTTGCGACCACCTCCAGACTGGCGCGATCAATAGCTTTACTCATTTCCTTGGCCACGTAACCGGATCCATTCCGTCTACAGGTCCACAAGGCATTTCAGTATCCCAAACCTAATTTTCCAAATTTCCGTTTGAATGTGAAGTTCTTGCGACTGATGTTCCCATTGGCATAGCCATTTTCTCACAAACAAATACAACGCGGTTAAATTGCAAAGCATTGCCAAGTTAAAACTTTTCGTGAAGTGAACCTTGTCTAACCGCCCATCATTTCACCCAGTATAACATAAGGTTGACGCATCTCTCTTGAAATATTTATCTGCCAAAAGCCAATCCAGCCCCCAAAGGAATTTGACACCTAACGATGCACATGGCCGACCATAAAAACGGTGTTCTTGGAAAAAATATGCATTAGACCCACCCATCCCTTGGAAGTGACCGGGTAAACTTTACCGTAGAGTTCGGCCATACTTTTTTGGGATCAACACCCATCCCTATTGTTGAACATGGTTCCTATTAGGGCCGGTAATCATCTGGTCCTTGGTAGAGGATCCATTGGCTGCCAATGCTCCTGCCAAGAACAGCTTCCTGTCCATGTAAAGATGTAAAAAATCCACGAACTTTTTGTTGAATGGTAATACTGCGGCAAGTTTATCTTCAAAAACTTTCTTCCAAGAAACAGCATTTTGTCCTCATTTTACCATTTAAGGTAGACCTCTTTGCGTTTATTTTTCCATTAATTTTGATAATTTATGTATGTAAATTCGCCATTTATCAAAAACAAGTTGTAAGAGCAAAAATGGAGAACAAAAATACATATATAAATCAATAGGGAAAAAAATAAATCAAAAGCTTCCAATAATGCATTATATGCAAACAAGAATAGGGGAATAGTTGAGGGAAATTGCCTGAAATTTAAAAAACATTAATGCAGTAATGTTTAAATCCTAACCAACGAAAAGAGTACTATTGAATGCCAAAGGAAGAATTTATCAGAAACAGAGCTTACACTTTAATATCTCTCCCGTCTTCCCCGGACATGATTATAGAGATGAGGGCTATTTTGTTTATTTTCGTATTCAGATACGGACTGAGCCTTACAATTCCCGCTGTAAGGCGCCGGCCGGTTTATTTGACCACAAAAATTTTTAGAGGTAGCGCTCTACGGCACATGCTCTGAATAGCAATTCCCTGGAAATTTTGAAAGAAGCATAAAATATTGCTAACTCTTTCTGCACAATAAGCCTGATGGATAGCACGCATTTTCTTGGTTGTTCCGCGTTAACAATTTCGCCATTTTTCAATAATACGGCTGCCCAAACATCTAAATTCGATAAGGGAATAGGCTTTTTTTCCTCGCTATCACTGCCTCTCAGTAGTATTTGATCTTGATCTTCAAGTTCACGGGGATATTTCCATAAAACCACAGATCGAACGATATCCTTCTTATAATCATATTTGATCCAACCGCTATACAATTAGTCAAAAATAAGTAAAAACCTGCTTGTGGGCAGGTTTTAAACCTTAAAAACTATAAAAGCGATTTATTACCTTAATCATTCAAAAATTTCCTCCCCTAAATTAAATGTAAGGGAATCTCAACGTATTCTCCAGAGGGTTTCTCACCTTTGAAGAAGAGAATAAATAAGACAAGTCACCTGGGCGATTTTAAATCTTAAATCCAAGCACCTTAAGCGTGAAAAAGTTTTCTTGAGCCTTTTTAAATCACTTCATTAAAATAACCTGTCCTTAACATAAACGCATTTGAGGTGTATTCCGCTCCAAAGCGCCCAAGTAAGTTCTTTTAAACTCTTCACTAAAAACCATCCGTGCACACCGAATGACTAAAAACTCCTCAAAAAAGTAAGTTTTGGCTGATATTGGTCATTAATCAGTGGTCCATCTATGGCACATCATTATTATAATCTTTGTGGTGTTGGCACCAACAATTTATTAAATTCGTAGTTAGCCCACAAACACATTTATCTTGATCCAAAAAAATGTCAAATACCAACCACCAGCTTTCAAATGGATAGGTAGAACAATTCTCTTGGCCAAGCATCATCATATTTAATTTGTACTTCCAAGTTTGAAACATTAAAACCTGCCCTCCGAGTCGGCCATCAAAGCTTACTTTATAAGCGCTATTTCCCTTGACATAATACCCAGAAACAATCCACTGCGAAGAGAAACTCGCCGCTTTAGAATCCTCGCTTTGCCGTTATCCGGCAATTTGAGATTGGAGCTGATATACGCCCTGAAACGGCCATGGAAAAAGTTTCGCTAAGTGTTGTAAGGGAAAGTAGGATGCCCGTCAAAAGCAAACGTTCGATTGGACTTGGCCCCAATCTTGCCTTGATCACCAGCAAATTGCCTAAGTTCAATTTCTCCTAAAAGGTTTAAAATATCTAATCCAAACGCAAAGGCACTTCTTTCATTGATGCTTACTATGAAAAACTGGCACTTAACAATGCTATATCCGTTATTATACTTTCCAAATTAAGGGTGTATACACTAAGATCCGATTCCCATTTCTTCCTTTCGTGCCAAAGGGCAAAATTTCGCGGGATGTCCACTGTTGCGAGAAGCGTCTGTTAGAAGTGGCAACCCCCAGTATCTCCCATACCTGATGCTCTCGCACTGCAGCAATAGTCAAAAACGGCACAGCTGTTGTAATTACCCTGTCTTCCTGTTGCAGAACTTCTACACACTTATTAGGAGTAGAAAAGTAGTGATTAATGTTTTCATTTTTACTTATTATAATTAAGATTTGGTTTCTATCATAATTCCATAAAAAACCTAAATTTATTCATTTGGTTCATGTATAGTCAAACGCCCTTTTTGCCAAATATACTTATATAAACTACAAAAAAAATATAGCCCACTATACCCATTGTAAGGTCATGTTATAAGATATATGAATAACTATTGTAGTAAACGGTTGCATCTAAATTTCATATAACTTGATATTTTTGAAGAATTATCAATTGTCCATAACTATCAATTAAATTTCTAAGTCGTATTGATGTTAAGCGATGCTTTGCGTATTTTAAATAATTTGATTAATTTTTTTCTATTAACAAAACTATTATGCCTTTAACTCCATCGTTTGGATATGGCCGGGGAAAAGCCACACAAAAATATTAATAAAATATGATGATCGCAAACTCCTTTAAGAAGAAAGTGGTGTCTTTTTGAACTTCAAGTCCTTAAGTGTATGAAAAAAAACAACTTCATCAAAGTTGTACTCTCTTGCGCTATTGTAGGCTGGTGGTTTTCAAGTTTGTAAAAACTCATCCTCCTCAAACAAATGTTTCAAGAGCTAACCGGCTGGGAATATTCCAAACGCCAAGGACAGGTGGATGTTCAGCTACAATTCAGACTTTAAAGAGCAAGAAACTGCGCCTGTCTTCAGTCTTTGTAGAAGGTGGGACCTTTACAGAAAGGGACAGGTTTCAAAAGATTGACGTAATGCACGAACTGGAACAACACTGCCACTTCGCAGCGACGTTACAGTCTTTCTATATGGATGAGACCGAGGGTACCATGATTGTAATTTTTTTTTGGGCTTTTAAATTTTTTGGGG
>Ga0163217_1051962_pt1 | contig 11378 bp, 7 predicted proteins | sample SynspAceP_FD_185933 | JGI IMG/M metagenome (GOLD analysis project Ga0163217, IMG submission 185933) | Saline lake microbial communities from Ace Lake in Antarctica - Synechococcus sp. Ace-P (PacBio error correction) | ecosystem: Environmental > Aquatic > Non-marine Saline and Alkaline > Saline ... | reverse complement strand
AAAATAATAAACAAAAAAAAATAAAATACAATATAGAAAAAATTAAAAAAAAAAAATAATTAAAATAAAAATTAAAAAATACATATTAAAATAAAAGAAAAAAAAATATAAAATTTTATTTTTATAATGGCCTCGTGCGTATAATCGTGTACAGGATGATCTACACCACACCGTTTTCAAATGCCAAGAATGAAGAAACTAATTTTATCTTTAAAGTCCATCTTTTTAAGTATTCAGTAAGTTAGCTATTACAGTTTTCAGTTTTGCATTTAAACTGTAGAGTGAACATGTCAAACTTTATTTAAATAACAGTTTCGGTTTCAACCAATCGTACCCTTTTTCTCCAATTCCCAAGCTAGGGTCCTTTGGTTCCAGATTAAGATCTTTCCTTTGGCAATACATAACAAAATCACGGGCGGACTATATATTCAATAAACGTTTTGGTAAATGGGTATAACAATGACTGCGTGTTGTTTTGCTTTCTTATTTAATTTACCCCATTGGCTACAATACTGCAAGGCAAATTCAATATCCAAAAACCGGAGATCCGTTTCATCAAAATGGACCATTTAGCTCCAACCTATTGGCCAATTTGGAAAAATCTTCGTTCCTTTTTCTCTCCTCCGGAAACCCTTCGTTCAAGGAGCGCGATTAAAAAATTTTAATCCTGTCCAATTCCAACATTTTCTTGATTTCTCACGAAATCAATTTCAAATATCCTTAGCAGCATATCATCCTTAATCTACTTAGCTTTTTCTAGATCGTTAAATGGCCGTCTTCAGGAAATTGGTCACGGAGAATTTCAACGGGATATTTGAAAGGAAAGAAATATTCCTTTGTGCCCTCATCTTCAGGCGGAAGTGGTCTTTCTTAAGGTTTTCTCCTTCCATAATTACCTCTCCACTGGTAATTGGTCAAATCTTCTTCCCGGCAATACAGGCGCCCAGGTACTTTTTACCTGAGCCGTTAGGCCCCATTATGGCATGTACATATCACCAGCATTAACCGTTGGTTTATTCCCCGTTAGTATCTCCTTATCTTTCTACTCTAAGCGTGTGTAAAATTGTAATTTTCAGCATTGTTTTCTAAATTCAATTATTTAAATAATTGGCGCCTTCGGCATTTATTAAAAATCTTCTTTATAATTTTGATATTGTTATAAATCGGGTTGCAGTTTTTTTTCTCTGGGCTTATGAACCTTCTTTGCAGAAGACTATGCCCTCCTCCAGAATCTCCAATTTTCCCTTATTCCTACAGATCCCTCTAGAACTTATTCCAATACTTTTTTGGCTTCTTACAGCAAAATTCCATTGGTAATTTATTCAGTTTACTTCCTTGCGAAGCCGTTTTTTACGATCAAGTCATTGCCTGTTTCCGTATATATATCCCCCTTGTGTATGCAGATAAAAGATTTGGTCCTCCCCAATTTATGGAGTGGCCTTCATGTTCAATATTGTTGCTGGATCTTTGTCTGTACTTCAATTTATATGGAAAGGTATGTTGCTCCACATATCGTTCTCCCATTCAGTGCAAGGAATCAATTGGAGAAAAAGTTCCTGGCATTTGTCTGGTTCACTTCTAAACTATTAATCCTGTACCAATCCACCGGTTTTTTGTTTTTGTTTTTTTTTTTTTTTTGTGTGATTTTCTCTTAGTTTTCTCCGATTTGATTATTCTTTTTTTTTTTTTTTTTTTTTATTTATATTAGGTTTTTATCTTTTCTTTTTTTTTTTTGTTTTTTTGTATTCTTTCCTAAATGGAAATCATTTTAGTACCAGTATTCCGCCTGCTTGATAAATTATTTGTAACGGCAAGGAATAAATTCCCCTATGGGAATTATCTCCACCTTAAGTTATACACTTGATGAAGATGACATTCCAAGTAAAGTGCACGACCCCAGTTGTTCTACTGTGATCCAAGAAGTTATATAGCATTCTTTTCGAACATTTCTCTTCTTTTGGTCACCAAAATTGAATTACTCCCCCTACACCCTCTTTATTTCAATGGAAGCACCGCTCTCTTGGGCGGAGGTCGAAGCTACAAACCTTGGAGACTCAAGTATGGTTAAAGTGGTTTAACCGTCTCTAAATTCGGAATATCCAATTTGCTAATATGATGCTCGCGTCACTCTCACAATGCATGCTTGATCCATAAGAGTTTATCTCACCAGCGCGACTTTTGGATCTGATGCTGTCTCATGTTGGAACGTAAAGCACCTATACTCAATTACATAGTACCTCTATCGGCATATATATTACCAGGGTTCTGTACAAGTTGTCCTGGTATACCTCGCTCGCGGAAGCCGCACCGCTAACCGCTTATAATTATGAGTTGCTTTTTTTACGTTATCTTTCTCTATTATTTAGACACCTGAAGGACTAAAAAATAATTATAGTTAGTATAGTGTGCCAGGTCGGGCCAGTGTCCGTCTACTCCTTTTGTGAATGCTAACAAATGACCTGATCCGAAACAAAAGTTACGCGTGTTATAGACGTCTGCAATAAATTGGGGGACACAGAAGCTCCTAAATTGTTTTGCGGTTTTTCATTTCAGGTTTGTCCTGTTACTCGCCATCGGATAAACTAGTGTAGACAAAATCAATTATTCGCCCTCTTTTCTTCCAGCGTTTCCTGGTTTCAAAGTCTCGTAAATAATATGGTAGTTACGGTAAGCGTTCGCATAATGGTGGAAGTCACACTATATTACTAGAAGAATTATACATCTATCTTGTACACTTCCGCCAACATCTTCTGCTATTCGTGTACAGAAGACAAATACGCTAATTCTCTTTCGACAGAGTCGCTAAAGCTAATTTCTCGGAATCTACGGTCATTCTCCCAAAATTCCATAGTCCATATACTCATTCTGATGTACCGAAGGTGAACTTTTTCGATTCTTAGGGGCGATGCGGGGTCTTTGTAATTTAATGGGAGAGCCAGATACTGAGGTGTGTCGGTTTAGAAATCAGATCCATCTAAGTTGTTTTTTTCAGTAAAGTGAACTAATTCGTGCCATCTTGGTCTCAAACGCATTTACTTATCCAAATCCTCTAAAGGAGTTCAAGCGCAGTCAATAAGAGTTATCCATGCTAGGTTGCGTTCCTTCTTTTTGGATAATAGCGATGACTAGTTTTTCATTCATTTGTAAAACCAATTTCTCCGCACGGCAAGGTCAGACGTTTATCTGAATTCCTAATATCTGTTGATTAATGCGGAAACTGGCTCTTATATTCCTTACTCCTTTGGTTTATCCAACTCTTATTGTGTAATTTCTTGCTGGCCATTGTTATAGGTTAGTTTCATCTCTCAACTCACTTATCACTCAATGTGGCAATGTGTGATCTTATCACTCCTATTGGCACTTAGACTCTAATTTGGATCATCTCCAACGCCGTGAAAGCATTGCGTACATTTTTAATACTCTCCCATCGTTTTACATATACGCGCGTATACACTCTCCTCCTCTTAGCGAAAATCACGCAAGTTACTCCATTGTTGGCGTTAAGGCTGATTATTGATGAACAAATTCCAAGCATATATAGACTACAGTTTTTAGCTTCCTCTCCTCGAACTGCCTATTCCGTTTGACTACGCGTAGCTGACTCCCAACCTACTGTTGATAAAGATAAAATATCTTTTATTTCCTCTCTCTACCACAAATAATATGAGCGACTCTGAACGCCAGTGTGTCTCAGCTGCAGAACTCTCTCTATACGCGTTTTCAGAAGGTCACTCGTGTTATCAAAATCAAGTTCATAGACAATCCACTGTGCGCAGACCCCGGCTTTTTTACACCTACCCGCATTATAATCTGTGTCGCCTGCGACAATCAAAGCCTCCTTACGGCCCATATAGGGCCATTGTCACCTCAGCTTTGAGTGTTTTATATTACATCATATCTTAATTGGACTCTCACAAAATCATGAAATAGATTTACACATATATTATAACTAATTGAGGAAAGGGTTCGAATCTTCTACTAGTCTATTTATTCACTTTAGCACTGTAGTATTCTTAATATGAGATATCAGTATAGATTGCACAGTATGGTGTGTGTCATGATTTGTCTACAGATTTTCCTCTCAACACTGAAAAAAGAGTACTGGCCCTAACAAAATTTGCGTTTATAATACTACGATTTTTATGGCACAACTTCTTAAAACATGTTTAGATATAATTAGGGTCGTATTCTAATTATCACCAAATTTTCATCTCGAAATCAGACATTCATATCGTATATTTTCTAGCAAAGCACTTAAATGCCCGCTTCATCTCAGCCTATTTTCGCTGCCTAGTAGTTAATATTCCTCTAAATAACCCATTGATTGGCTGTTCTCACACTTTCACAACTTCTCTTATATATATGCCAGTATTCTCTCTACTTGGTTTAGCCTCCTAACGAGGAACGGGCTCGCAATTGGCAAAAAATTGAGCTCTCAATCTCCAAAACCAAAATTGTTATATATAGGTGTGCTTATTCAGATGTTAACCGTCTTATTTTCTCTCTACACACTCGGAACTATACCAAATAACCCTTCGTGGGTGGATAATTAGCACTGATTTAAGTCATCTCGTGTTCGTTACCAGTATTTAATGTTTTATAACCAATTTGACGCGCCAGTTATTTCGATTTCTCCATTATAGCTACAAAAATTTATAGAAATTCTTGATCTGTACTTATCACAGATTTTAATATGTATGATATAGATCTCGCTAGTATATGGGCCACTTTTTCGTCCTACAATAACATATTGTTGATACCGCTCTTCGTTTACCCAGCTAATAAAGGACAGATTCTAGGACGATTTGTCTCAGCTTAATTTTTTAAGGTGACAAAATAGAATACAGTAATATTCAGACCTATTTGTTGAGATTCATAATAATTTGACACTTTGGGTAGTCGCTCCTCACTAACATCTCTCATGGTTCCTGATTTGTTTGAATATCGCATCAAACCGAAATTCGTACGCTGCTCCCCAAAGAATTTTGCCATAATCAATCGCCAGAGAAGCATTTCGTTTTTATTTAGCCAAATATCGTCTCTCATCCCTTATGTTAAGATGTAAAACTCACTGTCCCAATCTATGCTTTTGGAAATTTCCTTGCAATAATTTAAATACCCCAATCTAGCAAGGACTTTGACGCTCTTGAGCAGCATGTCAAAACTGAGAACCTTTTCCGTAATATCCTTTTTTCCTCCTAACTCATTTCTTCCCATATTTCATCTAATTTTTTATTAAGCCAGATGTCCGATTCTCATGATATTTTTAGAAATATCGAGTCTGCATTGCATAAACTTGTGGTGTTTCCTATTAATTAACATATAGCAATTAATCTTCGGCGTTTCTCTCAATGCTCCACGTACTAGGGCCTATTTTCAAATAACCAGAGCCCAAAAGACCCTTTCCCAGGACAAATACATCTCTCACTCCCTCAATTCTCGTTTATTCGACCAAAGTATTCATAACCTTTCCCTTTGGAATTGGATTAATATGTCACTCAATCTTGACTTTCAGAAACCTCTGCCAAAACAAAATACCTCCGTCCATTAGACTCCACATAGCCCATGATAGTGCTTCCTGTCGGTCTATTGTCCATCCAAAAATACTTTCGCCATTCCAAAATTTCTATGGTGCATCTAATTTTGTGCCCAAAAATTCACCTTACAGCCCATGTCTTGGTTAGTAGACTGCCCTTCTAAATAAACCGTGCTTGATCTAGCCGCAGTTGTTAATCATCTCAGAAAGTCCTGATAGAAAAAGAAACCCTCCATCAGGGTAGTTTGGATTTAAATCAATAGGAATGATCTGCCCGAGAAAAACCAAAACTCCTGACTCTTGCCACATTTGGATATTCCAGCTGGCATCCAATTTAAGTGAATCGGAATTATCATGAAAGCCTTCATTACTACTGGCTCCCCATCACTACTCTGACTAATATAAGTCCGAATATAAGTGAATTAGTCCACCCATCGGTAGTATTGACAATATTTTTACCTAATATCTCTCGAGAACATGCCCGTCAAAGTTTCTAGTAATCTCCATTGCAAAAATGCCCTCATGTGTGTACCAATTTTTAACAAAGCCAATGGTACATTGTCTCCATTAGGCCTTGTCGTTAATATTCCCCGTCACACAAAGATACGAAATTACTATTGGAAAAGATCATAATATTGCTATAACCCCCGTCATTAGTAGAAATAATGGCTGGGCTGTATCGTCTCAAGAGAGCCCCCAAGCATTTAGCCCATTCCAATTCTCCATAAAAAAAAGGGATTATCTTAGATCTCATTCTTAGATCTCCTTAATCTCCGTATAGAACAAGCAAAGTGCGACTCAAACACAAAAATACTCAAATAATATGGCCATTTTACTTCACTCTCTCTCAAATTGTGGATTTTTAATTACAAAAGTTCTCCGAACTTTAATTTATCACTTACCACAATTTCGTAATTAACTAAGCAAATATAGAAGCCAAAAAACACTCTCAAACTTTGTCCAGTTAAAAATCGTATTGTTGTCCGCAGGTTAGTAAGTAATCGAAGAACAACCTTTCTTCGACAATGAGATTATCCGATTTCATTAGACCCGAAATATCCAAACCACCGGGACAACCGGGGCACTACTGGAAATTTAGCAAGTGGAAAAATTTCATCACCAACTGCATTCATACGCCAGTTAGACATAGATCACTAAGAAGGTTAGGTCTTCACTTAAAATAAGTATGGATGTGTAGGACCAGTACTGTTAAATCAGTGAAATCGAAAAACTAACAGTCGTATTTTAGCCGATCGCCATGAAGAAATCACATTAGAATTCACTTTACTGGCGTTTCACAATTCATCTACCCTCAAGAGAGAATCATATAATACTTTAGGTTCCTGAGTAAAACCCACCCTTGTATCTTATGGGTATAGGTGTCAAAATTACATATTCTAGCGTCTATATGTAGGGGAAAATTTTTCTATGGGTAAATAAGCGTTGTTGGAACATTCCACATAAAACTCAACATGAATTCCTACAGTGAATTTTAGTCCCTGCTAACATTATACTTCTTTTTCCAATTTCCAGAAATATTGAATCTAATGGTGCCTGTTGTAATATAAGTGGTTAAACTCTGCCTCGTATCATGTGTGTCTAGCCTATGAAAGCGCCACTCCTCTTCTAGTGAGACCTCCGGATTTCTCAAAGGTTTCTTGGGTCTTGGATATTTAAAAAAGCTGTTCGTGTGACTCCTTTCCTCAATATATATATAATATACCCTTGCTTAAGGAACAAGCTATAGTCGTCCGCATATACAGGCATAGGCAAGTCCTGTATCTCAATTGCTCCTATTATGAACATATACACTCAAAGTCCATATAGTGTAAGCCATTTTTTTATATCATGAACGCGCTATCGCTGCAGCGTAAATGTTCAGGAGAGGAAACGACATTTCCGCAACCTTGTTAAGATCCACTTACTTGCATATTTACCATGTACCTTGTGCTTCAGAAACTGCTACAAAGCCAGTGATCCTTATAGACCTGATGTTTCGCGCCAAGTTTAACTATTCACTGGTAGCAGTTGGCAATTTTCCAGATATCTTAGATTTATTTCCGGGACTGCTTTATTCTATGGTAATACATTCTATAATGTCTAGCTCATTATTTATACCGCGGACGTATGGCATATTCCTTATTGTTTAATCGTATCCGTTCAGCCCCCAGAATATATCAGGGCCGAATAGCCTGAAAAGGTATCTAAGGGGAGATCGACCAGATGAGGGAAGAAATCATTATCCATTTACAAGGGTTTACTGCTCGCATTTCCATTACACAAGACGTAAAGTCTTTTGTAGTCAGGGGTTATCTGGATTATTGCCCTCATCCATTGTGGCCTTCATCGCTGTGAAACAGCTCAAAAAAATAGCACAAAGTGCCAGTCGAGAGAAGAAACAATTCCTTGTTCATAGCATTAGTAGTTTGTTCCTTTAACCGTAAGTAAAGCCTTTCTGCAATGAATTTTTAGTATCTAATGTTGTGTTACCAAGGCCTTAGGACTTGTAATTAAAACAGTTAAATACACTATGAAATAAAAGCTATGATCCTTAATAAATTAGAATATATTATTTTCTAAAACCTAGATTGCCTTTAGGTTTTTGAGTATCGTGTTTATACCAAGTTTCTGGGGACAAAGCGAAGTGATCGTTTTCGCTTTTTAAACGCTTTTTTTTAATATGGATATAGAACTACCTTATTCTCGTCCTGATTTGCCTCAAATTCTAAAAATTACCTTCTTTTCGGATTCTTCTGACAGGTTTACCGATTTGATTTTTAATAGCTTCTTCCTTCTCCAATTTTGGTCCCCCATAATCGCTCTGTTGCGTCGTAATTTATTTACTTGTTCTACCGTAAATCTCCTTATTCATTTAACTCCTTTAGTGAATCATTGGTTCGTGGTTCAATTTCATTTCCTATTCCCATTGTTTTGGCGCCTAACCGCCAACATTTCAAAGGTTGAGTTGTTTCATTGTAATTTTCTGAATTCGATTGCAAGCATACCAAAGTCGGACCCTTCATGCCTTTCCAATTGCTCCATTTTTTATCGTTGTGGTGTTGGTGTGATGTTGAGAAATGTGTGAGTTTGTAGGAGGATACTGACAAGTGGACGGATGGGGGGTTTGATTGGCGGGTGTGAACAGGACGATCGTGGGGAGTGGTGACCCACACTCCGGCCTATTTACTATCCGCGATCGGGCCCGAACGGTCCATGTTTACTTTCCAGCATCCAATCCCAAGCTGAATAAACGGAAACAGCGGCACCCTGCGTTGTTATTTCTTGTGTTTACATCCAACCGACTACTCATCTATTACAAAACCCTTTCTTTATCCCCCTATGGGATACACTCCATGTATCATTTGATCTTTTATATAGGGCCGAATATTAGCAATCTGCGGATTCGTTGGCTTCGGGCGATTGCTGATTCATACGCATATAGGTGCGCAAGCCAAACAAAAACTGGAGTGTTGATGAGGATCTTCCTGTATTATAATCCTTTAACACTCTGTTTCCATTATCCTCGGCATGGCTTAAATTCCGTTAAAAATTTTCCCTTTTCTTACGCGCACAATTTCAACTAGTACGGTATCCCAATCTTTCCGGGGATCCATCTTTGATTTAGTGCGCTACATATTAGTGCCCATCGGTCCCTCGGCCATATGCCATTAGGTCACTGTTTCTAATAACTTCAAGCTATACTTTATAATCTCCACTTCCACATACCGTCTACTACTCTTCTTACCACCTTTCCACCTGTCCATTCACTTCTTTGAATTCAGAGCCCAAGATCTTGTGCTAAACTGGACATAAAACTACCCTCTTTATAAACCAGCCCTAAAGGCAAATTCATGGTAAGGGGGAAAGTAATAAATTCTCAAGCTCCAAACACTCTTATTATGTACATCGTCAGTGATCCCGCATATAACCATCGTTATCTCAATTCAATTATGGTGAAGTATCCTGTGCTTTGTTTGCTTAATACATATAAGGCTCCCCGTTCTACCATTTTTTGTTTCCCTCATAAGGTTCGGGACCAATTCTTTTCTATGAATAGTGTTCGCTCTCTGACTTCTAAAGACTTAAAGCCGGATCGTCAGTGTTTATAGTTTGTCAGGAATATAAAAACCAGAACCGAGTCTCATCCCAAGTTTACTCAATTAATGGATCGCTTGTCTCTATATATATAAAATCCTATATACCTCCAATCCTCGGAATGAAATTCCGATATGGGTTGGCTTGGACATATCATAAGGCGGGGCGGACTCGGAAAACTCAGGCATTCAATGGCATTTGATTCCGGTAAAGTTGGCTCGCGCTCGTTTTTGGACTATAATTATGGTGTCAATTTTCCTCAAGGCACCTATGCATCGTGATGTAAAAAAACGAAAACTTTGGAAACTACTGTAAACAAGTTCCCCTATCTGACAATGCCAAAGAAAGTCCATTAGCATCCATCTCTTGTATGAAATTGTTAAGTAAAAACTCTCATTTTATTGTCTATACCTTTTTCAATTATAGACCCAGCCTTTAAACACTTACCGCACTCACTCTCTCAGATGGGCGAGTGACTAGCTCTCCTGTTATCGATGACTTTACGGAACCATTAAGAGAATCAGCACCGAGACCATTCGGTCATAATACGCAAACATGTGTTTTATCACGCTTTGAACTTCGCATTTCTTATCATAAGACCTCTGAACTCAACGTTGAATACGTTTTTCATTAGATTCCCCTAGCCAGCTGAAGTGGCGTAAATGACTTATAGGCCCCAAATGAGGCAATTCCATTTAAGATGGGCAAGGACTGGTACTTATTGGGGTTAAGCTCTTTACATAAATAAGAATCACACTAACATTGTCTTAACAAGTCAATAAATGGCCAGAACCGCCCACACCAGCTTGTCTTGGACTTTCTTAATTTACTCCACTCTTTTATCGATAGTTATCTAAGCAACGTATTCAGGTGTGATTACAATTCGCAATATACATAACCCCCTTGGTTCCTTAGAGCTACCGGACTTTCACCATCTAGGGGACAAACCAGTATAATAAGTTCAATTTCTGTGCTTCGTATTGTTGATAATCCGGATGGGCAGGACATTAGAGGTAGCGCCCGGGACCCAATTTATACCTCTGATACCCGCCCAGCTCTTAATTTTTGTCAGCCAAAGGCCCAATAGTAGTGCCGAATATAAAAGGACAATCGCTCTTTGCTCATGGATATCATTTTATGGCCGGTTTAAAAACTTACTAGGTGTGTTTACATGTTCAAGAGACACGCACTTAACAATCTCGCTTCTGGCCCCACCATTTTCATAGCCATATGCAATCATTCCACATTGTTCATCGCAAAATGAGGTTAACTTTCCATTAACCGGAAACAGTGAATTTAAATACGTGTAAATATTGAACCGTAGCCGGTCGGCATTGGGCACTCTCCAATGCTTAGGTTCGCTTTGGCTTCCCTTTTTCCCCGCTTAATACTTGCCTTGGATGATTATAAGAGATATTATATTACTACTAGACCCTGGTCTTATAATTTTAATATTTTGTATTAGGTCATTGAAGAACCTTCAGGAGGGTGAAGTTCCTAATCCAATCCAGAATGGGTGTCCTCATTCATATTCCGGAATTTCCCGAAATCTTATTTGGTTTTTCCTTCTTTTAGATATCAGTTCTCAAATCGATTCCCACTGGCCGTTATTGGAATATCCAAATAATGACCTTGGATTTTTCAATGCCTTCCTTGAGTTTTAATCTCCATGCGTTTTCTTTGGGATCATCCTGCAAAGAGGCATAACCCAAAAACTGGTAGGTCTGAATCGTGGTGCACGTTGTGG
>Ga0163217_1039582_pt1 | contig 11378 bp, 7 predicted proteins | sample SynspAceP_FD_185933 | JGI IMG/M metagenome (GOLD analysis project Ga0163217, IMG submission 185933) | Saline lake microbial communities from Ace Lake in Antarctica - Synechococcus sp. Ace-P (PacBio error correction) | ecosystem: Environmental > Aquatic > Non-marine Saline and Alkaline > Saline ... | reverse complement strand
TTTTCTACCGGATAATGGCCGTTCCTTTTGTTGGTTGGTTCTATTTGGTTTGGGGGAACGCGAATGGTTTACTTGGGATGCTGCTCATAAGTTATAGTACGGATGCCCACATAGACGGCTTTTTGGCTAGAAAGCTTAAAATCAACCAAGTGGCTAGAGGCTCACGCTCGCTCGATTATCCCATTTGGAAGATCAAATAACCTGGTTATTGGGTTGATCGGTCTGTTCTTTTTGAAAAATGCTTTTATCAAGGAAAAAACTATTCTTCTTATCCTTTTAGCATTTGTTCCCTATCTTTTACAAATGACTATTGCCTTTGTTAAATAATGGGACAAGGGCAACTGCCTTTTCATTTACTTATTGGCTAAAAATGTCGGCCATTATTCAAGGAGTTTTTATTTTATGGTTTTTATTTTTTGGTCCGGTTTATTGGTTTATTCTATATACCATGATTGTTTTGGGTGTTTTGGAGACTATTGAAGGAAAATTACATTATCTTTTATGTTTGGATCAAGTGGGTAGAAGACGTAAAAGGTTATCTTCTGGGCCCTTAGTGAATGAAAGAAGGCCAAAGAACCAAACACCCAATAGGCAAAGCCCTTATTAATGCGCATCATTATACTTTTTTTGCAATAGTCCTTTTTTATGTTTTGGTATTTTACTGATAGATGCTTTGGCTTTCTATTGGTTAGCTCTATCATTGAGACCCATTGTATCTTCCAATCTAAAAGAACAGATTTATATCGCCTTTTGGTTTTTTTACCATAGGGCTATCTTTCCATTTTGGTGTTAAAAAATTAGATTGGAGAGTATAGCACCGCAAAGAAAACAACTTGGCTTATTCAAAACCTTAATTGGTTTAACGGTTTCCTCCTTTATTCAAAACAAACTAATATTTTGTAGTGGTTATCTCCATCCTTCATTTTTCCTTTTTAATTTCAAGACGAAAAATCCTGTTATCATTCCTATGATTTGGCGTTTTTTTTGGGTTTTTGCCTTTTTTTGTTATCGTATATGCCCGTATTTAGGGCGGTTATTACAGATTTAAGGTGCATCATGTTAAAGTAGTATCGAAATTAACTTCCGCAAAATTTTAACGGGATTGCGAATAGTTCAAAATATCCGATCTTCATTTGGGGCAGTTTTAACTATCGTACCATATTCTGGACCGCGCCATTTAAAACTATTAATCAATTAAATCCGGATTTATTTTTTTTACGGGCGATTTGGTGAATAACTATGCATGGAATTGAATGGTTGGGATGACAGTTTTAAAAGCAACAAACTTACCCGCTAAGGCAGGGTAAATATTCGGGTGCTGGGGATCATGATTACTGGGGATTACAGCAAATGGGAATCGGAGGAGAAAGGAATAGTAACTTTACGGATATCAAAGAATTTTCATGCTGCAATTGTTTTAAGCTTTTACTGAATTGAGCCGAATGTATTTGAAAACAATGGGGATAAAAATTGCTATTGTGGCGAGTAGAAGGAATTGGGGCAATCCCCCTTTAAAACAATAATGGGGACCTTCAAAAAAATTCCCTGCTGGATGCAAAACGGGATTGCATTTAAAATATTTATTGTCCCACTTACCCCTCCACATTGGAGTGGGGAAGTGGTGGATCAAACCAATATAAGCCCTCACGCTATCTGGACATACACACGGTATGCAGGCCCGGGGATTCAATATCCAGAATAAAAAATTGGAAGTCCCATAAAGTACAAATACAACATTGGCGGGATTTATACCAGTTGGGGCAGCAGTATCTTTATGTAAACCGGGATTGGTTGGATGGGCTTCCCTGGTCGTTTGGGGCATGCGTCCCGAAATTACAATCATAGAATTGGATAATGAGTTAGTATTGACACTAATTTTTCCATGTGGTGGAACTAATTAATAAGGGTATAGGAACTTATTCATTTATTTTTTCCTGCTTCCTTCTTTGCTCTTTTTTCTTTCTTTTTTTGAAAATATCGTCGAGTCAAAGGATATTATCTGTTTCAGGCTTCGGTTACTTCATTGAAGTTTTCACCCCTTCCGTAACATTTTTCTATGGTCGTCTCCAATTGCCCTTACTAGTATTATAGTATCGGATGCTAAATATTAATGGCACCCTTCCCTTTTTTTATATTTCCAATTACCCGAATTTTAATTCAAAGACAAAATTTTTTCGATTTTCGATACTGGAATTTTCTAGATGCGGAAATTACATTTCTCATTTTATCCCCGGAAATAGAGTTCTTTGGAGAACCCAGCCACAGGCCGCTATCTCAAAATCGAACTGTTTTACAATTTTGGTTCATTTCCCCTATCATTTTGGTTGGCTTCACTAACTGCTAAGTTTAAATTGTATGGTTGGTTGCAGTTCAGTGGGCCATAAGGGAATCATTTGAGCAACCTCCCAAAGTTACCTTTGCCTTGCGTTCAATACCGCAGTGACTTTTAGAAGATCCTGTGTCAACAAAGCTTTGCATTTTCATTGGTCTGGTTTAGGGTGTTTAAGCATATTCTTGGGTGGCAACCCTGCTATAGATTGCCAGTTCATCCCCGGGCCCAATATGGGTTGTTCTTTCCCTTTCCCAGGTACAATAATTGATGAGCATACTGCCTACAAGGCCATCGGAACCAATCGTTAGCTACCATCTTTTTAATATGATTTTTGCATTTTTCCTCGATAATCATATTGTACACGAATGGTGGGGGATATCGTTTATCATTTCTATTATTCACCGTACCCACATTAAATCCCGGAAAAAACGCACATTATTTCCATTTTGAAGTTCGTTTGCATCTTTTTAAAAAGAGCACTTATGAGGAATGGTTTTTGCCAAAACATATTTCCTGCCTGTTTCCAAATTAAATAGGCAGCCGTAACCAATAGTAATGTGCGAAGACGAACGAAATTCCGAGTTTCAAGTTTTCTAATTTGTCTTTGCCATATGCTTATTTTTTTAAAAAAGGCTTCTTTACTTTGGGTCGTAGATTTGCGATAATGCGAATAGGTACCTTTTCTGCGTAATTAATTTCCATCTACCAAAAGGATCATTCCGCTCCGAGATTACTCTGGCACAATTCCACATCATGGGTAATAATTAGAGGAAGTGCCCGTATTCTTTTGTATGGACCTCATTAATTCTATTAATCTCTTTGGGAGGGTAATAGGGTCAATCCGCTTGTAGGCTCATCATTATAAGATTACCTTTGGTTTTAGGAATTAGGGTACGTGCCAAGGCGATCCTTTCTTTTCATTCCTCCCGATAGTTCTACAGGCCATTAAATTTCATGTATGTGCCCAATCCAAAATTTTCCAAGGCTTCCAACACCAGAGATTTCAGTCCATAAACCACTCCCAATTTTTTTTTATTTGGCCTGCGCATGGGAATTCTTAAATTTTTTTCCCCCCCCCCCCGCGCGGACGTTCATGGAATCGTACAATGCACTTCCCTGAAAAGAAAACGATATCGGAACGCCAATCGCCAAAGTTTTTGGTCCAGCTTATTTATTCTTTACCCAATATTTTAACGGTTCCACTATCGGGTTGTTCCAAGCACAAGGCATATTGATCATTACCGAGTTTCCCAGAACCGATTTCCCCATTTACCAAAGATTTTGCCCTCTAGTAGGGTCATATTTAAATCCGTTCAATACGTGATTTCACCGAAATTTTATAGGAGATCATGATCTTCTATAAAACCGTTTTTTTTTGGTTAAACTGATTCTATTAGTATGTGCTAACTTGATTTTGATCCATAATCCGTAAAGTTTCTAAAATATATCGGAAATAAATACCGCTATAAAATCTACCACAAATAATAGTAAGGATGCATACCAAGCTGTATTTGCGGCTACCCCAAACTCCTGCAGTACCTTTTTTACATTAATTTACCCCTTATTAGCATCCTACCAATCCTAGTTAAAATCAAAAAAGACCGATTTTATGGTGGCTTGGTACCAAGTCGGCAAAGGATAAAGGGCATTGAAAACCCGTATTAAAGTAGAGTTGAAAGGGAAACATCCTCCCTTTTAAATTTTCTACTAAAGCCGACCCATAAGAGCTACAAATCCCCCGTAAATCACTAAAATTGGCAGGCATTAAAGTGGGTGGCCATTATCCGTTAATACCAAATATGTTAAAGGGTTGGTCCCCGAGACCTCCATTTGGCACAATTTGCTCGGTTACCCGCATAGAGCCTAATTCGGCTCCTATCCCTGATTGCAATACGGCCCAGCGCAAGATCAGCGGCAGATAATTACAGGCCCTATTTCCCTTTTACTATGGAGGATACCAACCATATTGGCATCCAGGAAACGGCTCCAAATTGAATTAAAGTGGTCTAGATTGCGGGGTGGAGGCACCAGGCCAATGATAAACCCTGTTATCGTTACCAAGACCAGGGATCGGTTCCCCATTTTGATTAGCATTGGCGCAGTAAACTCCCTAAATTCGAAAGGAGGTTTTAATTACCTCTTTAAAAAAAATCGGGCAGTAAAAATAAGAGAGGATCACCGATCTCTATAAAAAATTCTTTTACCCCTTTTAAATAACGTTGATGTATTGTCCATACCCAAATTCCTTTTTGTTAAGGACCTATTTAATCAAGATACCATGAAAGCTAAGGGCTTAAAATTGAGGAATGTCATGTGCTGGTAGCAATGTGTCTGAACGCTTATTATCGAGTTCTTGGTGACCTGAAGTATCTGGGACGAACTGTGGTAGTAAGGATGTATTTTTATTTGGATTTATGAGATTAAAGAGACCCCTACCGCCCAATTATATAGAGTTGCGTCTTTAAAAATAAGGTATGAATAAGGTACATGGTTACACCTCTTAATTTTATTGAATTCATTGCATTTTTAATTGGTAATATTTATTAAATTGTTATTGTTTATCAATAAATATTTTGTTCTTTTACAATAATAAAATAATATGTATATGGCAATCAGAAACCAAATTTAACAAGCGGAAATCTATCAATTTCCTACTTATTGTCTTTCAGATTAGGCTTTTTGCTTATGGGATTTGGCCTGGATTATTCATTCTTTTGGCAATTGTTGCTTTTTTTACGGGATCCCCTATTTTCCCAGCGGGTTTTACGGTTATGTTTTCCCTTAGTCAGGATGGGGATTGTGAACATCCCAAATAATATGATAGAGACTACATTCAATATCGAGAACGCCAATGGGGATATTGGGGTGGACAATCGCCTAAGGGTTTTACTTGCTTAATAGCGTATTTCGGTACTTGCCATGTTTGCATTTTACTATTACAGTTTTAAGTGGACTATTAAAGATTCTTGGAAAGCGGCAAACAAGGTGGAGAATTTCTAATTAAGAAAAAATGCGATTCGTCTGCGATGGATAGGCCCTTCTTGGGGAATTGGATGCATTTTTTTCGATAGATTGGGCCCACTATCTTTGCCTTCATCTATCTTTATGATAAAATTGGAGTATCCGCGGTCTTGAGTTTACAAATATTCAATTTTTTCTCGTTTATGACCTTACCAGTCCGTATTTTTCTTTTCTTGTTCTTTGCGGTGATTTGCCGAGGCGTTTTCGTATTGGCTCGCAAATGAAACAGGAGAATTGATTTGACTATTTTAAAACATATTGCAATTTTGCCGATAATAATTAACCTTGATGTAATGCTTGCCGCAAAGCGTAAAAATGTCACTTACCGATCTGTCGGGTGGAAAAGTGGGCTACTATGTCCAATCTTTCCATTCTTAAAAATTGGAAGGCCAAAAGCCATTAGGTTTCAGTACGCTTAACTCCATTTGCGAGGTATTGGATGTCAGTCCTGGCGATATTTTGGAATTTAGTTTCCTGAAGGATGATCAATAGAAATCAGAATCATTTTTATTGGACTTTTAAACAATGGCCAGATGAAAGCTTATTGTTGGCCCTGCGGGCAACATATTCTTATAGCAGAAATTTTCCACCTATTTTTCCTCGAAACTTACCAATTAAATAGTGCTCCACATATTTCCTTTAAGGGTATCATCAGGATTCTGTATTTGATTATCTGGCATCTGCTTATTGCACTCTCCGCATTAGAAAGCGTTATTTTTTCAAATTTTGAAGGTTTCGTGTTCCTGGGGTTGCCAGTCGAAGCTTGTGGAAGCATCCCTTTCATGGATTCTTTTTTACCCGTTCTCCAAATCCCCGATGTAACGTTGATCTACATCTGCCGTTAGAATTTTCTTTGAGCAATAGGGTTATCTTTTCTTTCCCTGGCTTGGGCCAATAGGCTTCTATCAAGGCATTGAATCCCTTGCCTTTGTCCCGGAATACCCGTATTGCCCTGGGAATGACCCAATTGCATGGCCTAGAAAAATGTACAGGGTTAAAAGGAAGCTCTTTTTTCATTTTTTTCTAGTTTTAAGATTATTTTCGGGTTACTGTCTGATAAACACAAAACAGGCATGATTGTGCTTTATATTAAATAACGTCATCTGTAAAAATCTAAACTTTAATTTAATGCTTTCGTTTTAGCCCAGCATCCCATTTCCCTTACTTATTTGGATTCTACTCGAATTTTATAGAGCTTATTTGGTGGATCGGTTCAAATAAATTAACAATAAATCGATAGACAAGTGCTAAAATGAGGAATGTCATGTGCTGTCGTGACCATTATTCAATTTTATAATCCCTTGAGGCATATTAGTTTTGATTTAATTTAGAACCAAACGCTTCCCTAATGATTAAGCATTATACGACATACTTTTCATTTTTTTTTAACCCTTTGGTAGTTTCATGCTAATGTTAATCGGCCCCATTCAATAAGATACTTCCAATTGTAAAGTCCGATTCCACAGGCAAAAAGGGCGGAGGAGCAAAATAATAGGCCATGAAGAAATCGAAACCCCATTACAAGCCTATATTATAGAGATATTACAGGTTGGCCATTTATTTTAATTTAATGGATTCTTTGGCGAACAAGATGATTCCTTGGTGCCCTATACTTTTATCCGAGCATATCTTGGTGCGAGGCCAATCCGTGGATAATGGATACTTTGGCCAACACGGTTATTTACAGGCAAAATGGCATTGGATTCCTTTGTTTATGATCAGCGGAAATGGATTGTCTCAAGGCCTTTCATGATTCTTGTTGATTACCGGATGGCGGGACGGAAGGGGCAGAATTCTATAAGGAATATTGAAAATACTTGGATAGATGTAAAATATTCCAGGGAGTACAAACTTCGTATTTTATCAAAGATTCCTTGCTTCTGTTATACCATCCCCATTTCGGGTTAGACAGCATAGAAAAGATATTTGGGCCATTGGGGGATCGCGTTACAGATTTTAAGGGACCAAACCGGAAAAGGTTAAAAATAGTAAGGGTTGGAAAGGAACCCTTAGTTTTTTAATAAATCCCGTGACCGGGCAAGCGATTTTATGTCACAAAAGGGATGACAAAAAAACAACCATAATGCCTGTTATTCCATGGATAGAAACGGAAATAAATGCGTATTACGAAATGGGCAATGATACATCCTACCACCAATCCAGTGAGCTTGGGCAAGGCCTATTCCAACGGTGTATTAGTGTGTTACGGAAGCCGATGCATGGATTATTATTTACCACGCCCTCTAAATACCCCAATCCAAATATCGATATAATCTAACTATTTTGGGATGACAATGGTTTGAAAAACAGGAACTAGAGGATATCTATGGTTATCAGTAAGCCTTCCAAATTTTGGTAAATTACTATTTCTAGTTGTTTCCGTAGATCTTACTTTTTGTTAGTTTGTAGAACAAATAATGGTATGCGGTAATTTACAAGATTTCCCAAAAGTGGTTTTAGCCAAATGCCTTCTCAGGGCAAAAGGGCTTTCTAAAGGGGATATAGCTCCTGATTTTACGTTACTTTAATGCCTTAGGTAAAAAAAGTAGTATCACTGTCAGAGAATTGGAAATCAGGAATTGTATCATTAAATTTTTATCGTGTGTGAATGGTGCCCTATTGTAAACTTGATCTTAGGAGATACAGAAATAACTTACCCCAAATTAAAATCCTTTGGGGCCCACCTTATTGGGCCATTTAGTCCCAAAAACCAGATGATGCACTAACGGCTACACAAAAAAACGGACTTGGAATTTGAAGTGCTTAGTTGATTCGCAAATCAGGGAGTGATAAAAAGCATTACCCGCCTCCAGTTTTGATCCAGGGAGAGGGATTATCACCAGCGTCGCCGATTTTAAACCTTATTGATATGGGAAGGTTTAAAGACCCTTACCCGCTTCCAGCTTACCTTTATAGTGAATAGAAAGCAAATAATTTGAAGTTCTGGCCATGTGGAGGCAAAATTGATACCAAAAGATGACTCCATTTGGAAATAATCAATGTGCTTGAAAAGATTGGCGGACAAGGGCAAAATAGTTTTTCCAAGGCACCAATTGTCCTTTTAATCAGAATGGGGAAAGAGTACTTATCTATAGTGTTGTGCTTCACATATTTTTTTCGGTTTGTCTTTAATTATGTTAAAGTCCCCATTTGTTGAACCAAGTTCATTGGCAGCCCTGTAATTGTATTTACTGCGATCTGAAATTTTCATCGCTTTAGTGTGTTTTAAGACCTCTTCTTTTAATTAATTGGCTGTTGTCATCAATCAAATAATAGAATTTCATCGCCTGTGTTTGGGCAAATTCCCTGTCGTGTTTTTTACGCACTTTAAAAGCTTTGTAAGCTTCTTGTTTCTCCCAGGATGTAAAGTGATTCTGCAGCTACCACTGCCACGACTCACCGAAGGGTTCGTAGATGGCCTTTTTTAAGGCAGAAATTTCAGGTTTGTCCTTTATCTCGAGAAGTAGTAGGGACCCTTGCGCCCCAATAGCGAATTGCAGATTCATTGCGATTTAAGGAACTCTAACATCTTTTGTTTATTTCAACTTTACCAAATGAGCAAGTTCTGCTGCCTCAATGATTTTTGATGGGGTACTCACCGCTTTGAAAGTTAAATCGAAGATTGTCTGATCTTTTTGCTCTTATGGTTGCGCTCATCCCTCGGCATAAACCCGGTATCTTTTAATTTTTATTATTCAGTTTACGGTTGGCCGGCGCATTCCTTTAAATAGCTGCGTATTCGGCATTATCGGCCAGGGTTGTTTGTTTCCCAAGGATCATTTTCTGATCCGTACAATTCCTCTACTGCTTTGTATTTTCCAAATAGGCGCTTTGAATTTGTTTGTGCCAATCACCATTTTTCATTAGGCTGTTTTGCCATGATTGCAAGGACTTTGGCCCTGAACAAATACTCTATTGGCAGCGCATAAATTCTGGGCATGTAATTGTGGATGTAAACGGTATTTTTTACTTCTAACGGCCCTGCTCATTATTCATTTACCATTTCGTCCATTTGCGGGTCACGGGAACATATAGGCATATTTGGATCCGGGCTAAATATTTTCACCTAAGGAATGCTTCTCCTTGTAACTGTTCCGGTACTTGAGCTCCTAACCAAACTTAGTAAGGTAGGATATAGCATCAACAAAGCTGATCAAGCGGTCCATTTTGAATTGGGCTCCTTGGCAGGCCAGAATTTTTTTTATATTTTTCAGGGATTGCGCACAATAAAGGGGACATGAGTTCCTGTTTCGTATACATATCGCTTGCTGCGAGCCAATTACACCGCCGTGGTCTGCGTAATAAATGACGATTGTATTATCGGCATTCCGATTCTCCAATTCTTTAATCGTTCGCCTACAAAAGCATTCCATTTGTTGAATCCGTTCATAATACTTGGCTGCCCAGTCGCGTTTTCCATATCTGGGTGTTACGGGGATGGTAAGGAGCCTATAGGGGACTTTTTTGGGATCGTGCACCCAAACTCACTTTATAGGGCAACTGCTCATGAATTTACTTTTCATGGTATGGTGGTATTAAAAATGGCAAAAACCAAGGGCTTTCCCTGTGGGCATTTTTAATAGGGGGGCATCTGAACTACTTTCATCCCATACTTCTTTAGCTTACATTGGTGTTTGTAGTCGTTTTACAGAATGGTAGTATTAATTAGCCGCAATTTCCCTCATAGCTCTCTACATTGGAATTTTTACTTGTTTTAACCCCTAGGGTAGTTACTTACGCATATTTGGAGTGGCCTCAGAAATTGGGCATAGTATTTCCCGGAAATTAATGGTGTTACGCCGCCGGTGCAAAACGGGGGCATTGGCATTAGCATTGAGTGGTACAAAAAAACCTTCACTTGCCAAATTTGTCAAGATTGGGGGGTATTGGCAAATTCATCACATAGCAGCCTAGAAAAGGCACTATTTGTTCTCGCTCGTAATTTCCAAAGAATTTATTAGGTAGGTTCCTGAGCTTGTAACATTGTTTTGCACCAAGTCCATTATTTAATACTATACGGCGATGTAGTTAGTGTGATATTTAGTCATTTTCGGGTCTGGATAAATTGCGTTTATTTTAGGAACCTTTTAAATTAACAAATTATTATAGGACTTTACCTTTAGCAGTGTCTTTAACAATCACCGTATAACTTATTAGAAGTTAATTCTTTGGACCTAATCTGTATATAAAATAACAGTAGTTAGCAGGTTTATAATGGGCATTTCCACAAAATTAGTTTCACTTAATAGTCCGGTTGTATGTAGAATTGTTAATACTTAGCAGAAACTAACTCTTTTGTTAGTTCATATTTCCCCACCTCCCTGTTTCAATATTCCATTTTATTTGCCTAATGGAATTAAATTCCAATTTAATCCAGACCCTGCTCAAATTTTGAACTTGTCAGTTTCCATAGGCTCTAGCGGGGAAAATTGGGAAGGTTTGACCGTGGTTGCCTGCCCACCTAGTATATTATTCTTTTTTGGTTATGGTTATTTTTAAAGGAAAAAAACTTGGGACTTGAAAAAACACCACCGAGATTATTTATCCAAGTCTTCGACTTTAGATTTACAGGCCTTCCGTTTCTTTAAAATTCCGGGGAGACCTAGTTAATCTTTTCCAAAAATTATGATTACTCAATGCCCCGATTCCATGATATCGTTTTAATGGGGCCATGGCCAAGCCCATTTGCCGTAAAATGCCTATAGAAAACGTTTTTCTACTGGAAAAATAAGTAGGCATTTTGGATTGGAAACCGGTCTATGCTCCATTGTTGCCAAAATTTGCTTTTCTTATTCGTTAAAAATGGGGACTTGAAACATTACTAGGCCATAGCCCCATCCTCAATTTTCCATCCCCATTTGCCCTGCCACCGTTTTTCCTGCAAAAAAACAAAATTTTATAGTTTAAAAAAAAAAGCAGTTTTTCAAAAGGAAAAATTTATTTTGGGTTCCAGGGGTTTCCTTGGGGGGGTTGGGGGGGGGCAAAAAAAAAAAAAAAAAAAAAAATTTTTGGGGTCCTTTCTCCC
>Ga0163217_1102514_pt1 | contig 11379 bp, 17 predicted proteins | sample SynspAceP_FD_185933 | JGI IMG/M metagenome (GOLD analysis project Ga0163217, IMG submission 185933) | Saline lake microbial communities from Ace Lake in Antarctica - Synechococcus sp. Ace-P (PacBio error correction) | ecosystem: Environmental > Aquatic > Non-marine Saline and Alkaline > Saline ... | reverse complement strand
TCGCATCCGAATTATTTTGAACCCTCTCCATCGCCCATATGGATTGCTCGATGCTTTTTATGCGTCGGTGGAAAAACGAGACAAACCCCCGACTGAACGGTAAACCGTAATCCATCGGCGGCGGCGACGCGCGTGGGTATCGACCGCTTGCTATATCGCACGGGTCAAAGGGTTTCGATTCGCCATGCCGATGGTTTCAGGCGCTCAAGCTCTGCCGAAGCGGTATTCATTAAGCCTCGCATGGACGCCTTGTCGAAGCCTCCCGTGCGAATCCGCGCCTTGATGGGAAGAAGCTCACGCCCGCCCTGCAACCGCTGTCACTTGGACGAGGCATTTCTGGACATGACCGGCACGACCAAGCTTTTGCCACGGCGCGCCCCTGCGGTGATGCTCGCGCGGTTGGTGCGCCGGATGAAGCAAGAGCTGGGGCTGACCGGCGTCTATCGGGCGTGTCGCATAACAAGTTTCTGGGCCAAGGTCGCTCTGATCTAGATAAGCCACACGGGTTTTCGGTCATCGGCAAAGGGGAAACGCAGACATTTCTACCGACAAACCGGTGAGCTTGATTTGGGGCGTGGGCGCTGGCCACTAGGGGCGCCTGAACAAGGCGGGCATACGGCACCTTTGCTGACCCTGCGGTGGGAACGGCCGATCTAATTTTGCCCGTTTCGGGAGCATGGGCGGACCGCATCTGGATCTGCCCGAGGCCAAGACAACCGTCGCGTTTCCGCGACGAAAACCGATGAAATCCATTAGCAACGAAACCACCTTTAACGAAGGACACCTCGACCCCCGAAAACTTGCTGGACGGTCACCTGGGCGCATGGCGCAAAAGTGGCGGGACGCGCAAAGGCCAAAGAGCTGCGGGGCGCGTTGTTGTTCTCAAGCTGAAGCGTCTGCCGATTTTTTCGCTTGATTACCCGGCGGGTGTCTTTGTATGACCCCACTCAGCTGCCGAACCGCATCTACCGCACTGCACGCGGGCTGTTTGATCAGCGCTGGGCGAGCCGGGCCGTTCCGACTCTGGGATTGGCGATTTTCCGAAATCTGTAGCGGCCGCTGATGGGGGCCGACACGCGGTGTGATCTGCTGGACCCGATGCCGTGCGCGTGTCGGCCGAAACGGCGCGACCCGATTGCATCCGCAACCGGTTCGGGACAGGCCATCAGTCCAAAGGGCGCGGCTGCGCTGATTATTCCGCCCGCGAGCGCCAGCTTTTCACGGCCGGAATACGCGCGATTGTCAGCAATAACCGCCGCTCAGCGCTTTTTGGACATCCTCGAAATCGCCATTGGGACGCACAATGATTCGTTCATTACAGCGAATCGGTCCAATTCGACCTGTACGCGTGCTGCCCCCGCGCCGGACGGCCATAAGCCTGCGTTTGATATATGCCCCGCAAAAAGGCGTGTTTCGCTGTGACGGTAAAAACCCGCGCGTTTCGAAAATCGGCTCGATTTGATCACGACATCGTTGCCGGCAGGGCCGCACCAAAACGGTCGCCCTAACACACATCGGCCGCTTGAGCCCCATCGCGCGGACCCCTTCCATCGCCTCATTGCGGCACTGCGAATGCAATCCACGAGAATCGCCTGCCGTGATCAGGCACGGCGTCATTCAGCAGCTTTGCAGCATAAATCAGTGATACGCGCACCCAATACGCCGCGATTCCGCTCTCGGGCTTCGTCGAGCGTCCATTTGCCCTGATAATCGACCGGCCCAATTCGCCACAACGCGGCGGATAACCCAAACCCGAGGCCACCGGGGATTTATGCGCCTGCCGACGCACCCCCTTCGATCAAGGCGGGGTCCAGCTCGTCTCGCGAACCGGTTCAGCATCAAAGGAAACGCACCGGGGCACCCCATCAGAAATGGAGCCCCGAAAATGGGGGCGATTTGAACAAAAGATAACAAACGCGTCCTTCTGACGAGCGGATTGCTATGCCCGTCCAACACGTGGACCGCAGAAAGGAAAAGCGTAATTCCGACCCGAATGGGGCGGGACGCGAACACCGTGCTAGGAATGGGCTGGTGATCGGGCGTCCGCGAACGACTTCGTAAGGCGAATGTGTGGCATGTTGCACCTTTTCAAAAATGAACATAGCGCATGTTTTTACAAAAGCCAAAACCCCTTGATCATGCCTGGCGACTCTATTTATAGACCCCGCTTACTGGTGCAGATATTTCGTGCCCTGATTTGTTTCGGGTGTGCAAAATTTTGTGCTACATAGGGGGTGATGCTCAGCCCGGTAGAGCAACCTTCGTTGACATTCGAAGGGTCACTGGTTCGATCCCAGTTATCGCCCACCACCTTAATTCATGGCCTCAGCATTTCGTGAGCTGCCCGCAACCCGGCGCTGGCCCGCGCACGCAACACAGGAGAAAGACATGAAGGTTCGCAATTCGCCTCCGCTCGACCTCAAAGAATCGCATCGTGACTGCCGCGTGTGCGGTCGCAAAAGGCCCGCGTTTACGTTTAATCAACAAAAACGCAGCGCCGTGTTCAAAGCCCGTCTCAGGTTAGCTTCGCGCGCATTTGATTAAAAGCCGCTCCTTCGGGGGCGGTCTTTTTCAGTTTGGGCTGACTGGAACATTGCACGCCCTGCGCCGAGCACCCCGGCCATTCGCGCTGGCCCCTTTGCGATCCCCCCAATACCCCCTAGGAGTCATCTTTTAACTTTCAAAAGATGAACTGAAAGGGATCTCATGACCGATCTGCCCGACTACACCCCACCCGCCGTATTTGGAGTGGAACCGGCAACGGCGGTAAATTGCCAACATCAACCGCCCCGTCGCCAGGCCCGACCGCGGATACAAGAGCTGCCCATCGGCGAACACCCCTATTCAGCTTTATCCCTCGCGACCCCAAATTGGGCTCCAAAGTCACCGTGCTGCTGGAAGAACTGCTGGCTGCGGGCACAAAGGCGACCGAATATGACCGCTTGGTTGATCAACATTCGGGGCGAAGGCGACCAATTCGGGTCGGCTTTGCGAGATCAACCGAACTCTAAAATCCCCGCGATGATTGGAACCGTTCCGCGATGCCGCCACAGCGCTTGTTTTGAATCCGTTCGATCGATGCTGCATCTGGCGAGAAGTTCGGGCGAAATTCATCCCAAAGACCCAGCAACGCACGATGTATGTCCTGGCTGTCTGGCAGATGGGCAGTGCACCCTATCTGGGCGGCGGCTTTTGGCCCACTTCTTACGCCTTATGCGCCGTCAAATTAAATACGCATCGACCGCTCGCTAATTGGAAACCAAGCGTCAGCTGGACGTCGTTGGACCGGCATTCTGGGCCGATAACGAATATATGGCGGTGCGAGTATTCCCAATTGCGGATATTGGCGATCTGGCTTGTATGGTCAGCTGGTTCTGGGGGCGGCTTTATGATGCGGCTGAATTTCCTGAACGTCGACTCGTAATGAAACCTGATGAAATGGGCCCCAAGAAAATCGATTGCGCGGTCCCGCGGTGACGCGTGGCCAGTATGGTCAACCGTCCCTTCGGTGAACCCGAAATTGCAGCTGCACGAACGTCACGACGCAGCGATTTCGACACAAAAACCCAAGACAAAATCGCACGGCTTAACGACCGCGTCTGGCCGTCCCCGTGCGGCAAGACGCTTAATCCTAATAAATACAGTCAAGTATTCCTTGTGTCTGACCTCAAAGATTCTGTTTCTTACTCTCTTTCTGTATAAGTTTTACCACAGATGGAAGGCACCTATTGACTTTTACGAAAACACCGGCACGGCTGCCTGTGCCAACGGTTGCCCTACCCGCTTTTGCAGAAGGTCAGCTGAACCTTCTATTCTGCACCGTCACTACGACATGACGAGCGTCTGATTCGCCGACTTTACCGAGCAAACCGGCATCACCATAACCGCATCGAAGCAAAGCAGACGAGCTGCTGCGCCCGTGTGGCTCCGACGGGCGGCGAACTCTCCCTGCGGACGTACTGATCACCGTCGATACGAGCCCGCCTGACCCGTGCCAAGGAAATGGGGCCTGCTGCAATTCCGTTGACAGACGACATCCTGCGAAGAGCGTTATCCCAGGCAAATCTGCAAGGACGCCGAGCAGCGAATCGTTCGGCTTTTCGCAGCGCGCCGCGGATCATTTTTTACGAGCAAGGATGCCGTAGACAACCCACCGCAAACCTATCTGACTCGGCCGACCCGGTCCTACGAGCGTCAGGTCATGCATCCGTTCCTCTACCCAATTCTTTCAACCAGACGCTGCTGCGGCTTTGGTTACGCACCCCACCGGGCGAAGAAAAAGCCACCGAAGGGCGCAGGGCGTTGGAGACAACATGGGCACGGCGCACCACAGGTCGGTGACACCGACCAGCTGCGCGGTTCTGGTTCGGGCGAATTTTTTTGCGAATCTCTGTCTCGAACTCCTATTACTTTGCCCGCGCGATCCGTACCGACGTGGGACGGGCTCAGCGCTGATATTGATAAAATCGACGTGTTTTTCCGCGACCAAGAAGCACGGCGCACACATTGAAACCTGTCCGGTCCGGTGTTGCAGCCAATGCGCCCAAACCGTGACAACGCGTCCAAATTCCTCGGAGTACCTGTCCTCCGACAGCGCACCAGTCCTACTTTCTCTGCGGGCAACGACGAATACCCGCGTTCGGGTTGTGTGGAACTGGCAGAGTCGGTTGCAAGCTCGGCGAATTCAAAGCAGACGAGGTCAACCTCTCGGAAGTGGGCCAAGAACATTCGGCTGCACAGAAAAATCTTTAATGCGGTTGGCTGGAAATAATCCCAGGCCTGCCACGGCAGAACATGGCCATTGAACCGCATCGGCCTTTGGCCGGTCGGTTTTTTCATGGGCCGATGGCAAAACGGTTAGGTTTGACGCCCGACCTGCCGGCAGATCAGGGATGACCGGAAGCAGGCCCCATCGCACGATGTTACAAGGCTCGCACCGCAGCCCCGTCCAGCCGTTCGGCGCTTGCCAGCCGGTTAGGCCTGCACCGCAAGCGTGTCGTAGTTAAAGGCCGCATGATTCAAGTCGCCCGCAGCTCTTTCAATCACATCGACAAAGACGATGCAACAGCGCCGTCAGCAGAGCTGGGCGACAGGATTTCGGCAGGTGAATACGGTCGCAAGCGTCCCCCACGGGGGTTCTCTCCGAGCGACCCTGCGCGCGGAATCCATATTTGGCAATGCACATCGCTTGTTCCGCCCTCCATACGCGGCCCAATTGCGCCCGCGAGTAAGCGCACCATATGGCGGCCACCCAGAAAGCCCAGATCGGACCCCGTTCACCAACCAAACGTTTCGAGATGTCAAAGGTTGCGGCGCATCATGCGTCAAGCTGGGTTTAATCGAATGTGCGAAAGGTACCTCAGCCCCAACCGCGATCAACCCCGCGCCGGACACCGCATAGCCAAGACGCGCAATATACCCCGCCCAAAGGACAGCATTGCCCGCGACGTAGCCGCTGGAGAGCCGACGCCAGACCGCCGCGGCCACGGTCAGCACCGCAAGGCCACCCCCCGCCAGCGTGGCAGAGTTACGGAATGAGCCCAGATGCGCGGGGCTGAGGCAGGTCCCTTGCCTCTGACCCTGTGCCCACCAGGATCAGCACAATGCCGATAGAGATCGCACCAAAGATCCACGGGCGATACGCAGGCCTAACAAGCGCCGCCACAGCACGCCAGCCCGGTCAGCGGTGCCGGAGGCATCGGCCACGGCCACGGCGGGCTGGTGAATCATGTTACTTCGCCTTGCCACGCTGGATTACGCTCAAGCATCGCGAGCAGCAGCGCAAGTGGAGGCAAGGCAACAGCGCGAAGACTGGCGCCGCACAGCCGCGTCGAAACAGGAGAACCACTGTGTAGATCCCTGTTGCAAAGTCTGCACCCCAAAATAGGCGACGTCCCGAAATCGGCGGATCGTCTCCATCCACCGTCAGCAGACGCCTGCGGCAATCGCATGGCGCGCCAGCGCAGGCTGACCTTTAAAGAAACGCGGGGCCCATGCACTGCTGCCCAAAGCACGCGCTTGCCAGAACGTCGTGGCGGATTTGCTTTGCCAAGAAGGCCGCACGCGCCAAGCAGGTAGACATAGGGGAAAGCACCAGCACCAACATCAGCGCCGCCCCCCCCCAAAGATCCGTATCTCGGGAAACCCAGTAATCGCGCGGGCCCCAGCCTTGTCAGGTCACGCAGCAGAGCGGTCTGCACAATGCCCGGTAATGGTAGGATATGCGTATGGCATAGCCAATACATTAGGCAGGAAAAGCCAGCGGCAAGCACCAGCGCGATCTTCAAGCACGGCGCCGCACCGGGAAGCGCGTCATGGTGACCAGCCACGCGGTCCCGAACGCCAAGCCAAAGGTCCCCATCGCGACCATTGCCACCAAGAGCAGCGTCGTGCCAGTCATAAGCCAGCAAACAGTTAATCAATCAGATGGCGCCACCGTATCGTACCCCCGAACCAATGCAGCAGCAGTACGGCAATCATAGGCAAGGCACAGGTCGCTGCAAGTCGCGACCGCAAACCCCCCCCAGCAACGGCACCCATCCGCGCGATTTTTTTTCACGGCGGCGGGCTTGTATTCATATCCTGTGTCGTCACTGCGTTGCGTTCGACTAACAGTCGGAACAATACCAGCGGGATTGACTGAAATTGTACCGGCCGCCCCAATGCGCAAAGGCGTGATCCTTGCTTTGCTGCCTGTTTCACGCCGGACACCGCGCCGATTTAGTCATAGCTACGCTGGTCTTCCGATTCACCAAGCCACTCTTCGGCAGGCTTCGGGGCGCCAGCACGACCTTGCCCTTCAGCATTGAGCAGCGCCGCGACAGAGGCACCGTAGGCTTCGGTATCGTCGGCCTGTCGTCGTCAAGGTGGACCGTCATCACGTCATTGTTCGTTTGCGCGGCTGCCACAACACGGGCTCTAGTTACCTCGGGGTGTCTGCGCGACAAGGCGGCGACCTGTTCGGGCGCGCAACGAACATCCCGCTTTGATCCTGTGGTCTTGATCGGCACGGCCCATCCAGCCTTGATTTCCCGGCATTATTGATGTACGACCGCAGGGCGACGCCCCGGCAAAGCCGCACTTCAGATCGCCTGTCGCGAAACGGATCAACGGAATAAATTCGGGTTCAACGTTGGTGACCACGACTCGCCTACATTCACCGGGTGCGACGGCGTGCCGCGTACCGGGGGTCACGATCTCGACGATCACTTCTCGTCCACGATCATGCCCTCTGCGGCGGGGCTTCTAAGCGATGTTTCCCAAATCGGCTGTCGGCATAGCTTTGCAGACAGGTTAGTGCCGACGCTGCGCATAATAGTCGCGCAGGATGGGAAACAACGCACCGCCACCAACGGCCGGCTTTGGTGATGCCAAGTGTCACCCCCATCTCGTCGAGCTTTTTCCAAATGATCTTGAGGTTAATTGCGGCGTGCCGGCATAGGCGGTCGTGCCGATATTCACGGCCGCGATATGACCTGCAGTTTCGGTCTGGCCCGGTGCCCGCAGGCAAAACCGCCGCCCCACAGGCCCGCGCACCGTTCACAGAATCATCCCGCCGCGTTCAGATGAATAGCCAAAGCAGTTCTGCACGATGTCCGCCTTTACGATCCCCACCGCATGCAGGGAACCGCCCCATACGCCACCAGTCCGGCGCATCGTGAGATTGGTTCGTACCGGTGGAGGACTGGAAGATATGGTAACGCATGCGGCAGCTGATTGTGAAACCGCCAAAGGCGCCGATTGCGCCTGCGGTTGGCGATCTCGGATTTGCGCAGACGGGCAACGTTGGCAAGATCGTCAGCGCTGGTGATTCGTTTCTGCGTACCCCCGTCCAGCGCATCCTGCATAACCCGGCAGCGCCTGCGCCGTGCGATCTGGGCTGGCAAAGAGCGGCAAGGTCAGCCGCCCGGTCTCTGGCTGCGAGTCTCTAGCTGTCAAAGTGGACGTCTGTTGCCATGTTCGCTTGCTCGCAATTTCATTTGGTGATCAGGAAATGAAAGGGTCGTGAGGCGTTGCGTAGATAGCTGAGCCAGCGTTGCGCGACGGTTAAGCTGCGCACATCGCGGAACGATTTTGCCGCCCGTTCGTTCCGACATGCCAAGGTAAAATTCGCTTAACGGTCCTGGTTCTCGCGCAATCCGCAGCAGGGCCTCCATTACGACGCGACCGGATTCAGATACTAGCCATACTCTATGCGCAAAAGCGCAGCGCGGACGTTGGTGTTTGCTCGGCCAGCAAAGAAAGTTACGCCTTTCGTTTTCGTTTCACGATTTGACGACTCGAAAGTCTGCTCAACCAGCTGCGGTGCAAGGCCATCGACGGCTCGCCAGCAGGATTCTGTTTCGGGGCGCGGCAATCAGGCGCGACCGATCGCACACATCTGCTGTTTTCCCCGCCGAGGTATAGCCCGCCTGCGATTGCGCCGTTCGCGCAGCCGCGGGGAAATATCATTAAGACCATCTCTAGATCACGCCTGCGAGGTGGGCCGCCTTTTGCCGTCGCTGCGGGTATTTAGGCACCGGTCAGCAGGTTCTCTTTCGATGGTGAGGTGCTCGAACAGTGACGCCCCTCCATTACCTGCACGACACCGCGTTTCCACCATATCGCAGGGCCCAGTTATGTGGACCGGCCTCGTTGCGGTATTTGATCGACCTTTGGTAACTCTCGCCGCGTTTCTGAAATGCAGAAGGTTGGGAGGGACGCCCTTGGCGTCGTCGTTCTTGCCCGCGCCTTGCCGCCAACAAGGGCCGTGATACCGCCCTTGGCACCTTCAGGCTCAGCGCCCTTTAGCACCAGATGACCGAGTTGTAGATACCTCGATATTATTTTGACCTCAGAAGGGTCTCGACCTGCGCGTCGGGGCGTTGGTGGCAATCCCAGCATGGAGTGTCTCTTTCATAGGTGGCTGGGGATCGGACGCGCCAGCACTGCCGCCGCGGCCCTTTTTAATGGCTGCGTTTAAGCAGCTGGTTCGATCCGGATTCTGCTGCAAAGGCTGGCATCTTCGGTGACCAGCGGGCCAGCACGTCTTGGTCGATTGGATATAAGTCAGTGATCAGGGCTCCAGCTGTCGGCCGCTGCATTCCCCATTGCGCCACAGCACCAAGCCGTTGCCGCCATGGTTTTCGCACACACGGTTGAACTCCGGCCCAAAGTTGGGGCAGACCAGGATCCGCCATTTGCTTCGTTGATTTCCAGTGCCTCCATTGCCATTCACGCATCTGCGCCGTTTGTCAGCGCCTTGGTGTCGTGAATGCCCTGTGCCGTTTTGGCAGCTTCAGCCGCCAGCATCGCCGCATAAACACGGTTATAACCAAAGCTGGTCCCGATCTGGTCGTCCCGCGCCTGCCGCTTTACCTGCATCACAACAAACTTCTGGATGTCGTCGAAGACGGGGAAGTCATCGCCCCACATTGTGGAAGGTCAGCGCCTTGTAAGCCGTTTGGCTTTTTCGCCTGCTGACGCAGTGTTTTTCAGAACCGGGACCAGCCAGATTGCCGATGAAACTATTCCATCGGATAGCGGATGTCGCGCCTCTTGGACGCGACCTGATTCATCACGCCCCAACCGTACATGATCCGTTGTCCGGCTTTTCCGACGATCTGCAAACCACTGGGATTTCTGGTTCCTGACCGGGGTGGTCAACGGGCAAACAGCGAAAGTTCGAACCCGTGCTTTTGCCAAGCTCTTCCGCTGTGCGGTTAGGCTCTGTGCCGTAGGCAGAGTTGTTGATAGACCAGCGCGAATCTTCTTACCCTCAAGGCTGCCACCGTTCAGATCCAGCAGGTGCTTGATGCGACCGATGCGCCGTCCCAGTAGTTCGGGCGGGGTAGTTAAAGATGTGCTAAAGACTGACCCGTCTTTGGCGATGTTTGCGGCCATAGCCATCGAGTGGACAGGAATGCCGCTGCGTCGCTTTAGGATCCAGCTGTAGGTGATGCCAGTTAGACAGCGGCTGATGGACCAAAGCGCTTCGCCCTTGGTGCTGTTCATAGCATTCCACACCTTTTTTTCGGTGTTATAGCCGGTTTCGCATTCGATCATTCCGGATCGGTTCACCACCGATGCCGCCGTTCACGTTCGTTCAGCCAGCGTAAATAATCCGCTAGCGTTGCGCGCAAACGGAATGCATTTCGCCGCATAGGGGCCCGTTGCGATAGCTGATCGACGGAATACAAGCTCTGCCATTGCGGGGCCCGCAGCCAGAGCAAGCGCCTTAGCGCCAACGTTAGTCATCTTCAGTTTCATCGGTGTTTCCTCCCTTGGATGTATTCCGACTTGCCGGGTTGTCCCGGTCGTCTTCTTCTTCTCGCCTTGGGTCTCCTCCCCCGTTTGGCCATTGCCGGCCCCCGCTAGGCGCGGAAGGGGCCACAATCTCAGTTTTTCCTCTTTGGCGAACGCGCCCAGCAGCTGCGCCAGCCCGTTGCGCTTCCGCGATCAAAAGTGATGATAACCGCCCACGATCCCACAAGCTGCCAAGTGCGCCACGATATCCGTTCGGCAACCCAGCCAGTCGACGGCCCCACGATTTTCAGGGCCACAGGCAAGAGCACAAGGAACGCGGCCCCGGCAAAGCTGCAAAGATCGACCAGCCCGCCAAATGATGATGTCATAAAGAGCCACAAGGAAATGATGTCTGAATACCAAGACTTCGCCGACCTCGACCGCGCCCAAAATAGACAGAAAAAGAAACAAACGCACCCGAGGATACCGATAAAGAAAACGAGCTGACGCAAAGGCCGTCAAGGTTTTTTGCCCGCAAAGCGCGTTCCACCCCCGATTGATCTCGGCGCGATATCCATGTCACGGATCGCCATCCATTTGCGCCCACCGGACCCGCGGGTAAGGTTGCCGCGCCACATAGGCACTGAAAAATCACGAACATCAGGCAAAACAGATAGGTCGCCCAAGCTTCGTTAGTCGGGGCCCCGTTGACCTCGAACCCGCAAAAGGTCCGCTTCCGGCGCACTGATCTGGCCCGAGGCAAGAAGTAGTTTTGTAAGAAACCCGGGCACACGGGTTTAAAGAGCCACACCAGAAAAAAAAAAACTGCGGCCGCCAAACGTGGCCACAGCCAGATAGAAACCCTTCTTGATTCCGCAGTTGGACGGCAGGGCCGAACAACCCAACGCCAAACACAGGGCCGGTGACAGACCCGGGGGGAACAGCCAGCACATGCACCAGCAATGCGGGGACTTCGGGAAAAAGGCCGTTCATGAACTTGTTAGCAGGCATAGGGGCCCCCACAAAAGCCCATTAAGGCCGCCGGTCCCAGCACTGACCTGTCCGCAATAGCCCACCAGGGATTTTTTTTTTTCCCCAAAAAACCCGAATCGGCCGCGATTGGATTTTTTTCTTCTTCTTTCTTTTTTTTTTTCA